>Ga0335082_10000438_pt1 | contig 42889 bp, 47 predicted proteins | sample Lox_Sample_41_FD_206718 | JGI IMG/M metagenome (GOLD analysis project Ga0335082, IMG submission 206718) | Soil microbial communities from Loxahatchee National Wildlife Refuge, Florida, United States - Lox_Sample_4.1 | ecosystem: Environmental > Terrestrial > Soil > Wetlands | place: USA...
CGAACTTCCATCTCTCTGCCGCCGCGCCCGTCACAATGGTCAAGGCCGTGTCCATGAAAACCATCTGGAACAGAAACAGAACCATCACGCCTACGTCGTAGGTCGCACCGGAAAGGAAGAAGCCTTTGGTGCCCCACAGGCCCCAGTCGTGTCCCAGCAAATGAATAGTGAACTCGTGACTCAGCGGGGCGGCTCCGCCCAATATTGAAACTCCAGCCGCTCCGCCCATCTGCAAGGCGAAACCGCACACCCAGTAGGCGAACAGACCGAATCCATAGACCATGAAGTTCATCATCATGGTGTGGTTGGCGTTCTTGGCGCGGCACAGCCCGGTCTCAACGATAGCGAAGCCGGCCTGCATGAACATCACCAGAAAGCCCGCCACCAACGTCCACACAAAATTGATGGCGATGCGATTCTGGCCTGCCTGGTTCACCAGGTCCACCAGGGTGAGAGGTTTAGTGGCATCAGCATGGACCACATCGTTGGCGGTTCCGGTCTTGGTCCCGCTGGGATCACCCGCGGCCTGATCGTCGGCACTGGGGCCACTGACCGGCAAAGGCGCGTCCACCGCCAGCGGCGGCGGTGTGGTAGCGGCTGCTGGAGCGCTGGGCGCAGCGGTTTGACCCTGGGCCCAGGCCGGTAATCCACATACGAGCAGCGCTACAATCGCCGCCCACAAACATGGTTTCAACCATGTGCAACATGTCATTGCGTATCTCCTCGTGAGTTTGAACGCGGGCCCTTCCTGGCCGCCGCGCCCCCGGTCTCTAAACCTTCCCGCTGTGCCGTCCTGCCGAACTACTGCTTCCACACTGCTTCCTTCTCGTGGGCGTTGATCAGCAGCTTGAGAATTGCGGTGAGTGTGATGGCAATTCCCACAATGCAGAGCACTAACCTTGCCCCGGTGGATGACGTCATCCCCAGACCTACAACCGGAAGCAACCATCCAAAAACCGCCAGCAAAACTCCAACTAGCTTCATGTGGTTCCCCTCTTGTTTGATCTATGCAGTTTTGATCTTGTAAAAGCCGGCCGCAGAGGCAAACAACAACCCCGCCCCTACGATGGCAAACACGATGCCCAGCCCACCCCCGTAGTGCAAACCCGCCACAAAGGACGTAAAGCCAACCAAGGTAGTGCCCAGATACGTTCCCTGCTTTGCATTCGCCGCCATTCTTTTGCTCCTTACATCGAGTATTTGAACCGGGGCAAGCTTAGGACGCTTAGGACCCCGTCCGTTGGCTGCTTCCATAAAAGGCAACCTCGTCTCCTGTAAAACCCGCTTACCTTCGTCGAACTCAACATTGGCGCGGGCACGGCTTGGGCGCTGGCACTAGGGGTGGTTTGAGTTGGGCCCAAGCCGTGAGCCCACGTAGCAACGGCATCGCTGCCGCCGGGTAAAAATCGATCTTCGTCTCTCCAGCCCATGACCTCGGCCTTTGGATAGTGAAGTTCTTGCTGCAACTCGCTCTCTTGTCTTACTTGGCATCCGCGCTGCTGAACGCGTACACCATGCCTAGAGTGAGCGTGTTCTGCGCGTCTTTGAACAATCCGGACCGGTACGGAAAAACGTCCTGGTCCGACATGTCACGGCGAAATTCAAGCCGGGCCATGATCTTGCTCGCCAGCATGCGCTGCAGAGTCAAAGTAAATTCGCTCACGTCCTGTGCTGTGCCAGTTGCGAAGCCATTGTGGTCCTTGAACCATTCGCCGCGTGTGGCGATGGTCCAGGTGGCGTTGGGAGCGTACTTGATGTAGCCGGCGATACCGCTCCACCACACCGCGGAGGTGGGAAATCCCGGACCCAGCAGCGCTGCCCGATCATGGCCGTAGTCGTAGTTCGCCATCAGCGAGAGCTTTGCGTTAGGGCTGAAGGTCACCACGGTGTCGCTGAGGTGCCTGAAGTCGGAATTGTTGTTACCCTGTTCCGGCCCCACAAGATAGTTTTCAATGAGGGTGAACCTGCCGGTGGGAGTCCAGGCTGCGGAGAATCCGGTGGTCTTGCCGCTGTTGTTGTCCACGCTATTGTTCCAGCCATTCATCAAGTAGCCGGTCAGCGCAAACTTGTTGTTAAAGGCGTATTTGCCGCTCATGCCAAAATGGAAGTAAGGAATGGCCCAGGAAAATAAAAGGCCGCGGGAGTAGTTCCAGTTGTCCTTGGTCTCGATAACTTCCGCGCCGGCCGGAGTCACGAACTTCCCCACGTTGATCTGAAGACCCTTGCCCACCGGGGCGAGGTACTCCAGATATCCTTCCTTCAGATACTGGTCGAAGTTGGTGACGGTGGACGGCGGACCCAGCACCGGAGTGCCCGGCACGTTCGGCGACGCTACCTCGCCGCCATTGACCAGGTTCATGGCCTGCCCAAAGCCGAGAGCGACGTGATAGCCAACGCGGCTGGCCGCCGCGTCTGGTGCTTTGTCGGCCACCAGTTCAAGCATGTTTAGAGCAAACTGGCTGGAATTGACGTCGAAGTTGCGCAGAGCAGTAGTGCGGTTTGCAGGCTGGTTCGAGTTGTAACCATAGTACACATCGACGAACCCGCTCAGGGTCGTTGGTCCCAGCAGCCCAGCGAGTCCGGTAGCTGCGGGAGCCGCAGCCGGCGCCGGGCTGGGCACCGCGGCTTCGGCCGGAGCAGGAGCAAGAGCGGCAGCCGCAGCTTTCTGCGCCACCATCTGGCTGCGCAGCTCCGCCAGCTGTTTTTCCAAGGAGTCGATACGGCTGGCCAGGTCGGGCGCGGACTCAGCCTGAGCCACAGCTCGATTCGCGGAGCCGCATATAATTCCGAGACTTACACCAAGCACCAAAACCCTCCAGCGGAAGGCACCATTCATCTAGACGACTCTCTTTCTCCCCTAGTCCTCTGTGGCGTGAACCACGGCTCAGCGCCGATACCAGCGTGCTGCACAGTACCGTCCCGCTGCTGTGAGAGTCCAATGCATAATTCTTTTCGCGCCTATCACAAATACTTTTAAAAACATTAATTTATGGAGCAGATAAGAGAAATTTATTGCGCCATTGCGGGAGGGCATTGGGGCCGGGAAATGTTGCCTGGAATTAACGTACCGTGGTACATTGGTACCATGAAATCCGGCGAAGCCTTCCTGGTGGAGCGGGTGCAGACCGGAGTTCGAATGGAAAGGCGACTGCTCAAAGTGCTCAAAGCCTTTGCCGAGTACCACGACTTGACGCTGGGCGATCTGCTGGAGGGGATCGTGTTGCACGCCTTCGACGGCAAGGCTCCGTTTGGCCAGTCGTCGCTTGACCAGATCAAGGAATTGAAAAAGTTCTATGGCCTGGAGCTGGACTCGAGTGCGAGTCACCGCCTGAAGGAGACGAAGCGCCGGCAGCCCTCCCGCAAGCGCGATTCCTGAGGTTCGCCATGAAAGCCAAGCCTGTGTTGACCCCTGATTCGCGGGTGCGCAAATGACACATCATGAACTGATAGAACGCTTTGAAGATGGCACATTGCCGCCCGAACACTTTCATCATCGAGATCACGTTCTGATGGCGTTTCTGTATCTGACGGAATACCCTGTGCTCGAAGCCCTGCAGGCGTTTTCCAGCGCTTTGCGGAGATTCGCCGACTCTCATGGTAAGCCGCAGCTCTACCACGCGACGGTAACCTGGGCGTACGTTTTTCTGATTCACCAGCGCATGGCGCGGGGCGGCCACCAGCAGAGCTGGGAGGAATTTGCCCGCAACAATCCCGATCTCCTGCAATGGAAGGATGGAATCCTGACGCGCTACTATCGGGCCGAGACCCTCGCCTCCGATTTAGCGAAAGCGATCTTCGTCCTGCCCGACTTGCGAACTGAAACAACCCCCAATGCATGATTGGTACCGGAGAGACAGGCCGGAAATATCAAGGAAGAAGCATAGGAACCCGCTTCTCGGTTGCCAGTTTTAAGTTCCCAGTCGTTGCTTTTAGTCCGGCCGGGAAGTTTGCCCTTTGACAAAAACTGTCAACCGATTGCTTCAGAGCGTCAATCGCCTGCGGGCGTGCTCTGGATTGTGACCAAAGCACGCTCCTAAACCTCTGATTCTGCAGGGGATGAGATTTGTCATCTGGCCTGGCCGGTGGCCCCTAAAGTGCGGCCTCTATTCGGCCGATAAGCAGATTCATACGGAGCCGCACAGGGGGCCTTTTGGGAAGAGGGAATCGACGGCACAAGCGGATCAAAATGGTTCTGCCCGTCCGCATATCGGGGAAGGACTCCGCCAATAATCCGGTGAACGAACTGGCCCACACCCTGGACATCACCCCGAACGGCGCTCGGTTGGGTGCCATTCACCATGCTTTGAAAGCCGGCGACAAACTCACGCTGCAATATCGGCAGCGCAGGATCCAGTTCCGGGTGGTCTGGGTAAAACCCATGGAAGGGACAAGCGAGTATCAGGTCGGTCTGGAAGGACTCGGTTCCGTTGGTGAGAACTGGGGGCTTGAGCTTCCCGAGTCCAGTATGGCGGATGAATACCAGACCACCACCACCACCACTTCCTCGTAGTTCATCAGTCAAATCTAAATCTTCGTCAGGCGTCAAATTACGTCGGTCAGGAAGCCCTGGCCCGGGCGGGCGAGCAAGTCTCGCTGGGTTGACGGAGCTTCGCGGGCGGGTGAGGGCATACGCGTGCATTACGCCGCTGCGCCATAAAGCTTGCGCAACGACTTGACGTTGGTTGCCGGTCTTTCATGCAGCAGAAGTTCCGTGGCCTGCACCCGCCGGTCATTGTGAAACCAGCGCTGGACCACGCCGTCGTGCAGGAAGTTAGCCAGCGCAAGCAGGGTCATACCCTGGTGGTGGGCCATCCAGCAGCGCACCAGTTCGTGGCGGTGGCGCCAGTTGCGACGTCCGGAAGTTGTACTGTAATCCGCCGCCTCGTAGAACCCGTATGGGCCCAGCCAGCCCTCGCCTTCCATTCGACGCAAATTGCGTAACGCGGCGGAAGCATCTACGTGCAGCGCGAGGAATGTGGAATAGGGAGAGATGACCAGCATGCGGGCCTCACCCTGATGCAGCGAGATATCCGGCAGACCGAATGCCTGATACTGATAGTTCCCAGACTCATCCCTTTTGGCGTAAGCCGATTCTGAAATCCCCCAAGGCACGCTTTTTTCGTTGCCATAAATCTGCTGCAGGCGCACCGCTGCGATGCGCGAATTGTCCAGCAGAGTGTTGGGGTAGGTCCGCATCCAGAGGACCGGCATCAGGTACTCGAACATGGTCCCGGTCCAGGAGAGCAGCACCGGAAATCCATGCTCGCGAGTGTGCGATCTACCCAGCAGAAACCAGACGTCCTGAGGAATATCCTCCTTGGCGATGGCGGCGAAGACGGCGATGCGCGCTTCCGAAGCCAGCAAATCGTAACAGGCGGCCGGGAGTTTTCCCGCCTCCACATCGAAACCGAGCGACAGCAATTTGCGCCCCGGATCAAGCAGGAAGCGGAAGTCCATTTCGTCGGCGAGCTTCCCAGCCGAGCTGGCGATCTGCTTGAGATCTTCAATCAGGTCGAGTGCCCGCGAACGCGCGTCCGGCAGCATGGCCTGCAATCGCAGATACAGAGCCTTGCGGTCGCCGGCGCCATTGGCATGGTCGAGAGCGAATTGCAGACGTGCCACCAGCCTGTCCACTACGTCCGGCAAGCGCTCGATGGTCAGGCTTTGCGAGTCGAATTTGAATTCCAGCGTGGCGTCTTTCCACAGCGGGACAAACTCCGGCAGCATCCACGGGGCATAGACCTGAACCGCTTTCCTGAGATTTCTCACCCGGGAGAGAGATTCGGTTGCGAACCAGCGCACCTCCGCCTCGTACTTGGGGTTCACCGTTTCCAGGTCGCTCTCCAGCAATCCTTCCTCCGAAGGCGCCAGCAGACGCTGTAGCCAGCTTCTTTTCCTGATCTGTTCCTGAAAGGTCTTGAAACGTTTCTGGGGAAAGGCATGACTTTCGACCAGGATGCGAAGATGATCGGCCAGACCCTGCGCCAGCTGTTTCTCCAGCAATGGACGTTGCAGAAGATCGAGACAGCCTTGCTGTAAGGTCCACAGCGACGCGACCAAGTTGCCGCTATCCACGGCGGAAACGAATCGGGGCCGAAGAGGTTCGAGGGTGCGGGTGTCGTACCAGTTGAACAGGTGGCCATGAGAGCGCGAAAGCTTGTCCATCGTGGCCAGAGTTCGCAAGGTCTGTTCGGCGAACTCGGGGACGGTCAGGAAACCAAACTCGCAAGCCACTTGGCGGGCATTCAAGAGGAATCCCAAATTGGTGGGCGAAATGCGAGCGGCGATGGCCGGAGGTTCTTCCTGCACATTGTCCGGCACCAGCCAGTGGTGTTCCTCCGTACTGAATTCGGCGAAATACCGCCAGGTGCGGAGCGCGGTGCGCTCCAGAAACAGTTCGTCCTTGTCAGATGTTTCACTGCGCATGGCCCGTGAAGGCAGGTTCAGCCACAGCGAAATCCACTTGCTGCAACCCCAGAGCAGCAGGATGGGCAGCGCCGCAAAAAAAGCGTGGCGGCGGGTAAAGAACACCAGCACGCCCAGGCCCAGGGCCAGCGCCGGCATCCAGTCGAGATAAATGTCAACCGGAGTTCGCTTGCGGGTGCTGAGTTCGGTTTCGGCCGCAGTCTCCCATTCGAGAAGCCGTCGCCGCGTCACCAGTCGTCGCACCAGCGTTCGCACCACGGCATCGAGTGAGAGCAACATCTGGTGGGGCAGGAATGACAGCGTGAAAAACATACTGGCGTTGGCCGTGAGCAGCGCGGCCCGAGCGTCCTTGACCACCTGGGATTTGCGTTCAACGGCGGCCCGCACCAGGTTGAACAGAAACTGGAACCAGGCGGGTACAAACAAGATGCCTAAGGTCGCCAGCGTCCAGTAGAGCGGATTGCCCGGCAGCACCAGCCAGCTGAACACCAGTAGCAGGAAAGTTGCCGGCTCCACCAGGCTGCGACGCAGGTTGTCCAGAATCTTCCATTGCGACACCAGTGAGATGGGATTCGGCACTTTTCGTCCCGACTCATCCGGCACCCGCGACAACAGCCAGCCCGTGATCTGCCAGTCGCCCCGCAGCCAGCGGTGCTTGCGCCGGTTGTAGGCGCTGTAGTGCGAGGGATAGTCTTCGATAATCTCGATGTCGCTGGCCAGGCCGGCACGCGCGTAAGCGCCTTCGATCAGGTCATGGCTGAGCAGGGCATTGCGCGGAAAGCGCCGGTCGAGGACGCGGTGTACCGTGTCCACCTCATAGATCCCTTTGCCGGCGAAAATGCCTTCTCCGTACAAATCCTGATACACGTCCGAAATGGCGCGGGTGTAAATATCGAAACCCGTCTCTCCCGAATAGAGGCTGGCCAGGCGCGAGCGGGAGGCGCTTTGCACGCTTACTCCCACCCGCGGTTGCAGGATGCCATAACCGGCAACCACGATGTTCTTCTCCGGATCAATAATCGCTTGGTTCAAAGGATGGGCCATTGCCCCAATCATGCGATCGGCTGATCCGCGCGGCAATTCCGTGTCGGCGTCGAGCGTGATGACGAAACGAATCTTCGGCAAGATCGAGAGGTCGCCAATCTTAACCGGGAAACTATCATGTTCGGCGCGCAGCAGCTTGTTCAGGTCCATCAGCTTGCCGCGTTTGCGCTCCCATCCCATCCACACGCGCTCGCGCGGGTTGTAAACCCGGTGCCGATGGAAGAGAAGAAAGGATCCCGAAGCCTGACTGGCGTACTTTTCGTTGAGCTCGCGCACCAGTTGCGCACAGTATTCGATCAGCGGGTCGTCCTCGGACGAAGGCTCCTGGGAATCAGGCAGGTCGGTGAGCAATGCGAAGTGAATGTTGGGATCATGATTGCCCAGGAACCGTACTTCCAGGTCTTCCACCAGGCGGCGAACCTGTCCCTGATTAAGCAGCAGACTCGGAATGGCCACCAGCGTGGTGCAGTTGTCGGGAACGCCTGCGGAGAAATCAAGCTTGGGAAGAATCTTGGGTTCCAGCAGCGACGTCACCAAGTAATTCACCAGCTGAATGGCGCTCTGCGAACTGGGGAGGAGCAGCACCAGCATGGAGAAGAGAATCAGTTCGAGGGAAGTGTAAGTATTGGTCAGCAGCAGCACGATCGCCGACATGAGGGCGAGGGTCAGCACTTCGGTGGCGGGCAGATAGAACTCATCCGGATGCCGCTGTAAGAAAGATCCAATACGCTGGCCCAGCGGAGGCTGGAAGCCCACCCTTCCGTGGAGAGACGCCGAGCCTTCCGCGAGAATGTAGTACCCGATGTGCCCAAGACGAGCAGTGAGACGCGAGCTGCCGTGCGCTTCCTGGTGTGCGGACCGCGCCAGGGCGAGCGCCGCTGTAGCTACATCGCCTTCGGGCAGATCGGAGTATTCGGCGATGTTGGCGACCTCGGTGCGATACAGATCGCGGCTGTCAAAGTCCATGCGCGCGTAGGCGCCGGCCGGGTCCTGGCGCAGGATGCGATCGAACAACACCAGCGGTTCGAGAATTTCCTTCCAGGACGTCTGGCCAATATCGCGCAGGCTGCACATACAAACCCCGGCCCCGTAGGAGCCCGCGGGGTCCGCCGCCACTTTGGATCCGCGGGCCGCGATCTCTTCCAGCAGAACCAGCCTGAGCGCCGGAACCAGCGCCCAGAGCTCGACCAGCCTGAGCACCGTGCTCTGCTGAAAAGCTTGCACGTAGGCGTTAAGGGAAGCGACGCTGAACTCATAGCTGGTGGTGGCTAGATATCCCGCCGCCAGGGCAACTACCCGTGGAGCGATGGCGCCGTCGGGAGTGCGGACGTGAGGCAACTTGCGAACCAGCTTGAAGCCGTCTTTCGTACCCCGGAGGTCGGCATGCAGGAGACGCAGGTTGTCGTTGAGCCAGCGAAAATCGTCGCCTACCGTGGTCTTGGGCACCGATCCCTGAAAGGCCCGCAGCACAGGCCGGATGGCGCCGCGGAGCGTGCGGTAGCGCTCGGAGAAAAAGCGCGAGGTGTGCGTGCCCGGCAGCCATACCAGCCTTCGCCCCAGGTCCGCCGCCGCTGCCGTCAGAGCCTCCACATTGGGGCCGGTTTCTTTGGAGGCCGCAGGCGAGCGCTCCGCTTCGGCGCTCAACATCTCGATATGGGTGTCTGGAGGCATTGTCGGTGATACACGATGGTCCGCAAGTACTAACGATAGCTGGCAGCCTGCATTTCGAACATTTCCTTGTACCGGCCACCCAGGCGGGCCAGTTGTTCGTGGCTGCCTTCTTCTGCAATCTTTCCATTTTCCAGAACTACGATGCGGTCAGCCATGCGCACGGTGGAGAATCGGTGCGAAATAAACAGCGCCATTTTCCCCGCGGTAAGCTCGGCGAAGCGTTGGAAAACCTCGAACTCGCTGCGCGCATCGAGCGCGGCGGTGGGTTCGTCGAGAATGAGAAGTTGCGCGTCGCGCAAGTAGGCCCGGGCCAGTGCAACTTTCTGCCACTCTCCGCCCGAGAGATCGACACCGGTCTCAAAGCGTCGTCCCAGCATTTGATCGTAGCCGCCGGGGAGCCTTCCAATGACCGCGTCTGCCAGGCTCTTCCGGGCAGCGGTTTCGAGCAGTTGCAGATCGTCAATCTCCTCAATCCGGCCCACGGCGATGTTTTCGCGCGCCGTCATCTCATAGCGCATAAAGTCCTGAAAAATAACGCCAATCTCACGATACAGGTCTTCCAGACGATACTCCCTCAGGTCTACGCCGTCGAGGAGCACCTGGCCCTCGGTGGGATCGTAAAGCCGCGTGATCAGCTTAACAATTGTGGTTTTCCCTTCGCCATTTTCTCCGATCAGCGCAACCCGCTCTCCCGGACGTAGGTGGAAGTTGAGGCCATTCAGCACCAGCCTGGAATTTCCCGGATAGCGAAATGAAACGTTGCGGAATTCAAATCCGCGGACAATCGGGCGAGGCGCAGGCAGGGCATCAGGCTTCGACTGGATCGTCGGTCGCATATCGAAAAAGGCCAACAGGTCGGTCAGGAAAAGGGCCTGGTCAGCGATGCCGGAGACGGTGGAGAAAATCTGCTGAATGTTGCTGCTGGCCTGCAAAATCGCGCCCGACAGCAGGTACCACAACCCGATGCTGTATGCCCCCGTTACCGTCTGCCAGATTACGAACACGTACGCGGAGTAGTAGCCCATGAAGGCGATCACGGAGAGGAAAGCTCCGGCAATCAGCTTCCGCCGCGACAAGGCGATGTTCTCTTCGTATATCCCGTCGGAGAGTTTGGTGAAGCGCTGGGTGAGAAACTGGCTGAGTCCGAATAGCTTGAGTTCCTTTGCGGCCTCTTTGCTGCCTCCCACCTGGCGCAGATAGTCCAGTTGGCGACGCACCGGAGTCTGGCGGAAATTCTTGGCGTATCCCAGAAACGCGAAGTGGCTCTCACCCAGGAATGCGGGAAGCACTCCCGCAATCAGCATCAACATCAGCCAGGGCGAATAAACAATGATAGTGACCGACAAAGTAGTGGTGGTAATCACCAACTGGATGAGCCGCCCGATCTGCTGAATCATTCCCAGCCGATCCGTGGCCTGTACTCGCGCCCGCTCCAGCCGGTCGTAAAACACCGGGTCCTCGTAGGCGATCAGGTCAAGCTCGGCCGCGTGCTTCATCACCTGGATGCTCACGTGGCGGGTGTATTTGTCGGCCAGCAGCGAGTCCGAATAGTCGATGGTGCGGGCGAGAATGCCGCCCAGGACAGCGAGGCCGAATTCACTCGCCACCAGCCACCATAATCGGGGCGACATCACGTGCGCCCCGGACTTCGGGTGCACGATCTCATCAACGATCAGTTTGGGAATCCAGAGCAGTGCCAGCGGCAGCAACGAGGCAAAGAGGCGGGCCACCAGACCAAACACCACGACCCCAGGCCCGGATCGCCACACGATCTTGAGCACTGGCGGCGTATTACGGAGCGCCGTTAGCCGCTCCTGCCAGCTGCTCAGGAAACTCTGCTGCTCCACCATGCATGAATCCTAACTAAGTTCTGGGGTTTCTAGAAGCGATACCGAAAACCGGCGCGACATGTAGATGCCGGACAGGCCCGTAAGGTTTGTCGGATCATAGAGTTATACAGCTAGCGTGGGGCGGGCGCCCTCGCCCGCCGCCCTTGACCTGGACTCTGGTAGCGCCGTCGTCCCGCCAGCTAGCCGGAGGATGAGAGCTACAAGGTCAAAAGCAAAATCAACATCAAAGGCGTCGGACAGGAGTGTCCGACCCCACGAGAGTGTCCAACCCACCCTGCGTGTTATCTGATTGTAATCACCGCCAGACCGTCCGCGGGCAACGTCAGACTGAGCTCACCGCTCTTGAGTTCCTGAATTTCCGGCGCCCCGAGCTGAACCGAGTTGCGCAGCTGCTGCAACTGCGCCTGCGTCGGATACACCGGCGAACCCATCTTCTCGTATGCGGGATGCGGGTCGCCGTGGTCGCGATCGACTCGGGAAATGGACGCATGGCGCGCCCCACTCAGATTCTTGAATCGCAAAACCACGGTCCTGGCGGTACCGGTCTGCTCGGGCGCAACCAGGTTCCACACCGCTACTACGAGAGAACCGTCCGCGGCGCGAGTCGCCAGGGCAGAATCGGAATCGAGAGCCATGCGCTCACGCCCCAGTTGGTGCAGAAGTTTGAACGCCGCAAAAGCTGGCTTGGGAATTCCTCCGGCGGCAATCAGTCCATAGCCACCATAAAAAGGTTTTCTCACCACCCCCTGCTCTTCGAAAACATCGGAGAAGGTCCAGTACGACATCTCGTCCACCAACCCGTCGCACTGGCGTATGGTGTCGGCCATCCACGGACCCATATAAATGGAGTCGGTAATCTCCGGTTCGTTCTTGTAACTGGCGTTGAACTCGCTCCAGATCAAAGGAAGGGTCGGGAGGGCCGAAGCTTTGATCTGATCATGCACCTTCTTCACCGCTCGGCACACCATGCGATCACGAGGGATGTCTTCATGGGTGCCAAACACATCTTTTGCATTGTCATTTCCGTACACGTGGGTGGAAACGAAATCCACCGAGACGTGCTTCTCAACACAATGCTGAATGAATGCATCGGCCCATGCCGCCTGCGCAGTGGCCGGACCGCCCACACGGAAACGCGAGCTCACCCGCTTGACTGCCGCGGCGCTATGGTCGTAAAGCTCGAAATAAGTCGCCTGCTTCGGGTCGCCCACCCAGAAATCGATGTTGGGCTCGTTCCAGACCTCGAAGTACCACTTGGCAACTTCATCCACACCGTAGCGATCAGCCAGATGCTTCGTAAACTGGTAGATCAGGTCATCCCATTTGGCCCAATCTTTTGGAGGTGCGACATTCTGCTTGTACCAGAAAGCGTGCGGGGCGTAATTCGCAGCCAGTTTTTTCGGCATGAAACTAAGCTCCACAAAAGGACGCACGCCGTTCTGCAGCAGACCGTCGTACGCCTGGTCAACATAGGAGAAGTTGTAAATAGGATGGCCCGCGCTGTCTTCGTCGTACACGCCCATGTCGTCGAGAAAAATGGCGTGGAAGCGGACGTATTCCACCTCCGTGATCTGTTTCACCTGGCGCAAGTCATTGCGGTAGCTTTCGCGTAGCGTCAGGTTGGCCCGGCCCGAACCAAACATGTGCTCCCAGAAGTGAGGGAAAGGGTGAGCGGGCGCCGAGGCGTCAATCACCAGAACGTCAGACGGCTTGGCCGACGCTTGTGCTCCCGCCACGCTGGTAAGCACCAGGATTGCAGAAAGAACCAACAAAAGCGCACTGCGGTTACGCCTGAAAATTTTCTTGATCATAGGATTTCGTCCTTAGGAATATCAGTTTGCTGCTTCTATTCCGGGGGCACATTCGGACCGGCAAGAAAACCTCCATCCAAAACCAGGCTTTGGCCGGTCATGAAACTGGCTGCGCTGGAACACATCCACACTACCGCTTCGGCCACCTCGCTGGATTCGCCAAACCGGTTCATGGGATAAAAGGTCAGCACCTTCTTCTTGATGTCGGGTGGTCCGAACAGACGGTCCGCCATGGCGGTCTCGATTGCCGCGGGACAAACCGCGTTAACCCTGATCCCGTTTCTCCCCACCTCCATCGCGGCAGCCTTGGTCAGCCCCAACACGCCATGCTTGCTGGCGGAGTAAATTGCGGTGCCCTGGCTACTGATGAATCCCGCAATAGATGAGTTGTTGACGATGGCGCCGCCGCGGCCTTGCTTCAACATCTGCCGTAGCTCATATTTCAGGCATAGCCATGTGCCTTTGAGATTGATGTCAACGGTCTGGTCCCATTCTTCCTCGGTCTGCTCCACGAGCGGGACCCAATGGCCCTCGATGCCGGCGTTGTTGAAGGCATAGTCCAGTCCGCCAAAAGCCTCGACAGTTTTCTCGACCAGGGTTTCGACTTCGCATGCCCGCGACACGTCCGCCCGGACGAAGATTCCCTCGCCCCCCGCTCGACGGATCAAGTCCACCGTCGCGTTCCCTTCAACATCGCGCCGCCCGGCGACTACTACGCGGGCGCCTTTCCTGGCGAACAGGACCGACGTCTCCCGCCCGATGCCCGAGGTTCCACCCGTCACCAGTGCCACCTTGCCGGCCCACTCTCCCATGGTCGTCTTCTCCCCTTCAGGTTTCGGGCGCGGGAAACGTCGATGTCACAGTGGTGCGCCCGACACCAGCTCTGTCGCACGCCGGTGTTACGTGGAGGATTTTACATGCAAGGAGGGTCGATGGCGGCCTCGACGAGAGGCAGAACCGGTTGCGGCAACCTCGCGCTTCATCCGTGCAAGCGTCAGAGGTTGGCAGGGGTAGGCGCCAGAAGCGATGTTTGAGACGAAGGGAAAGTTAGCTAGTTTGCTGCTTCCTCGGAGCGGGGATACAAATCCTTCACGTACTCCTCCAGCGCGCGGTTCAGCCGATCGATCAGCGTCATCAACTTTTTCGGGTCTTGCTCGTCGCGGGCCGCTTCCGCCAGTTGCTTCCAATCGTGGCCAGGCATTTCAGTCATGCGCGTCCTCCTGGAAGTTTTCACCAGACCCCCATTGCAGTTGGTTTGCCAAAGGCCGTTTGCATTTCTTTTCTGTGGCTTAAGCAGACAGCGGACGTGTGGCCGTCCGGCCCACCGCGCAATTCGTACCTACAGGATTTACCCTAGGCAGCGCCGGAAGTCCGGTGTCGTGCGGTCGCGGCCGTTGTTGCCGGGTGCCTGAACGACAAAATCGAGCGGTGCCGCAGGAGCCCCATCCGTAACCTAGTCGTGTCATGTTCCAGCAGTTACACTAATACGATGCGCGAAACAGGGCGCCCTGAATCCTAAAATTTGACTGTCCACGAGACCATTCAGAACATGAGCCAACCCGCTCCCACGCACGAGAATTATGTCCTGACCCTGGATGAAATCGGCAACCTGGCCACCGAGGGCGGCAACTCGGCCGAAACCTTAATGAATGTTGTGGCCTTGATTGCCAAACGCTTTCAGACCGACGTCTGTTCCGCGTACCTGCTGGAGCCGGACCGGGCCAATCTGGTGTTGGCCGCAACCCTGGGACTTCGCCCCCAATGTATTGGCACCCTGCGGATGGGGCTGCATGAAGGTCTGGCGGGCCTGGTTGCGGAACGAGTCGGACCGGTGGCGGTGGAGCAGGTAAAAAACCATCCCCGCTTCAAATATTTCAGTGAAGCCGGGGAAGAGGCATTCCAATCGTTCCTCGGGGTTCCGCTGATTGATCGCGGTGTGCTGCAGGGAGTGTTAGTGGTTCAGACTATTGCGCCCCGCGTCTTTCGCGAGGAAGAAATCCGGATGCTGGCCGAAGCCGCTGCCCAGGTGGGGTCGGTGGTGAGTGAAGCCCGCACTCTGGACCGCTTCATTGCTCCCGCGCAGGAGCGGCTGTGGACGCTGGCGCGCAACCTGTGGTGGTCCTGGGACCATGACACCAGCAGTTTGTTTCGCGATCTCGACCCGACGCGCTGGCGCCAGCTCAATCATAATCCCGTGGCCTTGCTCTCGGAGATTCCCCTGCCCGAGATGGAACGCCGCGCCCGCGAACTGGTGCTGCACAGCCGGATCAACTATGCCTATCGCCGCCAGCGCGAATATCTCGATGCCGACCGGACCTGGGGGGCCCGTCACGCCGGCATTCTGCGGCCTCGTCCCGTGGCCTACTTCTCCGCCGAATTCGGTCTGCACGTTTCCATTCCGGAGTACTCCGGCGGCCTGGGCGTGCTGGCCGGCGATCACGTCAAGAGCGCCTCTGACCTGGGAATACCCCTGGTGGGCATCGGCCTGTTTTATGGTCAGGGATATTTCCGGCAGCGGCTCGATCGCGCCGGCTGGCAGCAGGAGGAGTACATCCAGACCGACGTCAACCAGTTGCCCATGGAAGCCGCCATCGGGTCGAATGGCGAACCCATCACCGTCCAGGTAGAGACTCGCGGCACCGCCCTGCGCGCGAAAGTCTGGCGCATGAAAGTGGGGCGCTGCAATTTACTCCTGCTCGACTCCAATATCGAGGGCAACCATCCCGAGGACCGAGAACTCACCTCCCGCCTGTATGGAGGAGACTCGCGCATCCGCATCCGCCAGGAGCTGCTGCTGGGCGTCGGAGGCTTCCGCGCCCTCCGGGCCATGGGCATTACACCCGGCGTTCTGCACCTGAACGAAGGCCACAGCGGATTCGCTGTGCTGGAAGCGGTTCGTGACCGCATGCAGAGCGAAGGCATCGGCTTCGATCATGCTGTTCGCCGTGTGTCCCGCGAAACGGTTTTCACCACCCATACTCCTGTACCCGCCGGCCACGACCGCTTTTACGCCGAGTTGATGGAGGAACATCTGGGTCCCATGTGCGATGCCCTCGGTATCTCGCAGGAAAAGCTCATGGAACTGGGCCGGGAGCATCCCGGAGATCGCCAGGAAGATTTTTGCATGACAGTCCTGGGCCTGCGACTGGCCCGCCGCGCCAACGCGGTTTCCGCCTTACATGGGGAGGTCTCGCGGCACATGTGGACCGGCCTCTATGCCGGCAAGCCCGAGGATGAAGTTCCCATCGGCCACATTACCAACGGCGTGCACGTCCCTTCCTGGCTGGCCCCGCAGATGTTTCGGCTTTATGACCGCCATTTGGGGACGGGCTGGCAGGAGAACAACGCCGATCCGGCCATCTGGGAGGGGATCGAAAACGTGGACGATGGGGAACTGTGGGAAACCCATCTTCACCTGAAATCCCGTCTGCTGGATTTTGTGCGCCATCGGGTCGTCGAGCAGGCCGAGCGGCGCGACGAGTCGCCCGAAACGTTGCTGCGCCTGGGCCGGGTGCTCAGTCCGGATGCGCTCACCATTGGGTTTGCGCGCCGCTTCGCAACTTACAAGCGGGCCGATCTGATTCTGGCTGACATCCAAAAGCTGACATCCATGGTGAACGATCCCAAGCGTCCGGTGCAGTTCATTTTTGCCGGCAAGGCGCATCCCCGCGACGAACCTGGTAAGAAAATGCTGCAGCAAATCGCCAAATTGATGCGTCAACCGGAATTTGCCGACAAGTTCGTCTTCGTCGAAGACTATGACTTGAATGTGGGGCGGCACTTCGTACAGGGTGTCGATGTTTGGCTGAACAATCCGCGGCGGCCGTTGGAGGCCTCGGGCACGAGTGGACAGAAAGTGGTCTTGAACGGCGGCCTTAACCTGTCGGTGCTCGACGGCTGGTGGGCAGAGGCCTACGACGGCCTGAATGGATTCGCCATCGGGACAGGCAGAACTCACGCCGACATGAGTATTCATGACAGCCGTGACGGCGAAGAACTCTACCGCGTGCTGCGGGAAGAAGTGATTCCCCTTTTCTATGACCGCGACCGTGACGGACTGCCCCGAGGCTGGATCAGGCGCATGAAGCGCACCATCCGCACCCTGGGCTGGCGCTTCAATGCCAATCGCATGGTGATGGACTACACTCAGAAATGCTACGTGCCCGCGGCCGGCGGCATGTCCAGCGATCTCAGCAGGAAGTTGTGATGTGTGGGTCGGACACCCCTGTCCGACGCCTTTGACTTTGTTGTTGGTTCTGGTTTTGCTGTCTGTTTCGCTTTTGGTTTTTGCAGTTGGTTTTGGTTTTGCAGTTGCTGCGTGCTTCCGACCTGTCAGTTGTCTCTGAACCAAAACCAAAGTCGAAGGCGTCGGACAGAGCCTGCCCTGAGCGCAGTCGAAGGCAGTGTCCGACCCACACCCTCAATCTGCGGCAAATTCCTCGGCGGAGCCTCTTCGCTCCAGGCGTGGAAGGGTGGCGATCACCCGCGTGCCGCGGCTGTCCGAATTCATATCCAGCCTGCCTCCCAGTTCGTTGATCCGTTCCCGCATCCCAGCCAGCCCCACTCCACCATGCGCGCGTTTGTGACGAAAGCGTTCGAGAACATCGGGGGGGAGGCCCTTTCCATAGTCTCTCACCTGGAGCACGACCTGACCGTTCGTGGCGGCTACGGAAACCTCGGCTTTGAGGCTCTTGGAATGCCGGTGAACGTTGGTCAGGCTCTCCTGCAGGACGCGGAAGAGAGCCAATTCCAGAGAGCCGGACAGGCGGCCGAGGTCTTCCGGCATTTCCAGGGTGGTTTGAATGCCGCTGCGTTTCGCGAAGCCTTCCACATACCAACGCGCGGCAGAAGCAAAACCGGCCTCGTCCAACAAGGGCGGATGCAGTAAATGAGAGATGGTGCGAGTCTCGGTCATGGCCTGGTCCAGCAGCTTGATGCATTCCGCAATCAGGGTATTGTGCGGCACCGAGTTGCCCAGCATGGTCAGGTTCATCTTTGCTCCCACCAGGTACTGCCCCAGGCTATCGTGAAGTTCGCGGGAGAATTTCCTTCGTTCCTGGTCCTGCAGCTCCAGCAGGCGCACGCTGAGGGCGCGCAACGACGATTCCGCCTGTTCCCTCGCGTTCAACTCGGTGTTCAGTAAGCGATAGTGAAAGAAAAACAGCCCCAGGGCCACGACGAAGGTAGCGGACAGGATGTACGTGGTAATCCGGAACAACCGGTCGGACCGCGCCCGGCGCGTATCCAGAAGGAGTTGTTCATTGTTCTGCATCGTCTGTAGCAGCGTGTCGGCTCCGGTGGACACATCGAGAATTTCCTGCCGCAGGCGCGCCTGTTCCCGCGCATCCGCAGAACCGTTGCGCTTCAACTGCACCGACTGGTTCAGCAGGTCCAATCTGTGGCTGGTTATGCTGGAGAGGCGTCTCAGCAGCTCCGATTGCTGGGAATTGTCCGCCAGCAGCCGTTCGATCATCTCCATCTTTGTCTGAACGTCAGCCGCCGCGGACTGGTAGTCCTCTAAAAAGTCGTTGTCGCCGGTGTCGACATACTGGGTGCGCGCCCGCCCCGCCCGGGCACTGATATTGTTCAGATCAGCCAGAGCGGTTTGCACGTCGCGGGTGTGGCCGACCCAGCGCTCCGCGATGCGGAGCCGGGCCACCGTAGCATAAGCAGCCAGCGCGCTTACCACCAGCAGAATTACCGCCGCGCCAAATGCCAGTTGGGTTTGCGTCCGTTCTGATACTCGTTTGTTCACAGGCCCTTGCCTTGGAGGTCCAAACACAGGAAAAGCCTCATGTACTCCGAACGGCGCCGCGACCGGGTGTCGCGATTGTGTAAAGGAAGATTTTATACCAGTTCGGGAAGAACGAAGAATCGCAGTTCGGTGCGGGGTCCATGGGCGCAGGGATGCAGAGTCAACGCTCTTGAGACCAAAGCGCTATCTGGATGTAAGATGCTCATAAGGCCACGGATAAATCCTCGAACGTGATTTGAAACTGATGTTCCATGGCACTCGGGTCCCACCCCCTACTGGTAGTACCTTGATTCTCACGTTCTTTCGGGCCTCGGCTTCGCCCCTCCTGCTGTGAAAGTCCACTTCACCTGCCTGCAGCCGTATTGCTCCAACTTCAAGTTCGCAATCGCCGCGGCAGTTTATCACTGAGTCGTGCGCGGAGTCGTGGAAGCTAAAATCAGTCCCCCGCATCACCATGCTGCCGATTTCAGAACCCTGAACTTTCTCGATATGGTAGCTACCGATTATCATCTTGCGTGCAGACAGAGAGTCAGTCCTATTCGGTTCATCGAATCCTCCATTCGAACTCGCAGCTTCACTCCGAAGATTTTACTTCCTCGAAACTGAACTGCTTGTCGAGCTTATCGTACGGTGTGCCGTCGACCTCGACATATGGGTACACGAAGTAATTGAGCGCTGGACCATCCTGCTTAGGAGACAGCGCGATGTCGCGGCCGGTGGAAAACTGCACGCGATTGGCGTCAACGGTGCCGAAGAAATAATCCTCTTTCTCCTTGGCTTTCCAGGCTTCCGAGATGTCAACCGGGACCCAGCCAGTTTTGGGCGCATGGAACTCGGCCCAGCAGTGATAACCGGCGATATCTCCTTTGTCCTTGTTTTCGGGCAAGGGGAAGCCGATGTCGAAGCGGGCCGGAATCCCGTCCGCCCGCAGCATGCCGATGAACGGAGAATGGAAGTCTGTACAGTTGCCGTGCTTGGAGTCACAGGCCCACAGCGCGTCCCCGCGTCCCCAGCCTGAGCCCGTCTTGTCGTATCGCATATTCGTGAAGAGGTAATCATAGGCGGCCTTGGCCTTGGCCACCACGCCGCTCTGCGATCCGGTTACCTCGACCGCCAGTTGCTTGATCTTGCCGTCCGTAGGAATCAGGCTGTCAGGCTCAATCAGACGGTTCATCGACGCGAGCACGACGCTAGGCCTCTGATCGATTCGCTTGAGTTGCGCGTAATTGCCCCGCGAGTATTCGCGGCGCCTGATCTGGTACTCGAGAGTGAACTCGGCCTGACCCGGAGCCGGATTCGTGATCTCGGCATACATCATTCGGTTGCCGTACTCGGGCTCCTGCGTCATCCGTGTTTTCACCGGAGCCTTGACCGCCAGAACGCGCACCGTCTGGTGCTGGTCAGTCTGCGGTACGGGAACCCAGACGCGCACTCGCTGCGTTCCGGAGGGAATATCCTTCACGGTGAAGTTGTAGGTGAAGCGAAAAGTGCGGGCCGGAGGGCTGAATTTCTGGTGATTCGAACTGCCCTGGCCGGCCAACTGGCATACCGGAAAAGTGAGCAGCAGCAACGACGAGAGCACTCGCAGCTTCATGAAGACACTCCTTAATCGGCAAACATGGATCGAGATTTTACCAACAGCCAACACGCGCTGTCACGGATGCAGAGAAAGGGTCGTCGTTCAACTTAGTTTCACTACGGAGACACGGAGAAACCCGCCTGCCTGACAAGTCCCCACGCTCGCACGGTCTTGCAGGCTCAAGGTTTTCTCCGTGACTCTGTGCCTCCGTGGCGAAAACAGTCACTACCGAGGAAAGCAATATCTGGTATAGCATCCACTGGACGAGGTTCACCATGACTACGACCCCAACCTCACCACGAAGTCACGTAATGGCCCGCCAACCGCAAGCCGCAAACGGTCTGGCAATCGTGCGCGTGACCATCGGCGCAATGTTCGTGTGGGTATTTTTTGAGAATCTGGGGAAAGGCCTCTACACGGCAGCGGGTTACGCGGGTCTGATCGGCTACTACCTCAAGGCGAGTCACGCGCCGGCTGCCTGGAAGGCGGTGATGGGCCTGGCGGCAAACCATGCGGCGATGGCTGCTCCCATGCAGGGCCTGACCGAGATATCTCTAGGTATCCTGCTCGTCGTCGGTCTGTTTACCCGACCGGCCGCATTTGTGGCTTTCCTGTTTCTCGGCAGCCTTTGGATCTCGGAGTTTGGCACCTCGTGGATCTGGGAACTGCTGGTTCCGGTGATGGCATGCCTTGGACTCGCTATCGGACGTGCCGGCCGCAGATGCGGCGTGGACGCGTGGCTCTCGCAACGCCGGCCATCTTCTCCCTGGTGGTGATGGGGCCAAGTCCACTTGAATGAAGATCGCTTGAATCACGATCGCGTGCGCGTGTCCGTCATCATCCCCACCCATAATGAAGCGCAGGCGATTGCGCGCGTGTTAGCGGATCTCCCGTCCGATCTCACCACGGAAGTCATCGTGGTGGACAGCAACTCGAATGACGGGACGCCCGAGATCGCTGCAAGAATGGGAGCTCGCGTGGTTCAGGAACCGCGCCGCGGCTATGGGCGCGCGTGCCTCACGGGTATGGCCGCGGCAAACTCCCCTGACGTAGTTGTGTTCCTTGACGGCGACTACAGCGACCGGCCCTCCGAACTGCCGATTCTTTTAGCCCCCATCACTGAGGGGCGCGCGGACATCACGCTCGGTTCCCGCTTGCAGCGTTCTGCTGGAGCGTTGCCTTGGCATCAGGCCTTTGGCAATCGCCTCGCCGCCAGCCTGATTAGGGCGCTTTATGGTTTAAAAATTAGCGACCTCGGCCCCTTCCGCGCTGGCCGCGCCGATGTTCTCCGCGCGCTCGCGCTCGAAGAGACCAGCTACGGCTGGGCGGTTGAGATGATCCTGAAAGGCGCCCTGGCTGGGTTCCGCGTGGTTGAAGTCCCGGTGAGCTACTACCCGCGCATCGGAAAATCGAAGATCAGCGGTACGCTGAAGGGCACCGTCGGCGCCGCCTGGTTCATTCTCAGCTTGATCGTGCGCCACTATTTCCGGCATCGCAGAGCTGGGACACCACGGCGGGCGTAAGCGTGGGTGCAGCGAACTACGACCGATGGGTGGCCACTCAAGCCCGGTTTTGGCTTGAGCGGGGCGGTTCAGAGCGGGACAAAGTCTTCCCGCCGCTCTTTCGTGTTTTCGTGTCGTCCATCTCGACTCAATCTCGTCCCTCCCCCCATCCGGCTACTGCTTTGAGATCAGCCTCTAACATCCCCACTCAAGCCAAAAGCGGGCTGGGGTTGATTAGATAAGAACGAAGGCTCCAAGCGATCCCGCAGTTAGTCTTTGGGTGTAAGAGGACCAAAGACGGTGGGGAAAGAAGGAGCCTCAGATGATACAAGGGTGTGATTTTCATCCCCGCTGGTAACAAGTGAGTTGGCTGGATACTGAGACGGGTGAAACCGGGGAGCAGAAGCTGGTGACGGCCTCCGGGGATGCAGAGCGGTTTTATCGGCAGATCGCGGTGCCGGCGCTGATCGGGATGGAGGCTACCGGCAACTGCCACTGGCTGGTGGACCTGCTGGCGGAGATCGGGCACGAGCTGTGGATGGGGGATGCGGCGCAGATTCGAGCCAGCTACGTGCGGCAGCAGAAGACGGACCGGCGGGACGCGGCCCACATTCTGAAGCTGCTGGCGGAGGGGCGGTTTCCGCGCCTCCGGATGCCGTCGAGTGAAGTACGCGATCTGCGGCAGCTGCTGTTGCATCGCTACAAGCTGGTGATCCTACGAGCGCGGGTGAAAAACGAACTGCAACACCTGGCCTTGAATAAGAGAGTGCAAAAGAAGCACAAGCTGGGGAGCCAGGCGGGACAGCAGTGGTTGCGCGAACTGCCGTTAAAACCCTGGGCGGGAGGGCGGCGCGATGACCTGTTGCGGTTGATGGCCATGCTCGACCAGCAGATTCTGCCGCTGGACGAGGCGGTCAAAGCCGAAGCGCAACGAGAACAACATGGCGCTGCTTCTGCAAACCCAGCCTGGAGTGGGACCGATCACCGCCCTGGCCTATGTGCTGACCATGGGCGATGTCAGCCGCTTCCCGCGCGGCAAGCAGGTGGCCAGTTATCTCGGGCTGATTCCGCGCGAGTACTCCTCGGGGGGCGGCAGAAGCTGGGCGCCATCACAAAGCAAGGCAACCGCATGTTGCGTATGTTGCTGGTAGAGGCGGCGTAGAGTGCGGTGCGTTACGATCCCGAGTTTCGCAGAGAATATCAGCATCGCTGTCATTCCAAGCCGAAAGCGGTGGCCAAAGTGGCAGCGGCGCGCAAGTTGGCCGTACGACTGCACTGGATGCTACGCAGCCAGAAACCGTATCCGGCAGTCGTTCGTATCGAGAGCAGCCCGCGGGTGGCCCGGGTCGGCGCAAGCTAGACCGTTGATGTTGATTGGGCGCTCTCGCATCCCGAACAAGACGGGATGTTCGCATAGAAGAATCATGGCCGATGCAGGGGTCGAATCGATGGTTGGTGGAACGATGAGTTCTGCCGCAGAGTGATTCACGGTGAGATCCAGAGTCCTGGTCCTCAACTTCCTCTGGCAGAACCCGCCGGTGCTCCGCACCGGCCAGTACAGGTGTGCCTTGACAACGCCTTCGTTCTTATCGAGGGCCACCCGCCATTGGAGTGACCATTGCCTTAATATACCTTGACACGTATATGCTATGTGATGTATATAAAACCTATGCAATCTGTCTTCGAAATTATTGCGGAGCCGAACCGGCGCGCGATACTGGGCCTCCTGGTCTCCTCACAACAGTCGGTGGGAGAGATCGAGCGTCAACTTCGTATGCCGCAGCCGACCGTATCCAAGCACCTGCGAGTGCTGCGCGATGCCGGTTTCGTGGAATCCACCGTGGACGCACAGCGCCGTCTCTACCGGCTGAAACCTGAACCGCTGCAGGAGCTGGATGCCTGGCTGGCTCAGTTCCGCCGCTTCTGGTCGGCTCACATAGATGCTCTCGAGCGCCACCTCGATCGCATGAGTCACCACCGCATGGATCAATTAACACTTGCAAAAAGAAAAACCAAGGAAAGGAGAAGACGACGCGGCCCAAACCGCGAACCTGACAAAGGAGAAACGAAATGAAAATCAAAGTGACCAGCTTATACGTGGACGACCAGGAGAAGGCCCTGCGCTTCTATACTGAGGTGCTCGGTTTTGCAAAGAAGACAGACTTTTCGCAGGGGCCCTATCGCTGGCTGACCGTGGCCTCGCCCGAGGAGCCGGACGGCACGGAGCTGCAGCTGGCGCTGAACAACAATCCGGCGGCCAAAGCCTACCAGCAGGCCCTGTTCCAGCAAAGCCAGCCCGCGGCCATGTTCTTCACCGACGACGTCAAGCGCGACTATGAGCGGATCAAGGCCCGGGGTGCCGAGTTCACCATGCCGCCCACCGACGTGACCGGCTCGACCATTGCGATGCTGAACGACACCTGCGGCAACCGCATTCAGCTCACCCAGCTGGCACGCTACTGAGGGATGCCGCTCAGGAAGAATAGATAAATGACCAATCGCGCGCAGTACGCACCGGGTCCCGCCAGCGGGGCCCAGGTACAAAAGGAGCGTGGACAAAACGGTGAAGAGAAGTGGACGCTCATTCTCGTCAGAGAACTCCGCCACTCCCCGGAAAAAGTCTGGCAGGCGCTCACCGACCCGGCGCACCTGCGCGAGTGGGCGCCCTTCGACGCCGATGCGAGTCTGGGTACGGTTGGAAACAGGGTGAAGCTCACCACGGTGGGAGCGCCCACTCCGCGCATTACCGAAACAACAGTGACGCGAGCCGACCCTCCTGAGCAGCTTGAGTACAAGTGGGGCGGCTTCGATATGCGGTGGCAACTCGAAGCCATAGGTGACGGCACGCGCCTGACGCTGTGGACCAACATCGGTCACCGCTTCATCGCCATGGGCGCTGCCGGGTGGCACATCTGCTTCGACGTTCTGGATCGCCTGCTCGGCGGAACTCCCATCGGGCGCATCGCCGGCCCCGAGGCCATGAAGTTTGGCTGGCAGCGATTGAACGAACAGTACGCCAAGCAGTTCGGTATTGAAACGCCCAACTGGCCGCCTAAGGCGGCTCAAAAGCCGTGAATCGAGGGGATCGCAAAACAATGCGCCGACGACGCCCGCGGAGGCGACCATGAATAATGCCACGCAACGTTCGATCGTTCGCTGGATTCACATCATCCTTGCCATTCCAATACTCGGTTACATCTATAGCCCGTTTGAAAAACTGCCAGACTACGCCCCGCCAACTCGGTACGTCTTCCTTCCTACGATGGTCCTTTCGGGATTGTGGATGTGGAAAGGCCACGTCCTTCGACGACTCATTTCGAAGAGATCGGCCCAGTGATTCCGGCCTGTGAACAACCCCACTCAAGCGAAAACCGGGTTTGAGTCGCCCACCCGTCGTATATTATTGCCCCAACAATCTATGAAATCTTTAAGGGAGACGGCGGCGCGTTCGCCGGGTAGTGACCGTGTGCTGGCAATCATGGCCAAAGCGCCAAGGCCAGGTGAGGTCAAGACCCGTTTAGCGGCTAGCCTATCTCCTGAGGCTGTCACCGCTTTCTATTGCTGTCTCTTGGACGACACGCTGGCGTTGGTGCGGTCGATGGGCGATGTGGAAGTTGCCGTCATGTGCCCTCACTCGGACGTAAACGAGCTGGCGCAATTGGCAGGGAACGAAGTGAGCGTAGTTGCGCAGAATGGTCAAGGCCTTGCCGCCGGCCTCAGTTCGGTGTTTGCGCACTTTGCACAAAATCATCAACGCATCATAGCCTTCAACAGCGACAGCCCACACCTGCCGCGCTCTGTTCTCGAAGACGCGTTCGAAACCCTCGCCAGGCATGACGTGGTTGTGGGACCGACGCACGATGGAGGTTACTATCTCGTAGGAGCAAAGACCTCCCATCCCACCCTTTTCGCAGGCGACGGAATGGGCACCAGCAGCGCGCTGGAGAGACTCCTTTCGTGCGCACGAACTCTTGAGCTGTCTGTAGGTTTCGCAGATCCTTTTTACGATATTGATGTAGCTGACGACCTGACTCGCCTGGCAGCGGAGTTGCGGCTGGCTCCGGCACGGGCGCCACGCACGGCGGCGTGGCTTAAAGAGTGGGAGCTCGCGGCAAGATCGCGCACGGGCACGGAAGACTTGTGAAGACTAGGCTGGCGTGGAGAGTGTACGCACTCGGCGCCACGTTGCTTGTGGCGCTTACCATCTGCTCCCGCCACTTCGACGATCGGGGAGGCCCGTACTTCATGGCCTCGTTGACTCTCGCGGGAATCGCATACCTCCTGGCGATCCGTGAGTTTTTCGCCACGCGCAAATTTGAACGAGGCATTTCCCGGCGGGTTGTCGTCATTGGGCTCGTGCTGGCCGCCGTGTGGCACATTGCATTTCTTAGGCTGCCCCCCGGCCCCGATGATGATATTCATCGCTATGTCTGGGACGGCCGTCTGCAGCGGCTCGGCTACAACCCCTATATTGTGGTTCCCAGCGATCCAGCTGCGAAGGAGCTGCACACTCCGGAGACCCGCAACTTGAACAACCCGGATCTACCCAGCCCGTATCCAGCGGGGGCGCAGCTTTTCTTCCGCGCCCTAACTGCGATTCGGGAGTCCACCTTTGCATTCAAAGTGGCGTTTGCGGTTTGCGAGATCGCAATTGTTTTCGTGTTGCTGGATCTGTTGCGCTATACCCAGCAGGGAGCCCACCTGGTTCTGGCCTTCGCCTGGAACCCGTTGTTGGCCATTGAGGTGGCGGGAAGCGGTCACATTGACATTGTGGGTGCGTTATTGTTGCTGGTGTCCGCCGCTGCCTTGGTCCGCCGATGGCGGGCGACTGCGGCCGTCGCACTCGGGCTGGCTATAGCGATGAAATTCCTGCCGGTCGTACTCCTGCCCCTCTACTGGAAGCGGGTTCGCATTCGCGACGCCGCGCTGGCGGCCGCCGTGGTCGGCCTCCTCTACGTGCCATTTCTCCATCACGGACGCATTCCGATTGGCTCGCTGGGTACGTATGTGCAGGACTTCCGCTTTAATGGTCCCGTGTTTGCGACACTGGCTCAGGTGGCGCGTCCGCAGTTGTTGGCTGGGCTGGCACTGCTGGTCGGATTGGCGACTGCAATCTGGCAGAGAATGAGAAGCAGAGCGCCGGAATGGTCTCCGGCCCAATTTGCCTGGCCCATGGCAGCCGCTCTCCTGTGCGCACCTGTCGTATTCCCTTGGTATCTTCTCTGGCTGCTGCCGTTTCTGACCTCGGCCTCGACACTGCTGATCATCTTCTGGACTGTGAGCATTATCCCCACATACGTCCAATGGCACTTGCGCGCACTTGGGCGTCCGTGGGGCGCGCTTTCGGGCTGGGTAATGCTGCTGGAATACGGATGTGTGGCAATTGCTGCCGTGATAATCCTTGTGCGCCGGATCGCACGGCCAGCCGCGCCACAGCGCTCATCCGACTAGCTGCGCTGGGCCTGCGCTGGGCCTGGATACGCAACCAAAGTTTTGCTAACATTTCTCTCCGCATCTCTAAGGCCCTGCCCGTCGCCCCGACATCCGTTGTTGAACAAATCAACCGCACCACAAACCAAAATTCAAAACCTACCCAAAAGGAGGCCACCGTGACCGAGCTCAGTGTTATACAACGGGGCAGCAACCATGCAGACGACAAGGATGCTATTCGTCCGTTTCAAGTGACTTTTCCGGAATCAGACCTTACCGAATTGCGCAGACGCATCAACGCAACAAAGTGGCCCGAGCGAGAACTGGTCGCGGATGCAACCCAAGGCGTACAGCTCGCGACGATTCAGGCGCTCGCGCGTTATTGGGGGACGGAATACGACTGGCGCAAGGTGGAGGCGAGACTGAACGCGCTGCCGCAGTTCATCACCGAGATCGATGGGCTGGACGTTCACTTCATTCACGTTCGTTCGCAGCATGAAAATGCGGCCTTTACCGGTGCGCCGGCCCCGTCCGGTCTCGCAGCCGACGAGCAACATGCTTTCGATCGGCTCGCCTTCTTCTATAAGCACGGCCTTGGCTACGCTCTCGAGATGGGGGACCGCCCACAGACGCTTTACGGGATTGCGGACTCGCCCGTCGGCTTGGCGGCCTGGATACTCGACCACGACGAAGCCAGTGAGGCGCTCATGGCGCGCGTCTTTGCCGGCCACTCCGAGGGCCTTACGCGAGATGACATTCTCGACAATATCACCCTCTACTGGTTGACCAACACGGCGATCTCTGCGGCTCCTTTATATTGGGAAAACAAGCTTGCCTTTTTCGCTCCCAAGAACGTCGCCATCCCGGTTGCCGTCAGCATCTTTCCAGATGAGGTCTATGCCGCCCCTCGGAGTTGGGTAGAGCGGGCGTACCCCAAACTCATCCATTACAACCGGCTACCCAAAGGCTGTCACTTCGCAGCGTGGGAGCAGCCGAAATTCTTTTGCGAAGAGCTCCGGGCGAGCTTTAGATCATTGCGGTCAGGAGCAGTGGAGTCGGCAGCATAATTCATGCGACGAGGAGAGCGTCGATCGTCGAGGCTCTCCTCGCTCTCTCATTAGCCGCGAACGTCGAACCTCTGATCGGAGGAATCATGGGCACCGCAACCACCGCCTCTGCCATCCAACGCGAACCCGAACTCCTCGGACAAACTGTCGTGGTGATCGGCGGCAGCGCCGGCATCGGGTTCGAGACAGCGCGCCACGCTCGCGCTGAAGGAGCCAGGGTGATCCTGACGGGGCGGGATCCAGATCGCCTGAAGCGCGCCGCAAGGGAACTCGATGCGCTAAGCACCTCGGCCTTCGATGCCGCGGACCCAGTTGCGGTCGAGCGGTTCTTCCGCGATCTGCCGGCCCCGATTGATCATGTGATGGTGACAGCCGGCCGGCCATACTACGGTCGCCTTCTTGACATGGATTTCACCAAGATACGTGGCCTCATCGGCGAGCACCTCTTACAGGCACTCTACGTCGCCCGCAACGCCGTCAATAAAGTGAGGCCGGGAGGAACGCTGATCTTCATGGGTGGCACCGGTGGCCGGCGGCCAGCTATCGGCATGAGCATCGCGGGCGCAGTCACCGCCGCACTACCCATGCTCACCGCTAACTTGGCGCTTGAGATCGCGCCTGTGCGAGTCAATCTTATTGCCGCGGGTTTCGTGGACACGCCTTTGTCCGCGGAACTGCTCGGTGACCAACTCGAGAATCGACGAAAGCATCTACGCGACACGTTACCCATCCGCCGCGTCGTCGGACCGGCCGACGTCGCCTCGCTCGCGGTACATATTATGACCAACACCGCCCTCACGGGTTCAACCTTTGACATTGACGGCGGGCAGCAACTCGTCGCCCGCTAGCGAAAGGGAGCACACATGTCCACGATCCACCTCCATCAGACAACCACCTCGACGCCCGAGCAGTACATCGCCGGGCTCACCGACTTCGGGCCTGGCCGCTCGAAGCTCTTTGGCAACAGCTCCGACCAGTACCTCAAGTGCATCACCATGGCGCGTCGGAGGCCGACGTCACCGAAGGCTGGGGCGGCATCTGGGAACGCCTACACTACGACTGGTCCGATCCCAACCATGTCGTCCTCACGACAACCGACTCCAACTTGTGGGGAGGAGCCTCCGGCCACACCTACACCTTCACGCGTAACCCCAACGGCACCAACGACATTGACGTGGTCGTCGTACGCGAGGGCAAAAACCTCAAGGGACGGCTGCTCGGCTTGCTCGTCGGGAGCATCGGCAAGGGCGTTTTGGAAAAGGCGTTTGTAGACTCGGTGAAGGCCATCGAAGCCCGGAACGGTGCGGTGAGAGAGAAAGGCGCAGCCTGAGCCGGGTACCCGTATGACCGTCCACCGAGCGAAAACCGCCAGTATGCGCCGCATCGACCAGAGTAACTGAGGAGAGGAACATGTCAGAGTCCGTCGCTAACGCTGTGTTCCTTCAAAGCAAAGCTGGAAAGGGAGAAGAGCTTGCGGTGCGGCTTGAGGAACTTCGTTCTAGCGTCCCGTTCCGACAGCGGAGTATTGATCTATGATCTGCACCGCTCCACCGCAGAGCCTGCGTCGTGGTTCCTTTACGAGCGCTATGAATCGCAAGATCATTTCAACCGGCACCGGGAGAATCCGGTCCTTCGACGTCTCGTTGCGGACGCCGCCACGCTTCTGGATGGAAAACTCGGGGTTCGAACGTTCAGGGTGATTACCGATTTGCACGGCGCCTGAAGGCCGCCTTCGGCGACAACTTTGTTTTCACCCGTTACACAACCTAATTTCGAGGAGGAAAAAACATGGCAAGTTTGACGCAAGAAAACCCTGCTAACAATGCCAGCACGGGCATTGCGAGAATCGACATGAAACTCGAGGTCGTCGTCATTCCCGTCTCGGATGTCGACCGTGCGAAGGAGTTCTACAAGAAGCTTGGGTGGAGGTTGGACGTCACGCCTCCCTTTGTGGTTCAGTTCACGCCGCCGGGTTCCTGGTGCTCGGTCCAATTTGGCAAGACCCTCACTTCGGCCGCGCCCGGCTCAGCCAAGGAATACCTGATCGTTTCCGACATCGTCGCCGCCCGCGAGAAACTGATCGCCGCCGGCGTCGAGGTAAGCGAGTTCGTCCACCTTGGCCCGAACGGCCTGGTCAGCGGCCTTGACCCCGAGCGACGCAGCTACTATTCGCGCGCCTCGTTCAACGACCCCGATGGCAACGTCTGGCTGCTGCAAGAGATCACGACCCGGCTTCCTGGACGCGTTGATAGTGGCGTGACTTCGTACAGCTCCGCGAGCGATCTGGCGAGCGCGCTTCGCCGCGCGGCGACTGCCCATGGCCAGCATGAGAAGGGCATCGGCGCGGCAGACGCGAACTGGCCCGACTGGTACGCCGAGTACATGGTGCGCGAGCAGAACGGCCAAGAACTTCCGCAATGAACCATTTCGACACAATCATTATCGGGACGGGCCAGGCAGGCCCGTCGTTGGCTGCGCGATTTTCGGCTGCGGGCAAGACGATCGCCATCATTGAGCGCCATAAGTTTGGCGGCACCTGTGTGAATACGGGATGCATCCCGACCAAGACGATGGTTGCCAGCGCGTACGCTGCCCATGTTGCTCGCCGAGGCGCGGAGTATGGTTTCGATATCAACGGCGGCGTGCGCGTCGATATGAAGCGTGTTAAAGCACGCAAGGATCAAGTTTCCGGACGGTCAAACAAGGGCGTAGAGGAATGGTTGCGTGGACTGAAAAACTGCACGGTCATCCAGGGCCATGCCCGTTTTCAGTCATCCCACACGGTCGTGGTCAACGATGAGGTCCTCGAAGCCGACAAAATTTTCATCAACGTGGGTGGGCGCGCATCTGTTCCCGCGATGCCGGGGATTCATGATGTTCCATTTCTCACCAACTCGTCGATGATGGATATTGATTTCCTGCCGGAGCATCTTGTCATTGTGGGCGGAAGTTATGTGGGGTTGGAGTTCGCTCAGATGTATCGCCGCTTCGGGAGCGAAGTCACGATTGTAGAGATGGCACCGCGTCTGATTGGACGTGAAGACGAAGATGTTTCCCAAGCCGTGCGTGAAATCCTGGAGACTGAGGGGATACAAATCCGGCTGAATGCGAAATGCATATCCCTGGCGAAGCGCGAGAGCGATATCGCAGTCGCACTGGACTGTGAGGAAGGTTCGCCGGAAGTCTTCGGCAGTCATGTTCTTCTGGCGGTGGGACGTACTCCCAACACCAGCGATCTGGGTCTCGACCGGGTCGGGGTTGCGACCGACCAGCGCGGCTACATCGTTGTTGACGACCAACTGCAAACCAATGTGCCGGGCATCTGGGCCCTAGGTGACTGCAACGGCCGCGGGGCCTTTACCCATACTTCATACAACGACTACGAGATCGTCGCCGATAATCTCCTCAACGCAGGCCAGCGCCGCGTGTCAGACCGGATCCAGACCTACGCTTTGTTTACAGATCCGCCGCTGGGCCGGTGCGGCATGACGGACGCCGAAACACGGAAGTCCGGGCGCCCCGCCCTGGTTGCAAAATATCCAATGGTCCGGGTGAGCCGAGCGTTCGAGAAAGGTGAGACCCAGGGTTTCATCAAAATCTGCGTTGATGCGGAGACAAAACACATTCTGGGTGCTGCGATTCTTGGGACCGGAGGCGATGAAGTCGTCCAGGTCTTACTGGACGTCATGTATGCCAAGGCGCCATATACGGTGGTACAGCGCGCCATGCATATTCATCCCACGGTTGCGGAATATCTCCCCACCGTCTTGTCCAAATTGGAACCCTTCGCGTAGGCGGCGGAATAGGAGGAACGGACATGGCAAATCTGAAGTATGACAAAGAGATCACCGCACTTCTCGTCATCGATCCGTACAACGATTTCATTTCCGAGGGAGGCAAAGTATGGGGTCGCTTGAAGACGGTTGCAGAAGCGAATGATTGTATTCCTCACATGTTGCAAGTCCTGAATGCTGCGCGGAAGGCGGAGCTTCGGGTCTTCTATGCGCTGCATCGCCAATACCGCGCCGGCGACTACGAGACTTGGAAGTACATTGCGCCCGTCCAGAAGGCGGCGTGGTTGCACAAGACGTGCGAATACGGCACGTGGGGTGGCGGGATTCGCCGCGAGTTCGAGCCTCAAACTGGCGAAATCGTGGCCCTGGAGCATTGGGGTTCCAGTGGTTTCGCCAATACGGATTTGGATTTGCAGCTCAGAAACATGGCATCCATCAGCTCATCGTCATGGGTCTCATAGCACACACGTGCGTGGAGGCAACTGTTCGTCATGCCACTGAGCTTGGCTACGAGGTCACAATGGTAAGAGACGCGACCGCAGATTACTCGGATGAAGAGATGCACGCTGCTCTCGATGTGAATATCCCCAACTATGCCAGTGCCATTGTGACCACCGATGAAATCGTCGATTCGATCTTTTCTCTCTCAACCGCGGGAATCAGCATGGGGCCATGATTCCATCGTGGGCGTGCTTTCGGCGGCAGCTTTCGGCGGCAGCGTCGACGTCTGTATCCGGAAGCCTTACACTGTCACGCTACGCAGCATTCGTTCAATTCACGAGGAGCGAAACTTTATGAGAAATATCCGCCATTTCACTACGATGGGTCTTCTGCTTTGCGGAGTGCTGGTCCTTGCTCCGAACTCCTGGGCGCAACAGCGCGCGCCGATTCTCGATCAGGTTGCCAAGACCTTCGGCATCGATTCGTGGGACAAAGTTGAGGGTATCCGCTACACCTGGAACGGGGAGATTACCGGACTCTTCAAGGCTGCTCACAAGTGGGAGTGGGAGCCCAAGACCAATAAGGTTACGTTTGAAGAGACGGATAAAGACGGAAAGCCCATCAAGGTTTCCTACGTGCGCACCGACCTCGGCACCCAATCCGACGCGGTGAAAAATCAGATCGACCCGAGTTTCATCAACGACAGTTATTGGACTCTGTTCCCCTTCCATGCTTATTGGGACAAGAGCGCCAGCGCCATCGATCAGGGCAAGTTTAACCTGCCCGTGGGACCCGGCATGGCCGAGCTTCTCCCCATAAAATATCCCGCAGATGGCGGTTACACGCCCGGCGACACCTGGGACCTCTACGTCGGCAAAGACAACCGCGTCGTGTACTTTGTCTACCACCGCGGAGGGGCCAAGCCGCCGAGTCGCGTCCTCGCAACCTGGGCAGGCTACAAAAAGGCAGGTCCAATTCTGTTCTCCACCGAGCATCGCGGCTTCGCCGATGGCAAGCCCCTGCACATTTTTCTTACCGACGTTGCAGTTAAGCTGTCCGGCTCGGATAAGTGGATGCCCGCGCAATAAACTGAACAAGGTGGCCCACTCGGGCCACCGTCTATCATTACCAGGAGCGGGCTACCTCGCGATCACGACAGTAGTGCAGGAACTCCTCAGCTTAGGCAGATCGCGATTTGCGGCCATGCGGATGTTGAGCCTCGGGCGCTCGCCGCGAATGATCGGACAATAATAATCGGGCTGTAGGAGTGCGCCCTGCAAGCGCCGCCGTCCGGCACATCCCCCATGGCATGAGTCCCGGAACTCGCAAGGCTGGCACGGGGGGGGAAGTGCGCGGGTTTGGTCGAAGGGCGCGGAGCCTAGAATGTCGAGCCCTGTCGAGATCAAATCCGACAGCGGCTCCCCTGGTCCCGGCCAATAGACGCAGGGTTGCGTCGTAGCTCTTGGCGTCACACGCACGGTGCTTACGCCACAACCGCCTCGCAATGGTGGAAGCCCCGCCATCGCGCGCACCAGCGGCTCGCCAATCGCGATTACGTTGGTCTCCTCAAACAGCCGCCGGAACCCCTCCCAGTACTCTTCGTAGCTCAGGGCATAGATGTCCGATCGCACGGCTTGGTACACATTCACCCGCAGCGGAGCGTCAAACTGTTTGGCCACTCGCGCCACGTCCGCCAAACGAAGGTAGTTCGACTTCATCATGACCGCGATGATGGTCACGGGCACACCCAGCCTCACACAACGTTCGGCCTGCTGGTGGATGAGTGCCCAGTTGTCCTGCCCGCGTTGTGCATCCTGTTCGGCTTGCGTCGCGTAATCGAGAGAGAACTCGATGTCATGGAAGGCTTGCAGTTCACTGTCTTCCAGAACAGCAACGCTGTGACCATTGGAAGTGATGGTGAGCTTGACCGGCCTCGTTCGCAGGTAGCCGAGTATTGCTTTGAAGTCGGGATGCATGCCGTTCTCGCCGGTGCCGAGATTCACCGAACATACGGGCATGCTTTCCATGACTGCCTTCACTTGATCCAGGGAGAGACGATCCGCGCGAGTGGGATCGCGGTAGCAGAAGGCACAGGCGAGATTACATTCGTTAGTGAGCCCGAGTCCGAGCGCAATACCGGCATCAGGTGTCATCACGCGAGATCCGGACGGCGAAGAGTGAGCGGTGATGTTGTTCATGCCTCTTCCTTCATGACCGGGCCTGTGCCATGTGCCAGGCAATGCGTGTAGCGGGCGACTGCGGCAAACACGGGCCGCCTGCCCAGCTTGCGCTCCAGCGCAAAAATCCGCTCGTACTCATCGTTTCGTGAAATCTCTGACGGCAAGTAATCCGACACGACCCGTACACCACGCTCGGCAGTTACCGCGAGAAACGCTGCCCTCAGCATCGCTTGCAGGTTCTCTGCCGCAAATAGCCGCACCTTGCCCCCGTACAGAGACTCGTCTCCCCACTCGGCAGTGAGGTCTCGCTCCGCCGCAGCCAAGTCTGCTCCTAATAGAGCAGCCTTCAATACCTCCCCTGCCTGGTTACGCACCAAAACCGAGAGCATGCCGGACGGATGTCGCAACATGCGGGCCGTACTGCGCAACACCGCACACGGGTCTTCAACATATTCCAGAATATTGTGGCAAAGAATCAGATCGAACGATCCGGTGTCGAACAACTTTGCCAATTGGGCGGCGTCGCCGTGCTCCAGTACAATCCTCTCCGTCACTCCTGCTTCCTGCGCGGCACGTTCCGCGAATTCCAGCATCGGCAGGGAGGAATCCAATAACGTAATGTGAAGGCCAAGTTTCGCCAGGCGCACCGCGATGGCGCCTGTACCGCACCCCACATCCAGAGCGCGCAAAACCCGCGTGGCCTGTGGCAGAAACTCCTGCAAGTTGGCAAAGGCAAGATCAAGGCGCAGCCGGCCCTCGGGCGTCTCCAGGTAGGCCGCATACTTCGCTGCGCCGGTCCGAAACCGATCGAGGTCGTCATTGGCGGTCATTTCCTTCACCCACCAGTCAGGCGGAGTCCGGGCAACCCAATTCTACAGCTCGAGCAATAGCATGACGGTACATGGTGCAGTCTCTCAGAGACGAGTGGGCAAACGTGGCCATCCATCTTATGGTGACCTGGTGAGCGAGGAAATAGTTGGAAGAGTCGGCCGTCAACGGCAGGGAAGGCAAGCTAAGCTAAGCTAAGCTAAGCTAAGCTAAGCTAAGCCCTTTGTCTTGGCGGAAGCGTGTGCGAGTCGAACACACCGGCGACGGGATGACCCGCCGCCCGACGGTTTTGAAGACCGTGGCAGTCACCGGACTGCATGCGCTTCCGCGACTGACGATCAATACTCTAGCAGGATCGGTGCGTGACCAGGCCGTTTGCCTCTTCGATTCAAGTCCGCGTTCGGATTCTTCCCCACAACAAGTCTTGGAGAATGGAAATCGGCAGGGAGGCTGAAGCCGCTTGCTTTCTTCGAATCTTGTCGCACGGCTGGAGGCCGTGCGCTTCCGTCTTAGGGCGTCGAAGGCGTAAGCCCGGTGCCGCCGGTTGCGGTCGTGGCAACGCGTGTGGAGGCGGGGCCGACGGCGACCTGTACGATGCTGTTCCGCACTGCGTATAGTACCAACTCGCTGACTGAGTGCAGTCCAAGCTTGCGCATGATGTTGCTGCGGTGGGTCTCAGCGGTTTTTACACTCAAGTTGAGATGACAGGCGACTTCCTTGGTGGACTTGCCCTCCGCCAGCAGCTGCACGACTTCGCGCTCACGAGGCGTAAGACCGGGCAGGCTTGGTTCCCCCTTCGAGGACCGCGAGCTCTTGTTGAGGAAGCCGGAGAGCACCAGCTCCGCCACACGGGCGGTAAAAAATGTCTTGTTGTGTTGCAGAGCCTCCACGGCCGTGACCAGGTCTCGCGCCGCATCCGATTTCAAAAGAAAGCCGCGAGCGCCCGCGTCCAGCACAGCCTGCACTGCCTGATCAGTGTCCGTGATGGTAAGGATCAGGATCCGGGTGGCAGGGCTTTCCCGCAAGATCTGGCGCGTGGCCTCGAGACCGTTGAGCACGGGCATTCCTATATCGAGGATGACGATGTCCGGGCCCGATTCTTTGGCTTTCTCAACCGCTTGCCGGCCGTTGTCGGCTTCAGCGCAGACTTCCCAATCGGTGTGTCCCTTGATCAGAGAAACCAGTCCGCGACGCACGATCTCGTGATCGTCAGCAACCAGAATGCGAAGGCGATTCATCAGCGTGGCTCCATTTTTTGTCGTATTTGACTCGCAGCGGTTGCGTTGATCAGGCTCCGCAGCGAGAGCACTTGGCCCCGGTCGTCGGTCCAATCGGCGACCTCATTCAGAATCACTGACTAAAGATCATTTCTTTTATCCATGGACGGGCTGTACGGCGTCAATACAGTCGATACTGTATTGGGTGCAGCAGGGTGCGTTCCGCACAGGTCCTTGTAAACCCGGATCGGAGCAACTGGCATCCAAGAGGATCGCAAAAAGGTCGTTGAGTCCGAGGTAGAAATTTGGGGGTTTGGAAAACTCTACTTTCATTTGCAAGAAATGGGGCGGCTTGACTAAACCGACGCACAACCAAGAGCTTGAGAAGCCATCGGTCACACTTCCTGGCACCGTGGAAAGAATCATCCCCTCGGTGCACCCCAGCGAACCGGAGAAGGCGCAGATCGGGGTCGAAGGTGCGGATCAGCTTTATCGGGAGATTCGGGTGGAGAACGCTTTACAGGATGAAAATGGCAATCAGGTGGCGCTAAAACTCGGCGCCCAGGTTGACGTCACCATCGAAGCGGATCCCAGCGCCACCAGGCCTAAGGAATCTTCCAACGGGAACGAGCTTTCCAGGCGCGGTTGAGCAACCAGCGGGCCAGCCCAGGGCACATATTTTGAGTTCGGCTCCCTACTGGGCGCAGGCCGGATAGCCGCAATCGCAGGCAATTTCCGTTTCGTCGGGTCCCGCTTCTTTGCACAGTTCGCTGCAATATCTCTCGCCCTTTGCGGGAACGCAAAGGCACGGGGTGTGCGCGCACTTTTCTGATTTCCCTGTTGCCATCTTGAAATGTCCTCCGACTAAGAACCAGAAAAACAAAGGAGTCCGACCCGCGGCGGTTATTTCGGCCGCGGGCTGGACGATCCGAGGGGTGTGGGGTGCCGTTAGGCAATTCGCTTGACGCGCTTTTTCCCCGCTGCCACGTCGCGATCCGGTTGCATGCGATCTCCGCCGAGTGCCTCCTGGTTGATTTCTCCCGCCAGCTCAGTGAGTTTGGCGTCCGTTTCCTTTTCTTCGGACAGAGTTGCTTCCAGCAAAGAAACGTGGTCGCTTTCTCCCAGGAGCTCGGCAAAAGCGCGCGCCGTACCGTAGGCGGCGATTTCGTAGTGTTCGACCCGCTGTGCAGCACCGATGAGGGCGGCATCCATAACTGCGCCTTCAAGGTCCTCCTTCATCAGTTCGGAGCCTTCCTCAACCAAACCCTCCATGCCTGCACATTTCTTGCCCTTTGGACTTTCACCGAGCATTTCGAATATCTGCTCGAGACGCTCGACGTGTCCCTTGGTCTGTTCAAAGTGTTCCTCGAAGCCGGCTCGCAATTCGCTCGAAGAACTGGCCTTGGCTAGTTTGGGGAGCGCCTTCACCAGTTGATTTTCCGCATTGTAAAGGTCCTTCAGTTCGTCGATATAGAGATCCTTCAATTCTTGGCTTGCCATAAATGCTCCAACCCACAAAATTTGATTCCGTGCGTTGGATGCCATCAGGCTCCAACACTGTGGTTTCGCTAACTCAGAAGTTTTTTGCTGCTCGTGCTGCTGCCCTTGTCTAATACGACCGGATTGAAAGAATGCGAGGTTAGGACGTATACGCGCCAAACATCAGGCCGAGTAAGCGTCGAGTTATGCGCGGAACGTAAAACTCAGGACGGTGTGGCTGGTCATCGCCTCGGTCCTCGGCGGGCCGCGACTGTTGGGCGGGAGGATAGTTCCTGTTTATGCGGTCGATGACTTCCTGCAAGGTCAGGTGAGGCATAGCCAACTCCAGGGTCGGGGATTTCACGAGTGTGCCCTGTGCACGTTCCGATCGCAATACAGTGGATTACCGAGATTTGATTAGATCGAGGGCGGTGCGGCGGCGTGAAGGTTTTTCCTACCGGGAAAAGTTTGCTCGACTCGCTCCCCGGTTGAAGGCTTAATCCCTACGGGAGTTCCTTAGGTCTGGTCTCAGCTTCGGGTAGGTGAAATGTGCGCGCGATATTGCGCGCGGGTAACTCGATGAGAATGCAGCGCCCAGTTATTGTCGCCAGGATAGAGCGGAGACCGGGATTTGGCACACGACATGCTTCCCTTATGTTAGGAACACAAAATCTCTCGGGAGAACTCTATGACAAAACGCACATACTCACTATGTTCACTGGGCCTGCTGCTCGGCCTGGGTCTGTCCGGACTTCAACTCAACGCACAGCAGGCGGATCCACAATCGCCCAACCCACCATCGCAGCCACCGGCCCAGCAGACGGCACCCGATTCCCAGGCCCAGTCACAGCAGGCGCAGGTCCAGACTTTCGCCGGTACCATCGTGAAGGCCGGGGATAAGTACGTGTTGCAGGACGCCAGCGGGACTTCGTTTGACGTTGACCGTCAGGATTTGGTCAAGCCGCACGAAGGCAAGAAGGTTCGCATCAACGGTACGCTCGACCCCGACGGCAAAACCATTCATGTGAAATAAACGCGTCCTGCCGGGCGCGCGGTGAAGAAGAGGGGCTGGGTAGTTGGGCCCCTTTTCCTCTTTTGTGCCAACGTCAGATTTTGTCGGAAGAATTTCGGTGTGATCAGGGAGACCTTTCCTGCCGGCGTTAAGACCCAAACCCGTTTCTGGCGGTCTTGCCATCGGCTATTCGTTTCTGCCTTGCGGCCTCGGCTCTTAGCCGGGCCAAGGTGCTGGGGTCAGTTACGATTACTACGTTGGGCAAGAGTGCCCGCAGACTCCTCCGCCGTCGCCGCCCTAGCGGGGCGCCCCTCGTGGGTTTCACCATGTGTCGGCCTCCATCATCCGGGTTGCTCCACTCTCAGCATAGCCTTGCCACTAAAGAAAGGTGAGAATACGGAGTTCGTCTATCGAAGCTGTAAACGCCCGAGCGGCCAATTGTCATATTGCAAAAAAACTTGACAGTACAGTTCGAGAATAATATACGTATAGTTGTCGTATAACAAAAGATATCGTATCGTAATAGAAAGGACGATCTGATGAGCGACGGATCCAAGAGCAAAGCCGCATCTCCGGTTCTGAAGTACCGGCGAGTGGACGTTGCCGGCCTTAAGAAGGGCAGACGGGGAAAGCACCACGATCTAGTCGAAGGCATTCTTCGCGAGTTGAAGACGTTGCACTCGGGATCGGCGATGAAAATACCGCTCGCGGATGTGGGTGGGATCGGACTGGCGAACCTCCGATCAGCGGTCCACCGCGCGGCCACGGGAGAGGGATTGGTCATCGAGACCGTAGCCGACGAAGAGAACCTCTATGTGTGGAAGTCCGACAGCCCGGGTCCCTGAGCCGGCCGGGAAACCAGAAGGCCGATCCGTTCAAATTGCGAGGTTCACATGTCGACATACAAATGGCATGAAGTGTACAAGGATGCACTGCTTGAGACCGACTGGTCGAGAATGGAAGAGCGCATTCAGGCCGCCTTGGCTGCGATCCAGAATAGAAAGCATGAATTCGCCATGAACCATGGCGGCACCCCTGAGGAGAGCCAGGCCATGACGGATGCCATCAAAAGTCTGAGTGTTCTCAGGACCGAACTGGAATCGTGGTCGTCCCACCAATCACAAAAGGAAGAAGCGCACTAACTGGCCAACACGGCGCGGAGGGCATGCAGAAGATCAGAGTCGGCCGTGCCGACCTTGGAGAGCACCTTCTCAATACCCACCTTCCGGGCCTCATCCAAAAGCTGAGGATAGGTGTGCAGAGTGAACATGAGGATGTGAATGTTGGGCGCGAACGCTTTGATGTGGCGGGCAGCGTCGAGTCCGTTCATCACCGGCATGGAAAGGTCCAGGAGGACCACATCGGGCTGGAGTTCTTTAACCCTCTCAATGGCCTCTCTGCCGTTTTCGGCCTCGCCGCATATTACCCAATCGGTTTCTCTCTGGATACGAAGGCGGACGGAGCGCCGAATGGCCTGCGTGTCATCAACGACAAGAATTCTTGGGGCCATCACCGTCTCGGGCTTCAGGCTACTGCATCAGCCGGAATTCACAATACACCAGATACTGTACTTCAGCGTACGCAGTCCGCTGCAAAAGCATCTTCCGCATATCTTCTGGCAACCGGTAGCTGCCAGTTCTCCGGGACCAGCGGGACTCAGCGGGATTGGGAAGTCTGCAGCGAGGCTAACTTCCATGCCGAAAAGTCACGATTGAGCAAGGCTTCAAGTTCCTCCACTTCTGGCCGAAAATGTTCATAGAGCTTGTGCGAGAGATCTGCCGGCAACTTCGCGAAGGGTGGACCTCCGCCCAGGACAAACTTCACGAGCGGCGACTTCTTGACCGCCGCGACCACGGTATCGAGCTGCCGTAGCTTTAGCCACTCCGCCATGGCGGTGGCGCTACGTGTCCGATAGTAATTTCGCGGGTGGGTCATGGTCTCGGAGGTGAAGACGCGCCCGATCTGCGAAGGGGCAAGCTCGAATCGTGGAATGCCAATAAAGTCTGCCACAGAGTCGAGATAGGATTGCGGCTCGTCCCGCAGATCGTCGTAAACCGTGGCCAGGACCTGATCCGCGCTGAAAGTACGCAGCCAGGCTTTGAGGTTGGCGACGTACTTACTGGATTCCATGATCTCGGAGTCGCGGACGATCGCTTCCTCAAAGCTCCACGGAATCATGCCGTACGCCCGCTTCAGCCGGTACAGGGAGACCACCCGCTCGACAGGATTCCGAAAGATGCAAACCACCTTCGCGTCGGGGATGGTCTCCGCTATCCGCTGCCGCGCCTGGGCCGAGGCAAAGTACGTCGGCGCAACTTCGCCCACTAGCCGATCCGCGGTCGAGGTGGGGAAATGGGCGCCGTACCAGTCAAATCCGCGGTCAAAATGGAGATCGAAGAAACGCGTCTCCTTGGTCGGAGAGGGCAAGAGGGTGTGCCTGCTTAGGACTTCATGCAGCCAACTGGTCCCCGTCCGGGGAGGCCCGATGATAAAGAATGAAGGCAGGGGCCGCTGGTTGCCACGAGTGACTCGGCCCGACGGTGATAGAGGCCTGGTGGCCATCAAGTCACCCGTCTTTTTCGTCGGCATCTGCTTGAGCATTTTCATTCTAGCCCGCCCCGAGGCCTTCTGTGACAGCGGTTCGATGTTCGTCACCGGAATGCGGTTGGCCGTAAACTGTACACTTTATTGCAAATGCTTACTCTTTCGTGGTCAGGCATCCTCGGCCTGAGGGTGTTGCTGGTGTAGAGTCGGCGCCCTGCCAGCCCGAAGGCGCGGCCCAGTTTGCTCTTAGCAGCTTGTCGTGCGACGGAGGGCGACATTGCCTCCCGGCAGCCGGCCTGACGCCGGCTACTGCGTATTTGCCGGAGGTGCGTTAACTACGATTGAGTTTGCCGTGTATTGACCGCCATCGAAGGTTGTAGTCACGGTGATGTTGCCACCTTCGTGAAGGCGGTCCTCGAGTCCACTCATCTCCGGGTCGAAGTGGATGTCATAGCTTTTCGAGTCTTGCGGATCCACCAGCACCAGCAGTCCAAGGTGCAGGTCAAGATGCGAGATCCGGCCGGCGAACACGAACGTCCCTCCCGGCCCCGCCAGGATCGTGATTTCCCGCACCACTCCCGGCCCTTCTACCGACGGGCTGAACTTGAGACTGACCAGTGAGCCCGCGCGCAGGTCAGCGGGCGAGGCTGGTTTACCGTCGCGCAGGAGGGTCGCGTCCGCAGCCAGGCGAAAATTCGCGGGCTCGGGGGACAGCATGTCGCGCAAGACCAGATCGCCACTGGCGGCGTCATAACTCTGCAATTGACCGTTGCTCTGTCCATTCGCACTTCGGGTCAGAATCCGGACACTGCGCGCGAATATCCCGGACCCCGCCATTGCCGTATCCAGGTAAACTCGGGTGCCGATTTGCAGGTCGCCCGAAGAGGCCGCCAGGCCGTCGCGAAAAAAGTGGGTCCGATCGTCAAATAGGACGACCATGTCGCGCCCGCCAAAGACGCGCACTGTGACCTGGTCGCGAACGTGGTCGAGAAGCCGAACTGTGCCTCCGACCAGCGTGGTTTGGCCCCGAGGCTGCGGTAGCAGATCGAGCCACATGCGGTCACTGTCCTGGGGAGGCTTGGCTGGAACTGAGGTATCCCGGCTCGGCCCGATGACCGCCATGGAGGACGGGGCCGAAGGTCCCTGCGCACAGGCAAGTCCGGTAAGCAAAAACAGCGCAAAAAGTCGCCTCATATTCGCTCTGAAACCCGCCGTCCCCGTTCTAAAGCTACGTTTCGATGCATGCCCGGGGCGGCGGG
>Ga0335082_10000439_pt1 | contig 42868 bp, 34 predicted proteins | sample Lox_Sample_41_FD_206718 | JGI IMG/M metagenome (GOLD analysis project Ga0335082, IMG submission 206718) | Soil microbial communities from Loxahatchee National Wildlife Refuge, Florida, United States - Lox_Sample_4.1 | ecosystem: Environmental > Terrestrial > Soil > Wetlands | place: USA...
TTCCTTTTAGGTATAATGATTTCTGCTGCTTTCCCAGCCTTGGTTTTTGCCGAAGACCTCGAAATGATAAACCGGCCAGTTAATACAGCAGGTCTTACCGGACTTCTGTTCACCACGATGCCATTTACTCTCCCGACCAGAACAGTTGAAGTTGGAGTATCCGTCCTGTCAGAAAATAGCACCATACCCAAGTATACGATTACCGAACTTCCCGTGGTTACAATTACAACAGGTATCGCGCGGAACATGGAAGTCGCGCTGAAAGGATCATACTTCCAAACGACAGACATTAGTGGAAACAGGACCCGAGGAGCAGGTAATACAGAAGTATCATATAAGTGGAATTTCTGGCCACAGAAAGAATATTCTGCGGTCCCGGCGGTGGCCTTGATAACGACTTTTATTGCTCCAACGGGTGATAAAGATGTTGTTCAAAACGAGGTGAATAACTGGGGTGTACGGTTTGGGTTTGCTGCCGGCAGCGAAATAGATTGGGGCACTCATGTCTTGGGAGTATACGCTGACGCACAGATGATGGTACATGATCTATCAGAAGACCAGTACAAAGACATATACGGCATTATGAATGCTGGCATACTTTTTCCTATTAGCAAATACCGGAACCTTCAGATGTTTATTGAGTATACGATGGTGAGTGGTAAAAACAAAAAGACCGAGGAAGATGGAGATTATTCTGCAATTACATGGGGACTGAGACTGGTGAGTGAAAGATTCAATCTCTCGCTGGGCACTCAATTCCTGCATAAAACGTTAACAGGATATGAAAATTCAAACAGACTTGTGGGGATGATTAGTCTTAAATTCTAATTTATGCCAGAGTAGATATATTATTATTGAGACCAGTAACCAGCATAGTTTAAATTATAAATATCCATAATAACAATATATTAAATGCTTAAACATAAACCATTTTGTTAAATATTAAAAATGTCTGATAATGTATATTATGTCAAATAAATAATAAGTATAAACTGCAGTTATTGATTTCTTCTTCTCTGACCGCAATATTGTCCTCCCCATCCCCGCCTATGCATCCGTTTTTTTTCAGAGCTTTCTGATTCCATTTTTGCAGACCGGTTCTTTATTAGCAATCCGTCTCTTGAGTATGGAAAGATTATGCTGGTATTTGTCGTTCTCGAAACTCCACGATGAATCATGCCACAGATGGAATATGATGGCGAGTCCCCGTACCGACCGGACCTGTTTACCCTGATTGAGCACACGGATGCCCAGGTCGTTGTCCTCAATGGAACCGTCCAAAAAATCCTCATCGCATCCGTTGACTGCGATAAAAAGGTTTTTATAGAGGCTGAAGTTGCAGCCCCAAATGCCGTCATCCGTGATTCTGTCCCGATGTGTCATGTGCCTCAAATACCGGTTCCTGATCATAACCGCTTCTTCCACTTTGCGGGATCTGCTCATGGCGGCATCCCAGAGTAATCTCAGGTTAAATGAGTTTAAGATTGTGCCGCGATCGAGGAGCAGCATGGTCAGTTCCTTCCCAATCTCGACGCGTTTGCCGCTCAGGATAGCTTCAGGGCTACTGTTTTCAACGTGAGACCGGATAAAATGCCTGTGTGCCATGCAGTCTCCGTCAATGAAAATCAAATAGTCTCCGCTAGACTGGCGTACCGTTTCATTCAATATTTTAGGCTTTCTGAAGCCGATGTCCTCGTGCCAGATATGCTTGACCGGGAATGCATGCTTGAGTTTCTCCTGCATTTCGAGAACCGTGGCGCGCGTTTCTGCAGTACTACCGTCGTCAGCTATCAAAATCTCATATGGCATAATACTCTGCGATGCAAGGCTTAACAGGCAGAGTTTGAGGGCCTTAGGTCGGTTATAGGTAGGCACGATTACAGATATTCTCATAGGGAACACTCGTTGGATATTGTTATAGACCGGGTTAAAGTGGATTCTAAAACTGCTACAGAGCCTTTTTCATTCGATCATGGTTTTTCCCATATCTCTCCGCATGATACGAACTCCTGACGCGTGGTCCAGCAGCTACGCGCTGGAATCCCATGGCTATGGCTTCATCTCTGAGCATTGTGAATTCATCGGGCCAATAGTATTTTTCTACGGAAAGATGTTTTCTGGACGGCTGGAGGTACTGGCCAAGCGTCAAGATGGAGCATCCTACGCTTCGGAGGTCCCCCATCACCTTGCGAACCTCATCCATACTCTCTCCCAGCCCGAGCATGAGCCCTGTTTTCGTTATAGCACCGTATTTTGCGGACCGTGCCAACACCTCAAGGGAACGAAGATAGTCAGCATGCGGCCTTGCCTTCGTATAAAGAGATGGAACAGTCTCAATATTGTGGTTTAGGACATCCGGGTGTGAGTCGAGAACGGTCAGAAGAGATGCCTCAGCCCCTTGAAAGTCCGGGATCAGGACTTCGACCTGACAGTCGAGCGATTTGGCCCGTATTGCTCTGACAGTCTCCGCGAAGATCCCAGCGCCTCCGTCTTCGAGGTCGTCCCGCGTAACCGAGGTGATCACGGCGTACTTAAGTTTAAGGGCCTTGACGGCTTCGACTACACGGGCAGGTTCTTCCGTATCAAGCCCCTCCGGCCTCCCCTTCGGGACATTGCAAAACCTGCACCCCCTGGTGCAGACATTCCCGAGGATCATGAATGTGGCTGTTCCAGCATTCCAGCACTCTGTCTGGTTCGGACAGGCGGCGCTTCTGCACACGGTGTGGAGCCTGTTTGCCTTGATTAGGCTGTTTACCTGCGTAAATTGGTCGCTGGTCGTTAGACGGACCTTAAACCATGGCGGCAACCTATTGGATCTCTCATGTGCCTGCATCGTGGTTTTCTTTGAGTGCGTTCTTGATCACCTGGTCAATAGTATCGACGAAGATAAAGCTCATCTCCTTGCGCAAATCCTCGGGTACGTCCTCAAGGTCGTTCCTGTTTTTTTCCGGCAGGATCACGGTCTTTATCCCCGCCCGTTTTGCTGCGAGCACCTTCTCCTTAACCCCTCCAATCGGCATAACCTTACCGCGGAGCGTGATCTCTCCCGTCATTGCCAAGTCGTGCTTGGCAAGCTTCCCCGTCAGCATGGAGACGATGGCAGTGGTCATAGTGACGCCTGCCGACGGTCCGTCCTTGGGAATCGCCCCTGCCGGCACGTGGATGTGGATGTCGGTCTTCTCGAAGAAATCCTTGTTAATCCCTAAGGCTTCTGCCTGCGACCGGACATACGAAAGCGCGGCCTGTGCCGATTCTTTCATTACGTCGCCGAGTTGTCCGGTGAGCGTCAGCTGCTTGTTCCCCGGCATCTTTGTTGCCTCAACGAAGAGAATGTCACCTCCCGTCGGCGTCCAAGCCAGTCCCGTCACAACGCCCGGTCGGTCGATCATGATGGCCGTTTCTGCGAAAAATTTGGGATTACCCAGGTAATCGTGCAGGTCCTCAGCCCTTACCGTAATGGGTGTCGATTTTCCTTCAGCGATGGATTTCGCCACCTTGCGGCAGACGTTCGCGATCTCGCGTTCAAGGTTCCTGACACCAGCTTCGCGCGTGTAATCCTTGATAATGCCTTTGAGAGTGTCTTCCTGGATTACGATCTCCTCAGTTCTAAGTGCGTTCGCCTTGATCTCTTTGGGTATGAGGTACTTTTGGGCGATGTTCAGCTTCTCGTGCTCGGTGTAACCCGGCAATAGAAGCACTTCCATGCGGTCGAGGAGCGGCGGCGGTATGGTTTCGAGCTGGTTCGCCGTGGTAATGAACATGACCTTTGAGAGATCGAAGGGCACATCGAGATAGTTGTCCCGGAAGTCCTTGTTCTGCTCGGGATCCAGCACCTCGAGGAGTGCGGAAGACGGGTCGCCGCGCCAGTCCGCGCCGATCTTGTCCACCTCATCGAGCATGATGACCGGGTCCCTCGTCTCTACACGCTTGAGCGCCTGAATGATGCGGCCCGGCATGGCTCCGATATAGGTTCTCCGGTGACCGCGGATTTCGGCTTCGTCGTGCAGTCCGCCGAATGACTGACGCATGAACTTCCTGCCCAGAGCCCGGGCAATGGACTGTCCCAGCGATGTCTTGCCCACACCGGGGGGGCCGACAAAGCACAGGATGGGCTCGCGCGTCTTTATTCCCTCCTGAGCGCCGCGTTCTTCTCCGAGTTTTTTGACGGACAAATATTCCAGAATGCGGTTCTTTACCTTTTCAAGGTCGTAGTGGTCTTCGTCGAGCGTGATCTTGGCGTTCGCGATATCGATGGCTGTTGCCGACGTTTTATTCCACGGGAGGCTCGTCATCCATTCGAGGTAGGTCCGGATGACCGAATATTCAGGCGATGCGGCAGAGAGCTTCTCCATACGCCCGAGTTCTCGCTTGGCCTCCTTCTCGGCCTCAGGCGGCAACTTGGTCTGCTCGATCCTTTCGCGCAGGTTTTTAATCTCTGATCCCTCGTCGGTTTCCTCGCCGAGTTCCTTGCGAATGGCCGAAAGCTGCTGCCTGAGCAGATATTCCCGTTCGGCCTTCTGCATTTGGTCGCGCGCCTGTCCCTGAATTTTCCTGCCGAGCTCGAGTACTTCTACCTCGCGGTTCATGAACTGCATGATCTTGGCAAGTTTTTCATGGACAGAGTTGGTTTCGAGTAATTCCTGACGCTGTGCCAGATCGAGGCGGATGTTCGTCGCGATGAGGTATGCAAGCTGACGCGGGTCTTCGATGTTGAGAGCGGCGGCGGAAAGCTCTTCCGGCATGTTCGGCGTAAGTGACACCATCTTCTGGAAGACCTCGGATGCCCCCCGCATGAGCGCCTCGAGTTCCACAGACTTCTCGCTGGTGTCCGGCAGGGCCTTGACCCTCGCCCTGATATAGGGTTCGGTCTGCACAAACTCGGCGATGCTAATACGCTCGATTCCCTGAACGAGTACCCGGAGCGTTCCGTCCGGGACTTTCACCATCTGCAGTATCCTCGCCATGGTACCGACAAGATTGATGTCCTTGAGTCCGGAGACATCGATATCGACCTTTTTCTGGGCTGTCAGTCCCAGGATCTTGTCACCCATTGTCACATCGTTAATGAGCTTGATGGATTTTTCCTTGCCAATTACCAGCGGATATACCGTTAGCGGATATACGACCGTATCTTTAAGCGGCAACAACGGCAGCTCCGCGGGCACCGGTGGTATTTTTTCCTTATCTGTATCTACATCAACTGTTTCCATGGATGTGCTCCCGGTTTGTTTTTTAAATAGTCTTGTTAAAAGATTTAAATATTTAGAATTGTTTGCCATGTATGAGCATTAATTAAGCTTTTTGAGGATGATCTTGAGCAAGCCGTTTTTATATTCGGCAGTTACATTGTCTTTGTCAACGGGGCCGGATAATTGGATTTCTGACCTGAAATCTCCATATTTGATGCCTAACTGTTGACAGGCGTTCATGTCAGCAAGCACAGGCTGTTCTCTCCTTCCTTCAACCACCAGAAGGTCGCTGAAGAGGGAGACCGTCATGGCATCTTCAGCAACACCGGCAAGCTCAATTACAACCATGATCTCATCGGGAGTTTCATAGACATCGGTAGGTGGGCGCCAGACAATTGCCGCCATCATCGGCCATGAGCCGAATGATTCCCACATATTCTGGAACGTAGTGTCCTGGCGCGCCCTTCGTGTATATTTGTAGGCAATGTACCTGTAGCGCACGTGGCATGTCTCCTTTCAGTAAACGGGACTACATATTTATCATATTATTATAACGTTTTCAATAATAAATAATATTAAAAAAGGATGTGCGTCTGAGGTTAGGAGCAGAATAACAGATGCCGGATAGAATGTCAAAATGCTGTTTCGCTCTATTGCTGTCCGTTTTGGCAATCTTGTGGTTGTTATAATTACTAAGCTAATAAATACGCATATAGTATGAAATAAAATTGCACCTTTCTCGACAATCAGGATTATTTCTGCTATATTAAGAAAGTAATTGTAGTATTAATTCCCTTCATAGAACATTTCATTTCTTTGATGAACAATATTCGTGCAGTACAAAATCCGATCGATTACATGACCCTTTCCAAACAGGGAGAGGTCTAAAACACTTAGTCTCCACATAAAATTTAAAAAAAAGGAGGATTCCTATGGCTGTATCGAGAAGAGACTTTCTTAAGATTTCCGGCAGTTCTGTGGTTCTCGGCTCTCTCGGCATCAACCTTGATCCCGCCAAGGCTTACGCACAGGGACTTAGGATCAAGGACGCCAAGCAGACCTATACGGTCTGCCCGTACTGCTCCGTGGGTTGCGGTCTCATTGTCCACACGAAGGACGGAAAGGTTGTGAATACTGAAGGCGACCCGGACCATCCAATCAGCGAAGGCACGCTCTGCTCCAAAGGCGCGTCGCTGTATGAGGTCATCAACAACGAGAAGCGGGTGCTCAAGCCGCTATACCGCGCCGCAGGTGCATCGGAATGGAAAGAAGTTGAATGGGACTGGGCACTCGACGAGATCGCAAAAAGAGTGAAAGACACCCGAGACAAGACCTTCAAGATCACGTCCAAATCCAAGGTAAAAGAAAAGGCAGCCGACGGCACGGAAAAAGATGTTGAGAAAGATTTTGTCGTGAACAGGACCGACAGCATCGCCCACGTGGGGAGCGCCGCCCTGGACAACGAAGAGTGCTACATGCTCCAAAAAATGATGAGGTCCTGGGGCCTGGTATATATAGAACACCAGGCGCGCATTTGACACTCCGCTACTGTAGCGGCTCTGGGAGAGTCGTTCGGACGCGGTGCAATGACTAATCACTGGATAGATATTCGCAATGCAGATGTTGTTCTCGTCATGGGGAGCAATCCCGCTTCCAACCACCCTGTCTCAATGAAATGGATCATGAGGGCCAAAGAGCGAGGAGCCAAGCTCATCGTCGTGGACCCCCGGTTCACACAAACTGCTGCCAAGGCGGACGTCTACGCGCCAATGCGCTCGGGTTCCGACATCGCGTTCCTGGGCGGCATGATCAAGTACATACTCGATAACAACCTATACTTCAAAGACTATGTATTGGACTATACCAATGCATCGTTCCTCGTGAACCCTGATTTCAAGGGGCCGAGCGAACTCGATGGCCTTTTCTCGGGCTATGACGTAAAGACAAGGAAATACGATAAGAAAACCTGGTCATTCCAGATGGATGAAAAAGGGGTCCCGAAGAAAGACCCCAGTTTGAAGGACTCGAACTGCGTGTTCCAACTCCTGAAAAAAAACTACGCACGGTATACCATTAACAAGGTTTCGGGCATCACCGGCACACCCAAGGAGAAGCTCGAAGAGGTCTACAGGCTCTTCGCCTCTACGGGCAAGCCGAATAAGGTAGGTACTGAGCTCTACGCCATGGGCTGGACCCAGCACACCATCGGTACCCAGAACATCCGCGCCATGTGTATCATCCAGCTCCTTCTCGGCAACATGGGCATGGCAGGTGGCGGCATCAACGCTCTTCGTGGAGAAAGTAACGTTCAGGGTTCGACGGACCATGGGCTTCTGTTTCACATCCTCCCCGGCTATCTTCCAACACCGACAGCGTCTCTTGCTTCCCTGCCGGCTTATATCGAGAAATACACGCCCAAGACCAAGGATCCGAAGAGCGTGAACTGGTGGTCCAATCGAGGAAAGTACATCACGAGCTATCTCAAGGCCATCTATGGATCCAGCGCCACGAAGGAGAACGACTTCGGCTACGCCTATCTCCCGAAGCTAGATGAAGGCATGAACGCATCATGGCTTAACCTGTTCTATAAGATGTGGCAGGGCAAGACCGAGGGGTTCTTCGCTTGGGGCCAGAATCCTGCCTGTTCGACGCCGGCGGCCAAGTATGTTCGGGAGGCACTCGGAAAGCTAAAGTGGATGGTGACCGTGAACCTCTTCGACAATGAGACCGCGTCCTTCTGGAGAGGTCCGGGCATGAACCCGAAGGATATTCAAACCGAGGTGTTCTTCCTACCGGTCTGCTCGTCTGTGGAAAAGGAAGGAAGCCTGTCTAACTCTGGGAGGTGGGCGCAGTGGCGGTACAAAGCAATCGAGCCGATCGGTCAGTCGAAGCCCGACTCGGACATCATGAACGAGCTTTATTTCCGGGTAAAGAGTCTTTACCAAAAGCAGGGCGGCAAGTTCCCCGAGCCCATCGTGAAATTGACCTGGAACTATGGGGAAAAGAATGCCAACGGTAAGGTTAAGGAAGTCAATATCCATAATGTGGCCAAAGAGATCAACGGCTACTACCTCGAAGACGTGTACGACAAGACTGCGACGCCACCGAAACTCCTCGGCAAAAAGGGCGATCTCTGCGCTTCCTTTGTACACCTGCAGGCGGACGGCACTACCTCGAGCGGCAACTGGATCTACTCTCAGAGCTACACGCAGAAGGAAGGCAAGATCATCAACATGATGGCTCGGAGGGGTAAGAACGACCCCACGGGTCTTGGCCTGTATCCCGAATGGACCTGGGCGTGGCCAGTCAATCGGAGAATCATCTACAACCGTGCATCTGTGGACCCACAGGGAAAGCCGTGGGATCCTAAACGCGCTGTCATCAAATGGGACCCCGTTAAGCCGGATCCGAACACAAAAAAGCCGGGAGTGTGGGTAGGAGATGTACCTGACGGACCGGCACCACCCATGGCCTCAGAAAAAGGCAAATATCCCTTTATCATGCGCACTGACGGAGTAGGAGCCATTTTCGGCCCGGGGCTTGCGGATGGCCCCTTCCCCGAACACTATGAGTCGCTGGAATGCCCGCTGGAGGAGAATCTCCTTTCAAAGCAGCGCATCAATCCGGCTGTGAGCCTCAAGATACAGGAGGAACTCGGCGTGGACCTTGCCAAGTACTACTCCTGCGATGTGCGTTATCCCCTCGTGGCAACCACATACCGGGTGTCCGAACACTGGCAGACGGGAGTCATGACCCGCCATTTGCCCTGGCAACTCGAAATGCAGCCTCAGGTATTCTTGGAGATGAGCAAGGAACTCGCAGCGGAAAAGGGCATCCAGAACGGTGACAAGGTAACGGTATCCTCGGCACGCGGTGATATCTGGGCCATCGCGATGGTCACTGACCGCTTCAGACCCTTTAAAATTGCGGGTTCTACGGTGCACCAGGTTGGCCTGCCCTGGCACTTCGGGTGGCAGTATCCTGAAGACGGCAGCGGTGGCGACTCAGCCAACATATTGACCCCGTTCATCGGTGACGCGAACACCATGATCCCTGAATCCAAGGCGTTCATGGTGAACGTCAAAAAAGCGTAAGGAGGAGAACCATGACGAACTCACCGAACAAGAACAATCGAAAGGCAATCCTCGTCACGCCTGAGGTCTGCATCGGCTGCCGCGGATGCCAGACCGCGTGCAAGAACTGGAATCAGCTTCCCGGCCAGAAAACGAAAAATCTGGGAACATATCAAAACCCGCCGGATCTTGAGCCCACTGCTTACAATATCATCCGCTACAGCGAGATTCCGTCGGAGGCCAATCCCGTGCGCTGGCTCTTTGTCAGCAGGCGGTGCATGCACTGCGACGACGCGGGATGCATGAAGATCTGTCCCGCGCCTGGAGCGATCTATAGGACGAAGGAAGGAGCGGTCGCCTTTGACAAGGAAAAATGCATCGGCTGCAGGCTCTGCGTCGCCGGCTGCCCCTTTGATGTGCCTCGATATGACAAGGACAACAAGATCTCCAAGTGCCACCTCTGTTATGACCGGATCGCCGAAGGATTGCAACCAGCATGCACTAAGACCTGCCCCACGGGCGCCCTCCGGTTCGGCGACCGGGACAAACTTATCGAAACGGCTAAGCAGGCGGGCTACAGCAAAATCTACGGAGAAGCCGACCTTGGCGGGCTCGGTTCGATCTTCGCCTTCAAGGATACGCCAAAGCTCTATGGTTACGCGGAAAAGCCGAACATCCCCGAGAGCGTCATCTTCTGGCATAACGTGCTCAAGCCGCTGGCAGTGATCGGACTGGGCGGGGCCGTTGCCGGCGCCCTTATCCACTTCGCTGTGATCGGGCCCCATAAAGACGAGGAGGTGAAAAAATCATGAGTGAAATGGTGAGAAAAGCATCTGTTGCGGAGATCGTCAATCACTGGATCCTGGCCGTGAGTTGCATACTCCTTATCATCACGGGCTACGGGTTCTTGTTCCAGCTCAAGCCGGTCTATGCCCTGTTCGGCAGCAACTACACTATGAAGGTGGTGCACAACTGGACGGGCATTGTGTTTACGCTCTCTCTGTTCGGCACCCTGTTCAACTACCTTCAGGAATCGCTGGACATGAGCATTGACGACTGGAACTGGATCAAGATGGGCGGCGGGTATCTGACCAAAGGCCATGTGGACGTTCCACCCATGGGGAAAATTAATACAGGGCAGAAGCTTTACTACCTCGCGATTCTGGTCGGCGGATTAGGGATTATTGCGTCAGGGTTCGCTATCTGGCTCGTACAGGGCACGAGGACGCTCACGCTCCTATCGCACCTGATACATAATCTTTGCTTTGTCTTGTTCGTGGTTGCCGTGCCGGCACATATCTATCTCGGCACGCTTGCGAATCCGGGGCTGCTGCAGATCATGATCAGTGGCAAGGTACCACTTGAGGTCGCCAAAAAGAGATATCCTAAGTGGATGAAGGAGATCGGGAAAGCGTAACACACCGCTCCGAAAGGAAGTGTCGGTGTGCCGGTGCTTCTAAAAAATCAAGACCCGCCTTCGAGATATCTTGAAGGCGGGTCTTTTCATTCTGTAATCAGAATTCTACAATCCGAAATTCGTTTATCTTCCCCTTGCCATCTCGTTCAGCCGCTTCACCCTTTCTGCGATAGGCGGATGGGTGCTGAACAGGTTCATCAGCCCGCCGCCGTGAAGCGGGTTTACGATGAACATGTGAGCGGTAGCTGGTTTGGCGTCTTCCATCGGGATTACCTGATTGCCCTTCTCCAGTTTCAGGAGCGCGTTGGCCAGCCCCGAAGGGTTGCCGGCGATCTTGGCACCACCTGCATCGGCGTCGTATTCCCGGGTACGGGAAATGGCCATCTGCACGAGCATGGCTGCGATGGGTGCCACGATCATCATCACAAGAGCGGCTATCGGGCTGCCTCCCTCATCATCATTTCTCCTGCTGCCCCCGCCGAAGAGCATCGCCCACTGCGCCATCTGGGCGAGCATGCTGATTGCGCCGGCGATAGTCGCCACGATCGTTCCCGTGAGCATGTCACGGTGCTTGATATGTGCCAGTTCGTGAGCAAGCACGCCGCTAAGCTCCTCGCGTGATAGAATCCTCATGATTCCCTGGGTTACGGCCACTACCGCGTGTTCGGGATTCCTGCCCGTTGCAAATGCGTTCGGCGCCTCCTCCGGGATGATGTATACCTTAGGCATTGGCAATCCCGCTTTCTGCACCAGGGTACGGACGATAGCATAAAGTTCCGGTGCTTCGGCTTCGGTCACCGGCTGTGCACGGTACATCCTCAGCACAATCTTATCGCTGAACCAATAGCTACCGAAGTTCATGATCGTGGCCATGGCAAAGGCGAAGATCATCCCGCTCCTGCCTCCGATGGCAGCTCCTACGAAGACCAGCAACAAGGTCATGAATACCATTAAACCAATAGTTTTTACAGTGTTCATTTATGCATCAACCTCCATCAACCAGATGTTTTACTATCTAGTTAAAGTACCACAATTGTAATTATTCGTCAATAGAAAGCGGAACACCTTATATACTCTATAATAGTTTGCTGTATACCTCATTCGTCAGCATCTTAAGAGGCAATGGCAATACAATATACATTTTAGGGCATTAAAGCGCGATTCCAGAAAACCTCACGTAATGTCTGTTCATGGCGAGGCAATTTTATGTTGACAAGGATTGACCACTTTGTTATATTTGCTCAGTCTTAAAGTTAGAAATATACTGCGGGTGTAGCTCAGCTGGTAGAGCACAACCTTGCCAAGGTTGGGGTCACGGGTTCGAATCCCGCCACCCGCTCCATAGATATCAAGGAGCTAGCCGATATATGCTAGCTCCTTTTTCATTTGGGGGAGGAGAACATGAAATCGGCGGAAGATTAGCTCTTGTTCCAAAATCTCGCCGGTTGCCCTTAAAATATATCGTATAAATCTCGTGATGATTCGAGATCACTTCATTGAATTTTGTTCATTCAGCCAAATCATAATTTATATTATCACGCGTGATACAGGCACCTATTTTACACATCGATAAATTGGTGCATAACCTCAATCGCGCGGTACCGCCCTCTCGTGATAATCAGGGCTCCTTGTCATCTTCGTTATATGTCACGCTTATTTGCTTTTGGGCAAAGCTGCGCTAGTTACCTCATTGACACCTTCAATGACACCAATAAGCATGTCCTTGACGGCCCTTACGGCCGTTGTTCCTATAGAGTTTGCGGCGTCAATAGCTCCGTTCACGGCCACCCGCGCTACTTCTTCGGCATTGCCGCCTACCTCTTTGGTCGCCTCAATGACGCCGTCGACGGCCCGTCGGGCGACCAAGGCCACATCTGCCCCAACCTCGGCAGCCCCATTTACCGCACCCCTCACCGTCTGGCCGGCAGTGACAATGATATCGCCACCAACATCGCTTACGCCCATGACTAAGCCTTTCGCCACACTTTTGGTGCTTAAGATGAGTCCGGTGCCGACTTCTTCCGTGGCTTGAATAGCGCCTTTGACTACGTCCCTCGAGATGATTACTGCTTCACTGGTGACAGAGTTCGTTGAACTGAGAGTATTGGATACGGTGTTACGAACAAGGCTGACGATTTCCGCTTCGATCTCGTTGATCCCTTTGAGACTACTGATGACCCCATCCTTTACAGCAGATCCAGCTTGACCTATCTTTACTTTTGAGGCCGTACTAAGCATAAGTTCTGACTCTTTCATAATCTTTCCCCTTTCCCACTTTTTGATGATGAACGTCGAATTTGTGTTTCACATTTTTTGGTGTGCTAATTTATTAAAATAAAGACTCTCTTATCCGGTGAAGAAATAATATCCTGAAGGAAAAGACGTAGGTAATGTTGCATGTCGTGATGTACAATCATCCTAACGTAGAAGACGCAGGAAATAACGGCGTTCTTGGGGCGCTCAATTAAATAAGAATGTTTTTTCCCTGCGTCTTCCACGATTGTTGTCCGTCGATATCCCCAAGCGTTTCCGAAGCGTTCTTAAACCTCATAGAATAATATGTATAATTGTTGCAACCTGTCGAACATGTGATATGAAATCATAAAGCTTGAGCTATGTTTGTTTCGTTTGAGGTCGGATAATGACCTCTTTTGCTTTCCTTCTCTCGCCATTACAATTGTCCGTCATTGTTTAGCGACACGCGGAGCAATCACTATCTTTGTGCCAATCCTTTCCCTGGGCTTGATAGCGCCTCAGCCACTTATAAAACCATTGCTTCGATCGGTTGAAGCTACTATAAATGGTCTTCGGCGACTCGCCTTGCAAAATGTAGCGGCGAATAGCTGCTTTCCTGATTTTTTCTTCCACATTTAGCTCCTTGGAGGAGGGTTCGGCAGCGCCAACGAACGACCATTTCGTGCCGGAAGACCTCACCCACCGGTGAAGATGTAATCGTCTCAAGATCCTGAATCAGTCGCGGTCCCTGTGGTTTTCGATGCAATATACTCCTCTATCTTCCTAGTGTCGGCACCAGTCACTTGCTTCTTGTTGATCCACATGACCGGCGTTCCTTCCACTCCCATGGTGCTGGCGGCCGTCTTGTACCGGGAAAGGACCTCGTCAATCTCCATTACTCTGCTGCCACACCCTTTCAACTCAGCCTTGTCGAACCCGCCAGCCATGGCGGTTTCGTACGCCTTGGCTGGATCCCTTGCGCAAAGTACCTCCCTTGACTTCGCAGCGGATTGGGGATGTATATTGTCAAGGGGCAAAAGAAAGACATAGCGGGTAATGTCACCCCGGTGCTTGAAGAATTCCTCCACTTTTCGGCAATAAGGGCAATCGATATCGGTAAACTCGACCACGATGTTCTTTCCGCTACCAATCTTGATGGCTTTGTCTAAAGGCAACGTATCTATTAACTTGGCGTTCTCCGCTTCCTGCAGAGTAACCAGAATCTGACGCTTTTCAGCAGTAATGTTCAAGCCACTTGTATCAAACATATTCCCTGAAATTACTTTTTTTGCACCAGGAGCGTAATAAACAATATTGGTTCCCATGATAACTTCATAGAGCCCATCGATCCCGGATTCTAAAACCCTTGTGAACTTGACGTTCGGGAAGTCATGTTTAAAAGAGTCAGTGGCGGCTACCACCTTTACGGAGCTGCTCCCTGGAGCGGCCGCTGTCTTCTTCGGTCCACTCGTGTCGTCTGCATTGCTCCTATCGGCTGCATATCCTGCTGCCAAAACGACCACAACGAAGAGAGTGATTATGAACCGATATTTCCTCATCGTAAAAGATGATTTATTTAACATGATGATGTCTCCTTCTCAAATGGATTTCGTGGCCAGCGACTGAGGCCGACACCTAGCTTGACCATATACCGCATTACATCAAAAGTGTATTACAGAATGGTGAAGATAGTGTTACCTTTAGGTTAAAGCTTTCCTGCCCGCCATCATTTTTCTTATGAACTTCATGTTGCAGCCCAACCATTGCGGTAGGACCAGCCCGCCGTGTGGAGCTATTCGTTAGGTTGTTCGCTCGATACAGCCTGCTTCAGAGGTTTTCGCTGCCAAGCCAGCTTATAAAACAGCCCGAAACAAGATGTAAGAGCTCATCTTGCAGCATCGGATTAGATTTCTCGGCAACATACATGCCGGCCAGCCAGGGCTTCCGACTATTTGTTCTTCAGTATTTCTTCGAATTGTTCCACTCGCTCGACATTCCCGCGGGCGAACTTAATTTTGATGGATCCCGTGAACTTCCTGTCCATGAGTATCTTGAGGAAATCGATGATCTTCGTTAATTTATCCATCTCTTTGCCACTCCAGTTATTTGCCCTAACATCGGTTTAGGACTAGCCCCAGGATCTTCTCCTTCGGAAGACACTGAAGTGCCTTTTTGACTTCGTCCATTGAGGTTTTGCCCGCCTGAACAACAACGAGAATCTTATCGACCAAGGTCGCCATCGTGAGCACGTCGGCGCCATTCAGTATAGGAGGTACGTCGAAAATAATGTACCGATCGGGATAGCGCCTCTTCATGTTTGGAACCAGTTCCCGCATGCGTGGAGAACCGAGGATCTCAGCACTTTCATGAAGCAGGCGGCCGCCGGAAATAAGCGTCATTTTTTCTATACCGGGCCATGTTATTAGTTGAGAGACGGGTATGTTGCCAATGAGGTGATCAATGAGCCCCTTGTCTCCCGGGCACCCCAGGTACTTATGGATGCTTTGCTTTCTTAGATCACCATCGACTAGCATTACCGTATGCTGGAAATCCCGCGCGATGGAGACGGCGAGATTGATCGCGGTAAGAGTCTTCCCCTCACCCGGAAGTGCGCTCGTGACCATGACTGTGTTGGAAAAAGAATCCCTGGTCCGCTGCAAGACCTGCGTTCGCAATACCCCGAAGGATTCCTCCGCTTTGGAATTCTCAAGACACGGAAGACACCGGTTCTTTGCGAGAAGCAACGGGTCCAGTATTATCATCCGGGACTGGTTATAAGCAGGCGATACCCATCCGGCTAGGTCCTTGTCATGATCGCTGGCATTGTCCCATACAGAAGGCGGTTGTTTTATTAGTTTCTTGTTTGTGCCGTTTCGCCTGTTAAGTTTCATCGTTTCTTTGATCTTATCTATCATCGGTTCTCTCCATACGACCATAGTGAATTCTTTAAATAGGTACGTGTCTTATGACACGTACTAAAAGAACATCCAAATCCATGACAAAGAAATGGATTACTACTGCAATAATCATGATAAAGAGGAGCGAAGAGGCAACAACCATGGTGAACCTTTTCTTTTTTCGCAATTCGTCCTCGAAGGTGATGATCTCCGGGATCTCCGTCAGGATGGCAAAAGGAAAGTTCTTTGCCAGATCCTCCGACTTCCGGGCAGACCGGTCGGACGCCTCCTGGAGAGAAGCGGTCCCCACGCCGGATCCGATGCCCAGAATGAGTCCGATAAGAAGAATGGCCGGACGGTTCGGGCGTACCGGCTTTTCTGGAAGCCTTGCCGGATCAATCAACGTGAATCGTTCGCCCATCTGCTCTTTTTCCAATCCATGGGCCACCTTGGATTCCATGTACTTCCTCATGAGATCGTCATATTTGGCTTGGGTGTTGTTCCTCTCGACTGTCAGCTTCTTGTACCCCTCCTCTACTTTCGGGGACGCTTCGAGCCGGCGCCTGAAATCACGCTGCTTGCGATCAAGGTCTGCAATCTGATTTTTGATGGACTTGATCTCTGCTTGGACGCTGGCCAGTTGCGCAGCCAACGCAACGTAGGCGGGATTGTCCGGTTTATCCTGCATAGCAGGCTCATTTGGCCGTGCCTGTAGCTTTTTTTCAAGATTCGCGATCTCCGTCTTGGTCTTGATCACATCAGGGTATTCCTCCGAGTACCGCGCTTTCAGACTGTTAAGAGCAACACGCAGCTCCTTGAGACGCTCTTTGTCCTGATTCGTCGTGTCAGGCGCAGTGGTTGCCAGCTCAGTCTGGTAATACCCTTCTTTTTCTCGGAGAGCCCTTAGTTGTTCATTCAACTGGTCCCTGTTTCGTTCATTCCAATCCAGGGACTGGAGGTTAAACTGGAGCAGTTCGGGCAGTGCTCGGTTGTGCTGTTCTTTGTATGCCGCGATCTGTTTTTCCAGGTCAGCAAGCGTGGCCTGAACGGAATTCATTTCCTCCTCCAAGAACTTCGTCGTGCCTTCAGTTTGCTGGCCGACCACTTTCATATTCTCCTCGAGATAGAGAGACGCGAGGACGTTCGCAACCTGCTGTACTACTTGGGGATTATTGCCCTCGTAGGATACGGTAAAAGCAATGGCAGCAGTTGTTTTCTGTCCGGTCCTCCGGTCGATGACGTCGGCCATAACAATATCGAACTTGATGTCCTTTTTTCGCATATCGTCGATGATCTCCTCCGATGTCAACCTGTTGCGTTTGTCCGCATACAGGTTGAAGCGATTAATGATCTCAAGCAGCCGTGAAGAGCTCATTATGCGCTGGTTGATCTGCTGCAAGCGCTGTTCTGCGTAGCTTGTCACGGCCGCCATTACATACTCCCGAGAAATCTCCTGCTCTTCTATGAGTATTGTGGACGTGGAGCGATACACAGGATTCCAGATCAGAATGACCAGCGCAGAAAGCAGAAGGACAGCAAGCGCGGGAACGATGAGCGCCCAGCGTCGTCGTTTGACGATCCTGACGATATCCTTGACACTTGTGATTTTGGTCTCCTCCATAAAGACTCCTTCTATTTATACTGACTTGAACTGCAATAGGGGAAACGGATAGATAAGCGGATAAAGAAAAGATCTCTGTACGCCGTGCCCAACGCCATGTAATCAATCCGCGTGTGATCGTAAGACGCTTCGATTGCCAGGTCCCTCTCGCCGCTTATTTGGACGAGATCATAACGAATCACTGGCGATATGCTGATGTTGGTCTGTGTGAGGACGCGGGCGGCAGTGTATGTGGTGTACCCTGCTGTCAGAAGGGCTGATAGTTCACGGGTGATTTGATGATGGGCCGTGAACGATAATGCTTTGCGTTCGGCCGGAGCCTGGTACCCAGAGGCCAGATAGGCCATGGTGAAGTCCTGAATATACGAAAGCTCACCGCTCGTATATTCCCCTTTATAGTTTAGGGAGACGTGACCCGTTCCACCTCTTTCGATATGGTCCAGCCGTTCTTCTACAACGCTGAAGGAAGTCGGCGGTGTCTGATTGCCGTTGGGAGCCAGCTGGTTCATAAATATTTCCGAGTCTGTACGACGAAGGCCACCGTCCACGAGGATGCTCCAAGCCTCACTGACATCGTATGAAAATCCGATGGTACCCGCGACATTGATTGTTCTCAAATCAGGCAGGAGATACTGGCTATATACTGTGTTGAACCTGCCTTTCACCCGAGATAAGTACCTGCCCAAATCAATGACAAGTCCCACCTGCGCGTCGTGGGACGTGTCTCGATATTGCGGGAATTCATAGGAACTCCATCCGAATCGGTACATGGCCGAAAGCGATGTCATTTCAGTCATTCGATAGTCCATTGATGCCGAGGACGAGACGCGCTCCACGGGCCACGCCGTAAGAGGCAGTGTCGTCAAAGCGGGAGCAGTTTCTATGCCCGTATTTGGGTTCGTGGTGGCCGGTATCGGTGTCGTCGATGTGGAAGTATTCCCTCCCCCCGTATTCGAGTTTGGAGGGGTGGATATCGGCGTCGATGTGGAAGTATTTCCTCCGCTGGCATTCGAGTCACCGGCGATAGGTATTAGTGTTGTCGTTGCGTAAGCATTTCCTCCGCCGGTATTCGACGCCCCGGTGGGGGGTAGTGAAGAAGAGCTGGTCAATGACCACAGGCTTGGATTAAAATCCTTAGTGTATTCAGCTTCAACGGAGACATTGAGCCGTGGCGTTGCGGAATATCTTATGCTGCCGCTATAATGCTGATTGGTTGCATCGAGTTCATCATTCCTGGAGTAATGTAGCCTGTCCAGCTGGAGCGACAGCACGGAATCGAGTCGCACCGTCCTGTCGGTCATCTCAAATCCGAGCGATGGGATGGTAATATAATCCTCCCTGACATCCCCTGCTTGAGTGGCCATAAGGATGTTACTGTTATATTGCTCATTCAAGGTCAGGGAGGGTACATAACAGATCTCATCACCCCAGAGAAGTGCAGGGAAAGACAGCAGGAGCAGGACTAGCGTGACAAGGATACGGACGCTCATCACGGTACGACGACAACGTCGCCCCTTCTGAGATGGATGTTCTGCTCCAGGCGCTTTCCATCCACGACCTCATCATAATCGAAGGGGAATATGGTGGTCTCGTTGTTGCCGTGACGGAATATCTTGATCTTGCGCCCTTTCGCAAAAACGTTGAGCCCCCCGGCCGTGGCTAAGGCCTGTAAGACATCCACGTCAACAACCATAACGAACCGACCAGGATTGTTTACTTTGCCGATGACATAGATAATCAGGCTATTGATCTGTTTTACATCGATAGACAGGACGACTCCCGGAACGAAGCGCTTCAGTTTACCTTCCATATCCGATTTCAACTCGAAAATGGTTTTGCCCGACGCGGGGACATCTCCGATAAGCGGAAAAGATATGAAACCGTCAGGTCTGACCACACAGGAACGCGTCAGTGTTTCGTCCTTCCATACGGATACGTCCAGGACATCGCCAGGACCGATTTGATAACCCCGCTCAACATTCAACGTCGCGGGCGACGGGGCCGATTCGCTCAATCCCTCTGTAATGGCCGGGGTCGAGACGCCAAGCATTCCAACCATCATTAAAATCAGTATTGTACGCACCATATTTCCCATGCTCCTCCTTGTGATTATCTTTTCCCAGATTAGCGGATTTCCGCTATGGTCTTCTCAGCTTCATCCCTGCCAGGGAACGCAACTTTTGAAACGAGGGCCGTCTGCAAATACTGCTTCGCTATCTCCGGATTGCCGAGCCGACTGTAGGCCATACCGAGGTGGTAGTTAATGACCGGGTTCCTGGCACTCTTGTCCTGCGCCTTTTTCAGCCACTCGATGGCCTGCTGCACATCGCCCTTCCGGTAGTTTGCCCAGCCTAGGGTGTCAAACACCGATGGACTATCGGGATTGAGCGATCTCGCTTTCTCGGCAAGCGCAAGAGCGCGGTCAAGGTCCTTCTTTCCACTTCCATACTCGCACAGAAGATAGGCCAGGTCGTTCGTCGTCGTCCAGAGGTCCGGGCGGATCTGGACCGCGTGTTCCATTTCGTTTATGGCTTTGCCCCACTTGTTCTGTCTGCCGTAGAGAGCGCTTAGCTTCACATAGCTTATCGGATTTTTCGGCACACGTCGCTTGATTTCCATATACTCCCCCTCAGCCCGACGTACGTCTCCCGCAAGCAACATCAGATCCCCCAGATCGGAACGAACGTCAAGATCCAGCGGGTTGGCGTTCAACAGCTTGCGATACTGTACCTCGGCATTCTTGAAATCCTGCTGTGCAACATAGACTCGGGCCATGGCGCGGATCACCTCTCGAGAGTCCGGTGCCACCCTCAATGCATTCTGGAGTGTATCGAAGGCAAGCTTATACTCCTTATTCAAGAGATGGGCATCCGCCAAGCCGACATAACCAGGAATGAACTCCTGCCGCTCGTTTACCACAGTCCGGAAGGATGACACAGCCTGAAGGGCTTCCTGTTTCTTGAGATAAATGGTACCCCCGATGAAGTTGGCATCGACGTTCTTCGGGCTTTCCTTGATAACCTCATCAACATACTTTATCGCCTTGTCCAATTCCTGACGGGTGAGATAGAATTCTGCGATTGAATTCTTGGTATGAAGTATATTGGGATTCGCGGAGTCCCGTTCCAATCCCAGGCATTCCTGCAGGACAGCAAATCCCTGTTCCGGTTGATTGGTTGCGAAGTAGAAGGCGCTCAGGGCAAAACGTATTGAAAAACTCTTGCCGTTATGACGGATACCTTCCTTCAGCTGCTCTTCACCTTCTCCCTGTTTGTTCCGGGCTAAATAGAACTGGGCGACATTGATCCAGCGGTCCTCCTTCGTAGGATCCGCCTGCACGAACGATTGCAGGACATCTTTCGCCTGCTGCTCCCTGCCCGACTGCCAGTAGATCGCAGCCAGGCTGAGGCGATGCTGGCTCACGTTCGGCTCAATTTCGATGACCTTCTGTATCTGGCTTATCGCCTCATCAGTCCTCTTCTTATTCAAGTAGAGATCGGCAAGGCCGAGATAAAGAGGAACGGATTTCTGATTGTCCTTGATGCCGGCCAAAAGGACCCGCTCAACATTCTGAGCGTCATTCTTCTGGGCGTAGATAGAGGTCAGGAGCAGGTAGCCCTCGGGTTTATGCACGTCGCTGCCCAAGACGGATTCGAGAAACTGGCGCGCCGCCTCCGCCTCCTTTTTCTTTAGTAGCACTGCCCCCTTAAGGATGAGAGCGTCCTCGTAAGAGGGCCTGTTCTTAAGGACAAGTTCTGCCTTATCCATGGCACCGTTTGCATTCTTGCCGCCGAGGAGAAACCACCCCATCTGAACCTGGGCATCCCAGAGCTGTGGGTTCAGCTCAACAGCATTGGAGAAGCTGCCAAAAGCTGCGCGAGGGTCTCCCGACTTCATGGCGGTCATCCCAAGCATGTAATAGGCATCGGCATACTTGACATCGATTTGGATCGCGTTTCTGAACTCCAGCCTTGCTTTTGCGTACTCACCTTTTTCATACAGTGCTTTGCCCCTGTTGTAGAACTTGGCCTTTTTCTGTTCAGGCCCGCCGCAGGATATAATGGTCATAACTGCTAATACTGCAAGGATTGCCATGAACATTCTGTTCTTCATCCACATGGTCCAAACCTCCCCTTTTCCATGGCCGGTATCCAATAAACCGTCGCCATTGTTTACGTTTATCGTGCGCTGCATTGTTCGGGCTACACGTGTTCGTTTCTTGCCCGGGTTGATCCGTACCTGCTGAAAGCCCCTTGTCAAATTCCCATGTATCCTCGAACACCGAGGATTACTATTGACACAAGCGTCACCGTCGCCAGGACATCGAACTTTTCTCGAAGCTCATTGATCAACACTTCGTAGCCGAAGAAGAACACGATGATCTCCACTGCAAGCTGGCCCAGGTTGAAATGCCGCACCAGCTGACCCGTCAGATTTGGTACTATCACGGCAATGAAAATGATCAGGAAGTCCATGGTTGACATCCTGAATCCTTTCGATCGCCTCGAGAACTTGACGGTAAATATTATGAACAGGGTAATTATGCCGAAGCACAAGCGATAGAAAAACAGCGCCTGCTCGTTCATCCAGGGTAATCTTCCTTCCTCGATACAATAGAGAACGAGGGGAATCATCAGGTAAAGCACTAGGCGCAGACAGGCCCCCAGGTATTTCTTCCCTGCCAAGAAGACTCCCAGGATCAACGCGCCGAAGCAGAGGGCCGTGATGGACACATAAGTGGGAATCCGCGCGGGTATGAAGCAGGAAACGAAGAAAAGGAGCGGGATAGCCAGTTTCGATACGTTGAAAGATACCCTGATGACGATATAGCTCTCCCTTATTTTCCGAAACCAAGCCTTGACCGCGTTCTTCATCTCGGGAAAGCGCGGCAGCCGGAGGGTTTTGCGGTCCGCTGCGGCGAACAGACTTACCATAACTAAGGAGAAGGCACTATAGCCGCCCACGAGAAGCCAGTCGGAATGATATTTAAAGAAGATGGCAGAGAGGATCATCAGCGCCTGGATCACATAGATGACGAAGACTGCCTCGGAGTGAGAAAGCCCAAATTTGATCAGCCGGTGATGAAAATGACACTTGTCCGGCGAAAAAGGGGATCTCCCCTGGCTGATTCTCTGCACCATTACGGTTAGGGTGTCGAGCACGGGGAGTCCGAGGATAATGAGTGGCAGTACCGGACTCAAAGGTGTATTTCCTTGAGTCGTTTTGACCGCCAGTACGACTGCGGTGAACCCTAACAGTTGACTTCCTGTATCGCCCATGAAGAGGCTGGCGGGATGAGTGTTAAATCGGAGAAATCCGAATATAGCCCCGGTCACTGAAACGGTTATCAGAAGAACGGTGTAGCTGCCATTGAGATAGGCGAGATATCCTATGCAGCAGAAACTGAGCAGCGAAATACCTCCAGCAAGTCCGTCAAGACCGTCGGCCAGGTTTACGGCGTTCGTAACTCCAACGATCGCCACCAGGGAGAGCGCGATTTTCAACCATTCGGTCAGTTGCATCTCACCGGGCAGCAGGCTGCCGAGGGAATTAATTCTGAGCCCGCCATAAAATATGATGACCAAGGCTGCGAGAATCTGCCCGCCGAACTTCGTTTTATAATCGAGCCCTTTCATATCATCGATAAATCCGAAGACGACCAGTATACTCGCTGCCGCCATAAAGGCCCGCACGAACTCGTCAGCGAGGGCCCAGAGAACGATTGGAATGAAAACTCCAACCGCCATCGCCAGCCCACCAATCCTCGGCACCGGACGGACATGAACCTTTCGGGGGCTGGGAAAGTCCACCATCTGGTACTTGTCCGCCAGCCTGATCATCATGGGTATCAGGCTTACAGTGATGAACACCGAGAGCAGTATTGTAGAGAGATAGAGCATGGTTGGCAAAGTGATCCTACGTTGTTACCTGCTTTTCTTTCAGGAATTGAAGAAGCACAGGCATCAGGTCACGTACGAACCCGTCGAGCCTCTGCTCCGCATCTTCGATCCGTTCGGTGCGGTCGATCGTCGTTATGGGGCGCATGAACAGGTCGTAGGTGTTATCCCGGCGGATTGCATGCAACGAAAGATGGAACCGGTTGATGTTCTTATCAAAGGTTGCCCGGTCCTTGGTCTGGAACCAGAAGTATACGAGCTGGCGTATCCCCTCCCTTTCGATCACCATCTTTGTGACTTCCAGGGTACCGAAATATGGGACCTGGGTGATCGTTCTTTTTTTCACTTCCTGTTCCACCCATCCCGAAGAAGGAATACATACTGTGGGACTGTGAAAGAAGTTTTCGTTGGCAAGGAAAGCCGTACTACGGTACCCGACGTAGAGAGACACCCCGTAGCCGGACTCGTTCGTGAAATACCCGCCGAATGCTTGTTCCGCGCCGGATTCCCGGACCATGACCGGGTTGACGGTCTCTCTGTTGCCCTTCCATGCTCCGATAACGAGAGGCAGGCTCTCGATGCCGCCATCGATGGAAATTGGTGGTAGCGTACTCGTGCTCAAGCTGAGCGCCGCAACGGTCACGAGGATTGCCACAGAAACCAGGAAAGCGGACGTCGTCTTGCTTCGCTCTGATGGTGCGGATGGGACAGGATTGACTTGCTGGGTCGCCGGATATCTGCCGACCGCCGCTCGGGGCGGAAACATCCTCAGGACACGGCCGATGGCAAAAAGCATGACGAGCGCGAAAACGAACACAACCCAGCCCGACAGGTCGTGAAAGAACCCCTGCGCGACACTGGGGCCGAACCGGTCAGTGAGCACGCCCGTGATCCCTATCCGCAACGCATTAAACAAAACACCCAGGGGAATGGTCGCCAAAACGCACACCGTTCTTTTCCAGAACACCCGTTCGAAGAAGTGCGCATAGAGGAACCCCAAGGCGAGCAACGGGAAGATATAACGCATACCGCTGCAGGCGTCCACGACCTGCAGCTGCATCACTCCAAGATCGATGATATTACCGCTTATGTTTACCGGGATGTTGCATAGGGCGATGAACGATCCTCCCAGTCCGGTCGATATAGCTTTGAGACGTATACCGAGATACCGATCGATGAACGCCGGGACAGGGACCATGAAAACGAGGAATCCCAGCGGCAGCATCAGCCGCTTAGCCGCTTCAAGTCCGAAGCAAAACAGGGAGAATAGCACGATTAGTATGGGAATGGACGGCATAGAGACGTTTCCGCTGGAGCCGAGCATGCCGTAGAGGGAGATCAGAGTAAACAATAAAAGTACAGGGAAACTTTCCCACGCGCTTCTGACTGGAATCCCGCTTAGGGTCTTCCGCTTCTCCCAAAGCAGATAGGCCGATGCGATCGGAATCATGAACCCATAGGAGTAGTCTTCATTTTCCATCCAGATTGTCGCCATCGTTCTGAGGGGGACCCAGTAGGCGGCAATAAAGAGCGCGACCAGCACGACAATTTGGGTCCTCGTGTCCTCGATGCGGGCAAGGAGTCTGTTCATGCACGAACCTCTTCCATGCGGTTCCATTTATTCCGTGCGATCCAGAACAGGGGTACCCAGATCTTCCGCCTTATGAGGTGACCCACACTCCCGATCATCCAACAGTTCTGGTCGCAGCGGCCTACACGCCGCCTCGCCTCTTCTGCCTCAGGACTGTTCCATATCTCCGCAAAGGGCTTTTCCTTTAAGTTGCCAAAGGGGTAATTCATGACGTTGCAGGGACGGATTTCGCCGTAGGGATCGATGAAAAAGGAATCGCTAGCCATGGTGCACTTCAGTTCTCTCCGCCCTCCGTACATATGCTCCACGATCCCCTTCGTGAAGTAAGCGCGGAACCAGTCCTTGGGATGGAATGACTGGAGGTATTCACGCATAAGGTTCCTTATCTCTTCCTTCACGCGCGCTTTATCATTGATCACATTGTTTTCCTTATGAAAATAATAGGCGTTATGGAGAACGGCCGTTGCCAGTTCCACGTCATGCTCGCAAGCGAGCCTATACAGCGGCACCAGGTCATGTGCGTTCCGATCGGATATGGTAACGGCGATTCCCAGGTCGTTGATGCCGAGCTTTTTGAGCCCCTTTAGGCTGTCCAACGCCCGCCGGTGGGCCTTGGCAACCCCCCTGATTCGGTCATGGGTGTCGCCGATCCCGTCAAAACTGATCCTGATCCCCACATCCCGGCGATCCTTTATGATCTCCAGGATCTTTTTCGTCGCGAACCCGTTCGTGCTGATCACGACGCGCTTCGCCTTTTTCCGGATCACATCCAGGATCTCGCCCAAGTCATCCCGCAAAAAAGGCTCGCCTCCGGTGACATTGACCCTGTTGAGGGGAGGCAGGGTCTTCAAATCCTCCGGTCTGATCTCCCTGCTCTTGTCACTCGGGAATTGCCAGGTATTGCACATGATGCAACGGCTGTTGCATCGATAGGTTACTGCCACGATCCCATCCATAGTTCACCTCGATTCGGTCATCCCCGCACGGGCTTGCATGCAATCGTATCACTGCGCAAGGACAGATATAATGCCTCCATTTGATCCGTCACCTCATCCCACGAGTAGTTTCTCCGGACATGCTCCAGTGCAGATCTCTTCTTTTCATACACTTTTTGTGGATGCTCGATAAGGTCGGCCAGCACTCGCCGGAGATCGTCGACATCGCGGTTCCGGAACGTATAACCGTGATCTTCTAAAGCTTCCAGATTTTCGGGGATGTTACTAGTTACACAGCAGTTCCCGTAGTTCATGGCCTCCAGCAGAGCCAAAGGTAGTCCCTCCAGCGTCGAGGGGAGGCAGAACAGATAGGCGTTGCTGAAAAGCTCCTCAAGCAAAGCCCCGGTGACAAAGCCGGGAAACAGGATCCTCCTATCATCCTCGGCCAAGCTTTGGAGCTTGGCCTTGTACAAATCCGCGTGGGCCGCATCTCCGGCAATGACCAGCTTCATATCCGTCTTAACCGCCCTAAATGCTTCTATAAGGAAGTGCGCTCCCTTTTCTGGCACAAGGCGTGCGGCGAACAGGATGTATCGGTCCCGTGAGAGTCCCTGCTCGAGAATCCTAAACGGTGGTCGACGCTCAACTGGACTTACACCATTCGGGATGTAGATCACTTCGCGGCCAAATCGTGACTCATAATAGGCCTTCTGCACCTTCGACACTGCCGTGGCTATGCTCGGGCAGTACGCCACGCTGTAATCCGATAGTCGCAGGAACGTTCTGCCGATCAGTCCCCACTTGTCCCGTTTCCACTCCAGGCCGTGCGTCTGTACGACAGTGGGAATGCCTTTCATCCGGGGGAATATCGAAAAAAGTGAAGGCCCCACGGCGTGGACATGGACCAGATCGGCGCGGCAATGCCGCATAACGTCCAGCGTCGCGTGCCAGCATATAGACAATTTGTGGAGTGCCTTGGCGTTCACCGAGGGGACTGTTTTAATATGCATGCCCCTGTAGATTCCATCCACTGTGCCGTAGTCCCGGCTTGAGTACACAGTCACTGCATGACCTCTCGCGACCATGCGCGAGCCCAGCTCCTCCGTCACTTTTTCCACTCCGCCTCCGATGGGCATGCCCTTGACAGCGATGTAGGCTATCCTCATGCTTTCACCAACGCTTTCTGGTACACTTGTACCAACCGATCATAATGGGACCCGGCGCTGTACTCGCGTTCGATCTTGTTCCTGGCGGCCTTTCCCATCTCGAGGACGCGGTTATCAGGCAGAGCCAGGAATAATTCCAGCTTTTTCTGCAGGTCAGCCGTGTCGCCCGGTTCGAACAAGTAGCCGTTAACCCCATCATCGATCATTTCCGGAATGCCGCCGATCCTCGCTCCGATTACAGGCTTCCCACGACTGAAGGATTCGAGGATTGCCATAGGTGCATTCTCGTAGCATTCGGAAGGGAGAATGACGGCTTTCGCTGAATCTATTGCTTTCCCGAGCGGCGCCGACGCAAGATAGCCCGTAAACTTTATATTCTCCTTCTGCTGCTCCTGCATGACCATTTTCTCCACTGCCTCCCTGTCCGGGCCATCGCCCGCGATGGAAAGGGGCAGGTTGGTCTTCAACCTTTTATATGTTGTGATCAGCGACCGGATTCCTTTTTCTCTCGAGATCCGACCGAAGTAGAAGAGATACTTGCCTGCATGTCTGGATGCCGCGATGCCGTTCAGGTCTACTGGATTCGTTATGTGAACAAAGCGGCCCGCTCCAAAGCCGAATTCACGATGCTTGTTCAGCAAAAACATACTAGGGGCTATGAATTGTTGCACCGATGAGTACTTCCGGTAGATATGGCTGAAATACGACTCCGCTGCGTAGACGGCTGACGCGATGGTGCTGTCCTTATGGCATCTCGTCAGGACTGCATGATAAAACTTGTTTCCCTTGCAGCGTTCGCAGACCCTGCCGTGGTTCAGCATGAGGTAACTAGGGCACAAAAGCTTGAGGTCGTGAAGCGTCATCACAGTAGGTGTGTTCTTTTCTTTCAATGCATCCAGTACTGACGTGCTGAGCCCGCCGTAAATATTGTGCGCGTGGACCAGGTCGGGCTTGAATTCTTCAAGCAGGCGCCGCAGACCCTGACGCGCAGACGTGGAGTAAATCATCTCTTTTATGGTTCTTAAGCCTGTCAGCGAAAAACCATATTTGTCCCGCTGGATTGCGGCCGGGAAAAACGGCTCATAGGGAGCGTATTGATTGCGGGGATAGGACCTTGTAAATATGGCGACTTCGTGTTCCGCTTCCTGAAGCATGCGCATCTCTTCCAATAGGACCCGTTCGGATCCTCCCCGAAGATAGTAGAAATTATTCAGGAACAAGATTCTCATCAGGATCCTTGCACGGACAAGAGGGAATGTTCAACGTGCTCCTGCCTGGATTCCGGCACGGCATTATTATGGGCTCCAAGCAGTGTCCCGTGCGCCATTCCGACTACCGTAATGACAGAACCAGTTGCCCCCGGCGTTTGTAAAAGATGTTCTCCGACTGATCCGATCAGGTACGCTACAAATATTGCCAGCGCCGAGACGCACAACATCCGGGACTGTTCATCTTCAGCTTTATATATCCCGGTAATCGTCTTCACAAAGAAGGTCATCAGCAGCCATATATACAAAGAAAGCCCAATGAGTCCCGTCTCTACCAGTACGAGGAGATAGTCGTTATGCGAAGTGGCCTTTAATTTCGAGGCCTTTGTGAGAGCATACAAATCATTGCCAAGCCCCCAACCCATAAAAGGTTTCTCCTCAAACGCCTTAATTGAGGCCGGCCAGGCGTAAGCCGTCCTGAAGTGCCACGAACTGAAGCCGTATTCTTTTTTTTCCGTAAGATCCTTATACGCTCCATAAAAAACGACCGAATAAAGTGACCCCGCTATGATCAGAATGACCATGAAGGGGAAAAGCAGCCTGGCCTTGTTTTTAGAATAAAAGAGGAAGATAGGAAGAGCGAGTATAAAACCGACCCATGCCGAACGGGTATAGGACAACACCAGTAGCGCCGCCTGGAACACGAGTAGGGCCAAAAAGATCATTTTTGATGCATTCTTTTTTGCGGTCGAATAGAGGTACATCAGGAAAAAGACCATGTAGCAGCTGAAAAAACCGAAATTATTCTTCGACATGATCCCGACTTCTGTTAATGCCTGATTGTTGCTGTAAATCTGCTTCATATACCGTGCAGGGTCGATATAGTAAACATAAATTGCGGGCACATTCGTAAAAATAATCGATGCGATAAAAGCATAACTCAATATTTTCCGGTTACCTTCTTTTCTGCTGAACTGCGCGACCATAAGGTAGAGGAAAAAATATCCGATCATTCGCGCTAATTTCTTGGAAAAATTGGCGGCATCATCGGAGACAAAGTATGTCAGCCCGCAGAAGATAATGAATATAATAAAAGGCCATTTCAGGACGCCTTTCAGGCTCTGCGAATTCATCATGGCGAATATGAATCCAACAGCAATGACGACAAGCGTAAGGAATCCTTCCCCGCTGTATTCATACTTGCCGATCGGGACAGTTGCGAGGATCGACAGTGTCCTAAATGCGGTAATGAAGGCGATGCCATAGATCGGGCTCACGGCGAAAAAGACGACAAACCCGCCTACCAATGCCGAGATAATAATAAGAGTCATCATACCCCTTGAGCACCCCTCGAACAGGTTCCATGCATGGTTATTTTTCTACGCGAACGCGACGATTCCCCATCGGGAAAAATAGGAGAACTGTCAGTCCCTTATCCTGAATTTGGTGCGTTCAATAAAATCGGCGATATCCCTGACTGCTATGAGATTCTCACAGATCTGTGCACTATGGTCTTGCCTGACCCGTTCAACGCAGTTGGATTCCGATAGTCTGTATATGGAGAACCCGGCGCGTTCCAACCATTCAATCAGGTCCTTGCAGGAGTAGCCATATCGACGGAAATTCTCTTCCCATGACTCGAAATAAACGCACTTTGTTGCCTGCAAAGCCCTCTCAGCCCCTTCAAACACGAATATTTCAAATCCCTCAACATCAACCTTAAGGAGCGCTATAGATGCGGTTTCGATGGGCAGGCTGTCAAGCCGGTAAACAGGGACCTGCAGGCCCTGCTCGCCGTTTATTATCGCATTCGTATCATCCATGGTGCCGTCGGCGAATCTGACCGTTCCATCGGCGTTTCCGAGCGCACAATTAAACAATTGCACATTAGTCGCTCGATTGAGGTCCACGTTCTTAACGAGGTATCCGAATATTCGCGGGTGCGCTTCGATCGCGGTCACCTTGCCGGCCTGCCCAACGATGACAGACGACTGTAATGTCAGGCCTCCAATGTTCGCTCCAATATCAATTACGGAATCGCCGGGCCTTAGATATTGCTTGAAGAACTGCTCGTCATCGATGCGCAGCTCCGGTTCGTACCATAATTCGCCGGACAGTACAGACGGATGAAACCTCAGTCGGTAGTCGTCCCGGTCTATGGAAAATAGGATGCATAGGCGGGAGCTCTTGAGAAATCTCATGACCAGATACTTGAGGGGTCGCTTCCGAATAAGGACGTTCGACACCTTTTTTAAAATAGACTGCATGCTATTGCTTTCCCATAGCTGCCAGTGCTCCGGCTGGCCGCTTATGCGCGTAAAAGGTAAAAAGCTGGCCAAAGGCTTCCTTCTCTGGGGAAAACAAGTATCGCAATGGCCGCTCGCCATAGATCCTAAACACTGACCAAAGAAACTTTGCCCTCGTCTCATTTTCGAATACAAGTTTAAGACTTTTCAGATTGACGCTTGGTATGAAAAAGGTTTTCCCCGCGGTCCTGCGAACGCTGAACCCGGATTCATCAAGCATTCTGGTCAAGGTCCTCAGGGTAAAGTGATAAAGATGACGAGGCACCTCTGTCAAGATGCTCTGGTGTCTTCCCAATACGGCATTCTCGAAGCTCCCGAAATTTGGAACCCCGACGAGCAACAGTCCGTCGGGTTTAAGCATTCTATGAACCTCCTTCAGAGTCTGCATCGGATCATGCATGTGCTCCAGGACCTGATTAAGCGATATGAGATCAAAGAAGCGGTCCGGATAACGTGCCTGCTCCAGGGTTCCGCAAAAAACATTGAGCCCGTGCCTATTGGCCAGGTCGGCTGCACTTCTTGACATTTCAACGCCGCACACTTCGCTCCATCCGTGGTTCTTCAACCATAGTAATAATTCCCCGCATCCACATCCTATATCGAGAGCCTTTCCGCCTGGCACGTAAGGAATGGACATCAGGACCTGGTTCTTCAAGAGATGTTTAATGATCTTTCCCATTGCAATAACTAATATATCGTCTTTTCCGCTATGCGAATATCCGCCTTCTTCTTCGAGGACATGGTTCCTGATTCTGCGTTTTAAGGTGTTTTGGTCCTGAAAACGATATGAATAATACGAGTCCTGCGGATAATATCGCGAGATCACGCCCTGTGTCGGTCGCGGGTTCACATAAACCAAGTCACATGACCTGCATCGCACTATGTTGAACTTTTGTTTCTGGCTGGTGCTGCTATCGGATACCCCGAACAATAGCTCCGTATCGGAGCCACCACAGAGGTTACATGAGATAGTCTCTAACATGATCTTCCCTGATAGTTTTAAGAAATGAATTGCTAACGGCCTCCACCCTGTCACAATCTATGGCTCATATGCCCCGATACTTGGTGCTCCACCGGCATTTTTTGGCACGGGATTTCCATCGAAGTCGGTAGTCAAACCTACATTGGTTCCGGCAAAGATAGCGGGTGACTTGTCGACAAGATGATAATCCGATGGTCCTTGAAATAAAGGAGCATCAACTAAATCGGTTGAATCGATAGGAAGCGGCCCAACGCCGTTCTTATAGATATTTGCAGGGTTGTTGTACCATAGGTTATAAGATTCATTTGGGCCCAATGACCACTGATCCAGAATAAATCCATATACAACACTGTTGGAAATAATGTTGTTTCTCCATACGGAAACAGGTGCCCCAACATGTCCGTAATAGTCCCCCCGTAAGGCACCATAGTTATTACTGTCCATTACATTGTTATAAAACGAGTTCCCCGAAGTATATTGCGTGGAATGCGACATGCCGATGTGATTATGATGCACGATATTGTAATAGATGGTGCTGTTCGTGCAGGCCACAGCACTGATACCCGCTGATTGAGATGCACCCCCCGAATTGCAGCCACTCACAATGTTATATCTCACGTTAAGATTGGTTGACATCTTACTCTGATCGCCCCATGCCAGGTCTAGTTCAATGCCATCGCCATCGGGAGCGCTCGTAAACACATTCGTAATGGTGTTATATTCAATGATGGCCGTATCTATATAATTCAACTGAAAAGCGTTAACATTTGGAGTTGAAAGTGTTCCAATATTCGTCGCCATGTTATGGCCTATGTAATTTGAGTGGCCCGAAGCATTTTGCCACCCACCTTGCACCCAAATTGCCCGCGTACCTATGTTATTCAATGTGTTGTGGCTGATATTTATGCCATAAGGCCTCATATAACTTGACGTTGATCCATATGTTCTAATGCCTTCCAAGCCGCAATCGTGAATATTGTTATAGGAAATCTCGACATCGCAGATAGTATCAGTAATACCAGGTACCAATATTATGCCTATACCCGTAGCTATGATTTCATTCCCTTGATCTGCACCACCGATAAGAACATTAGAAATATTATGCCCATTTGACTCTATGCGGACGCCATCAGCATCGGTGCTTCCTGTACCGACAATCCTACAATTTTTAATCACAGAGGAATCTGCTGCAACAATCATCACAGTAGTATCAGCATTACGGAACTCGATGCCGTCAACAATAGTATTTGAATGGGAGATTGAATTGAAAGCGAACCCGCCCGATCCCGGACCTATTACGACAGGTTTTGCACCTGTGCCGTAAGCCGTAAAAGTTTCGCCATCGTCGGTCGCGGCAAGGGTTTGATTGGTCCATATGTCTCCTTTCTTGAGGCATACAATATCGCCACTAACGACACCTGATACTTTATTCAAGGACTTCCATGGAGTTAATGGATCTTGCGCCTGAGTTGACGTATGGTTGTCGTTGCCCGTCGAATCGGATATGTAAAACCTTCTTGGCGACGTCCCCTGGGGCATTTGGGGATAAGAACTTGCTCCTCCATCGCAGGCGTGTAATAAGAATATTACCATGCCTGTGATGATCATTCTGACGCATGCCTTACTTTGTGATAGGCATGCGTAACGGATCTTCGCCTGCCCCATCATCTTCCTTTCACATCAGCTTGATCGGGATTCTGCCGCAGATCCTTCGGATTTGCATATGGCGAATGATTTGAGAGCTGAGCACTTGTCACAATCATATAAGCTCCGAGATAAAAGTGTACATCTCTGAGGCCATGTTTTTTTCGTTGCATTTGTTTACAATTGTTTCACGGGCACTAAGGGCAATACGTTCATTCATATCATCATTCTCAAGAAGGGTTGTGATTTTCTCCGCTAAATCCATCTGGTCATACGGTCGAACAAGGAGCGCATCTTTATCGTGTTTCAGGTAATCTTGCGAACTCGGTGTTTTCGTAACGATACAACTCTTACCAAGCGCCATTGACTGAAGAAAACTCATTTGGCCGTACGAGTATTTGAGGTCGGGCAGCGGGATGACAATGAAGCGCGCCTTGGCTATATTCTGCAAAAGCGTTCCAAGAGACACCCGGCCGACGAGATCTATGTTCGAATCCTTGCAATTAACAGAAGCCATTGTGTCGATTCCGATGATTTTCAAGCGTGTCTGTTCGCTGGCGATCTTTTCCCATGCTTTGATCAATGTAGGATAGTCTCTTGCGCGGGAGCCAAAGGATAGAACATAATTCTCTCTCGTAAGGTTCTGAGGCTTGAAATAATCGGCATCTACGCCAAAGTGGACAAAGCGATGTGGGATGTCGGGCATATATCTACTGTAGTACTCCGATTGAATGCTGCTGTGAGCGATAATGCCGCTAAGTGATCTGATTGCCTTTTTGATCAAATACAGTTCCGCTGGATTATTTCTGCCACCGTTAAAACATCCGACATCAATGACGAAATGCAGCGGCAGACGTTCTTTCATCAGCGAACGTAAAAATGCCAAAACGAGAGCGCTCCGCGCACTATGGGAAATGATCAGATCATATTTTTTTCTTTTTATGTACGCCGTCAAAGATTGACTGACGAAAAGGCGAAGCACTTTGCTTTCAAAATAATTCATCCACGGAATCTTGCCGATATCCAGAACATCGACGTCGATACCATTGTCAGGCCAATATCGATAAAACCAGTACGGTCGGTTCGCCACAAGTTTATCCGGAGATTGTATCTCATCGGTATCCTCTTTGAGACGCGTGACGCACCAATCTACCATATGAAGGATCTTCACTTTATTTCACTGCCTTCTGAATTATCATTTGTTTGCACCACAGCCCACAAAGACATCGTCTAGGTAGAGACTCTTCGCCTGACTAGGTGTAAAGCCAAACCAGTCCGCGTATATCTTAAATACCGCCTGCGTGGCATGCGGAGGCAAACGGAAGCTGCCCACATAGCTCGCATAAGACTGGACGGAACGGTTAAACGGGAAATCATCAGTTACCGCCTTCTCGATTTTATTTGTGTGCTCCTCATTCCAATACTGAAGCATGGGAATGACACGGAAACCATCGTCTTTCTTAATCCAAAATCCTACAAGTCCTTCGCAAACCCGAGGTACCATGAAGGGTTGCTCCAGCTGAACGAACCTTTCCGACGGTCTCAACGATAGATGTACGGCATATGCCCCGCTGTGGCTATTCTTGGTCAGCTCCGGAGAACCTGTCCATGACCAGTGCGGAATCGGTTTTTTGAGCCGAGATGCCTCTTCAAAACCGGCATTTTTCAAGAGGTTCATCGAGGAGTCTATTTCCAAAACGTGCTCGGCACTTTTCAGTCTGAAGATTCCCTCTTCGAACCACTCGGCCGACTCCTGAGACCAAACATCCTGCTTTTCCATTTCTTGCCGGATCTCAACCAATTGATCACGGCCGTGTTGGATTGCCTGCGCGGCTTCGGAGTTAAGCCCTTTCGATGACAATTTTATTGCATCGAAGTATGCGGTCGCACCCGCTATCACGAGGCTTTGACAATAGGTATTCTTCAGAAAAATATTCAATCGTGCCCTCACTCCTATACCGATATCCGAATGCAACGCTTTTTTCAGGCTCGTCAACGCATGATTCGTTTTTGACAGCTGGTCGGCACAGGCTTCCCTTTCTTGACCAGCTACGGTTTCAAATAAAATCTGGTTGAAAAGTCCGGGACTCCGCCAGCCAATCGGGTTGTTTTTAAAAAAATCTGCGACAGATTGCGCACCTGCGTCGCCGAATTCAAGCCGGCATGCTTTGAGCAGAAGATCGATCGATGTCGGCTCGGGCTCTCTTGTTCCGCTATACCATGACCAGATATTGGCATCACTGCCGTTGACCATTTCTTTGCGATAGTGAAGGTTCGCGCCGCCGATATCTATCTGGTCCGTGCTCTCTTCAGCGATCTGCCCGCTCCCCGGAGCGTCAACATTCCATGCGTACTCGGCCGCGACGAGTTGCATTACTTCACCGTTAAAATAGCCTATCGGTTCCCAATGGATGATGATATCGCGGTCTCTTCCTTCGCGATAGACGGTTTTGGTAAACGCAGGGAGCGTCGAAAAATACCTGCCCCATTGAAAGGCATTGCCGTTTATCCAGTGGACCAATGGTTGTTTGACGACGGCCACCCAGGAATCCGTCTGATTCCTATTAAATTCGGTGCTGGTAAGATATACGTCGTGCGGGATGAGCGCGGTCAATTTTGCAATCCATGTCTTGTAAATTTCGTTCCCCGGCAGGTCGAAGTTGATGTGATAGGGATATACGACAAACTGCAATTCGATTCCTGGATTTGCTTCGCGTATCTCTTCGGTATAAAGATTTATAACGTTTGCGTCTGCCGCCGCCCGGTCATTTCCGAAACGTAATCGGTCGTTTTTCCCCCGTTTGTCCCAGCTTTCCTGATAAGTGTCGATGCAATGGAAAAGCAGTGACTCGGCATTGGTTTCTTTTGCAAACTGCGCAATTTTTGATGCACGCTTTCTTAAGGATAAGTCGTTGCCCCAGGTGTAGTACTGCTCGTTAAAGAGCACAGCTCCCTCCTGCTCACCTCTCTTCCCCCTCGATGATACCGGGGCCACTGCCCACGTCAGGGCATAATTGATCTTGATGCCGCGTTCTTTCGCATAAGCATTGATTTTCCTCAGATACCGGCGTTCTTCGGAGGTCGGAAGATTGAAACCATCCGCGGCTTTTTGTCTTGTTGCACGGGTATAAATCCTGTTGAATTTGTATCGAAGCGCCCAGTCAACATATTTTTTAAAATCGCCAAAAGATCCCGGAAGCGGCCAGACCGGCAGTCCCCGGTACTTGAAATCAGGCCAGTCCGCGATCTGCGCCTGTGCAGCGTAGATCGTTGCGCCTTCCCTCCTAATGAGCAGACGAAAGGTAGTGCTAGCATTCAGTAGTCCCTGCCAACCGGTTCCGGCGAGGAATGCGGTCTCGCCTTCTTCCTGTCCCTTGCGAAACCTGATCGCATACCCCTGCTCGCCTTGTGCAGATACGGTGTCTATAACCTCCTGTACTTCAACGGGTATATCACCTGATCTCCTGTGCTCCGATACAGTCAGCCTGATCGTGTTCATTCCGGAAGTTATTCCCACGTCGCTTGTGGCGTACTTGGCCATCGGTAGTGGTTGTCCTCCCAGAGCCGTTATCCGATCGTTGATCTCATGGGCCGCAATGGCCGCTTTTCGATCATCGCTATCAGCGATCATCACTGCCGACGGTTTTCCATTGTCATTCAGCACGAATCTTTTACCGTTCGGCGCCATTATTTTGGGCGTTGGAATAATGTCCGTAACCGCGCACGGTACGCTTCCCGACGAGACGGACACCGGAGCGATAAGAGCCGAGAGCATGAATAAGAAGGTTTGAATACGCATGGTTCAAGGTTTTTTGCTGTAAACAGCCTTTAGTAATCGCACAGGGAAATAGGTTTGAAGCAGAGTCCTGTATTTTCTCCATTTAAGGCGTGACGTTGCGGGCCTTGTTCTTAAAAGAATTTTTCGAGCTGCTGCAGGATTTCCGCCCTCGACAAGACAATCATAGCCGACAGCTATTTGGAGCTTTGCCATATACTCATAGAGGTCCTTCAGATTGACGGCTTTCGTGCAATCCCGTTGGATCGCTTCGTTGGCTGTTCGTACAAAGGGAGCTTCCGGGTTCGTAAAATAATAATGTTGCCTGCCTCCCGGATGCGGATCGTCTTGAATGTATGTTGCGCAGACGTCATTGCAGAAGGCAATGGGATAGCGCAATGCTATCCGTCCCCACATATCAAGATCTTCTCCGAGAGGTACGCCTATGGGGAAACCTCCCACTTTCTGAATCACGTGTATCGGAACCGTTGTCGCGCTAGTCCAGACCGGCGGGACGCCTATTGCCGACCGAAAGTAGCTGGGCAGAATCCCGGCCCAGGGTGGCTGGGGGATCGCATCATATTTTGGCCGTACTACTCTGCCGTCCTGTCTGACGATTTCATAGGCGGTTGCGTAAGCACCCGCTTCGGGATATCGTTCAATCAGTGACCCAACGACTCGCAGGTAGCTCGGTTTCCAGACGTCATCAGCGTCGAGAAAGGCAACATACTTGCCTGAGGCCGCCATGATGCCGCTGTTCCGCGCAGCCGATACTCCGGAGTTTTCTTGCCTGATGAGCCTGATGCGACGATCACCGTATCCGGCAACGGCCTCTGGTCCTTCATCTGTTGAGCCGTCGTCCACGACGATGATTTCATAGTCGCCCCGTGTCTGGAGGAAAACAGAATCGAGCGACCGTTTGATGAAACGGGCCTTGTTATAGAGCGGTATGATGACTGAAAAGTACGCCATGTGGATTCCTTGCAACTTATACTGGTGAAGCGGGTGTCGGGGTCGTGCCTGACAGTGAGATTCGATTGAAAGCAAGGACCCGCAACAGAACCGACAATGCATTCGCAGCAAGTAAACCGAATGCTGCGCCAGGCAGGCCGAAAGTGCGTACCAGCCAAACGCCCGGGATCAGCGAAAGCACGACTGCCAGGTTGATCCTGAAGTCCAGGTCCGCCCGCTCGAGAACAAATAGTCCCCGGGAAAACGGATAGGTCAAGGAGGTAACAGCGAGATTGAGAGCAAGGACGGAGACGACCAGACCGTAACCGCCGTATCGACTCCCAAAAAGGAGTACAACCAGCCTGTTGCCGAATAGGATAAACGCGAGACTGAGTAGGGACATGATAAACATCATAAACATGGCAGATTTGAAGATCATGCTGCGCATCTCTGTAATGCCTCCTTGCGACAGTACGTGAACCATTTTCGGACCGAGAAGGTTTTGGGCGGCAACACTGACGAGATTTCCGATCATGAGTACACTCTGACAGGCCGCCCATACAGCGTTCGCCTGGACGCCCTGAAAGGCGGCAAGAAGCCAGGGGTACAGGCTCATAGCTGACATCCATATGACTTGGCTTGCCGCTATCCATTTCACGAGAGGCCATTTTTGCCGAAGATCCGGCAAGATCTGCTTCAGGTCAATGATGAACAGGTCTTTGTTTGTGAGCACCCATCCGGCTGCAGTCAATCCGCAGGCGATCCCGATGACAAGAAAGGTTCTGTCAGCGGACAATGCTCTCCGGTATGCCAATACTGACAGGCAGCTAACCTGGATCAGGGCGGTCAAGGCATCGAGCAGGAAAGCCGCTTTCACATTTAACGACGCAAAACACATCTGTCGAATAAAATCCTTCATCATGATGAGGACAATGACTGCGGCCAGAACTTCCAGAACGCGTGCAAAGCCTTGCGGCGCCGCGCCTGCATATACAGCGCCCAGTCCACACAAGAGCAGGAACGCGGCAATTGCCGAGAATGCTATTTGATGGATAAACGTGCTACCAGCGTAACGCCGCCTGTCATCAGGCAGCAAGCGGGGACTGTAGACACTATAAGGCGTCGAGACGAGCGTAGACTGAAAATCGGTGATCAGGAGAACCAGGCTGAAACCGAGGGCATAGAGTCCGTATTCCTCCTTAGGGCACAACCGACCCATGATGAGCCCGCTCGCGAAATTGTTTGCGCTGTTAATGCCCTGGCTTGCAAGGCTCAGCATGCCTGGTCCTGCCAACGCATGCCAACGATTCATGAACCGGGGAAGAGCTCTCTTATCGCAAATCACGGTCTCTCTGCTCATACGTTCCCTAAAGTAAATTTGCCGCAGCTCAATTCACCGGTTCAGAGCTCGCCGAATGAAGTGAAATTCAACAAAACTCCTCGTCCCGCTTCAGCGAATCCGCAACGTTCCCAAAGGTCATAACAGCAAAACCAGATTATCTTGGTGATCTCCGAGGTGGCGTTCCGTATTTCGTTTTGTGCAGTAAGAGGAATTTTTAAGCTCTTCTCAAAGCGGGTCGGTACGCATTTGATATCGTAGAAGGAATCGAAAACCCTGTTGGCAATGATTTTGATCCTTTTCATATGATAGGGAGAGCTGACGAATATCGCTTTCCTGAATCTGCATGCATCCATGGCCTTTTTTGCCAGGAGCATCTCCACATGGGTAGCTTCGTAGAACCGAGGGAACCGGCAAGCGGTCCAGTTCTTCCGGAAGAAATGATCGGTCATTTCCTGTTCCGGCCGGGGACCGGGAAGGTCAATTCCGGCTCTGATGTCGGTGAAGCGAATGGCCGTGATGCCGCCTTTGCCGGACCACGCTTTATAGATGCCGAATGTAACCGGGATGAAGAGGTAATCGGAATAACCTTCCTGGAGGAGCTGTACGACCTCCCGAAGCCGGGAATCCCGGTCGGACCCGACAAAAAGAACGATGATATCGCTTTTTGCCGGACGGTCATCGTAGACAAGGTACCGGGGAGACAGAACCATGCTGGTCAGGAAAAAGATGACCAGACCCAAGACAATGTATCCTGTTCTCTTCGCATTGTAGGTGAGACCGGGCATGTTCGTCAGAGCACCGAAGTTGTCAAGATCTTCCGGCCTAGCTCCGATTCCCAAGTCCACGCCGAACGTATTATGAATTCCAGATCATCATGCCTTGGCGTCCAGCCGGTCCGCTCTTTCAAACGCGTGCTGTCCGCGACCAGGACAGGTGGATCGCCCGGTCTCCGCTCGGCCACCTCAACGGGGAAATCGACTCCAGTGACTTTTTTTATTGTAGCAACGACTTCCTTGACCGAGAAACCTCGTCCATACCCGCAGTTCATGACATCGGACCGTCCGGTCTCCATCAGGTGCTCAAGGGCCCGCAAATGGGCGCAGGCGATATCGTCGATATGGATATAATCCCGGACGCAGGTCCCGTCAGGAGTCGGATAATCGGTGCCGTAAATAGAAAGCAGTGACGTTTCGCCCTTTGCGCATTTGAGCGCACGGGTGATCAGATGGGTCGGTTTGTCATAGGCCTGACCAAGTCGGCCATCTGCATCGGCACCAGCAACGTTGAAATAACGCAAGGCGATATAATGAAAATCCTCGGCAGCGGCAAGGTCCCTTAGGATCCGCTCCGTCATCTCTTTGGTCGTGCCATAGGGATTGATGGGTTTCAATTCGGCGGTCTCGTCGACCGGCACGGTGGTCGGGATCCCATACACAGCGGCGCTGGAGGAATAGACCAGATGATTCACGGCTGCAAGCTGCATGGCCTCAACCAAATTTTGTGTGTTGTTTACATTATTTCTGTAATATTTCATTGGCCGCCGGACGGACTCCTCAACTTCGATGGACGCTGCAAAATGGATGACGGCGTCCGGACTGAATGTTTTCATGGCCGTCTGAAGAAGCTGTGTTTCCGCAAGATCCCCTTTGATCAGGTTCCCGTATAATACAGCCCATTCATGCCCGGTGGACAGGTTATCAAACACGAGCAAATCATGACCTTGCGCTCCCAACATCTTGACTACATGGCTGCCGATATAACCTGCGCCGCCTGTTACAAATATCTTCATCTGCTTCTCCCTGACAGCTGCTATGGTTTTGAATGTACCTGCCGTCTAGGCAGTAAACCTCGGGTGCTGCCGGGGATACCTCCCGGCGAGGACCAACAGACGGGAATATCTTGGCAATGCTCCGCCCTCTCGGTCACAGGGCTTCAAAAAAGACCGGAAGGCAACGGGCATATTACCATCATTACACGAGCTGATTGAGAGCGGCTACTGAGACGGTCAGCCGCACGTCACGCAGCTTCAACATCATCCGCATACATCTTGACGGCTACACTTCTCCCGAGCATCTCCACGCTCACGAGAAATTCATGCTTATTGTGCTTCTGTTTCAGTATTCCCCTAGCGCCCCGAAAGACACCTCTCGTCACCCTCACTTGCGTCCCTTCCTGCAAATCAGGATAGATATCGATATTTTCCCCGCTTCCGAGAAGTATCTTAAGGGAGTTTATCTCTTCAGGCGCCACCGGTGTAGGATGTCCGGGAACCAGCGAGATGAACCTCACTGTACCCCTTGTTTTGATCACATTCTGGAACTCATCAGGTTCCGGAGCGATGGAGACGAAAAGATACCCGGGGAACAGTGGCACTTGCACTTGCTTCTTACGGTCACTCCATTGATTCAACCTTGTTACGGAAGGGAGAAATGTCGATATCCCCTTCCGTTGAAGTTCGCCGGAAACGACGAATTCGTGCCTCGCTTTTACGTGCAATGCATACCAGTTTGTTTGTGTCATAGTAGATACCTTCAGCATCATTCCGATGCTCTGCGGAGTCTGGTGCTGCTACCGGTTGCGTTAGGGCCTTTTTGCGGTACTCATCTCTTCGCCGAGAAGTATCTCCACCGATGCCTTCTCGCGCAGGGTTTTTGCGTACAGATCTGCGTCCTGTCTTGCTTTTTCCTGTACCAAATGCTGACGGATCTGTTCCTTGACGACATCATAGGCTAGTATGGTTTCCGGCTTTCGGTCCACCATCTTGAACAGGTGGAACCCGTAGCTAGTCTCGATTATGTCACTCATTTCCCCAGTTTTCAGTTTAAAGACTGCTTTCTCAAGCTGCGCATCCAGTTGCCCCCTCCTGATATATCCCAGGTCGCCGCCGTTCTTACTGGTCGGACCGTCGGACTGCTCACGCGCTAGGGCCGCAAAATCCTGGCCCTTCTTCAGGTTCCTCAAGACCTGTTCGGCCTTTTTCCTCGCTTCCTGTTTTCGGGCATCATCCCACTTGGGATCGGACTGGACCAAGATGTGGCTAACACGTGCCTGTAGCGGCTGCTTGAAGAGGTCAAGGTGGTTTTCGTAATAGCCGACCATCTCTGCATCCGTCACCGTTACCTTTGCGACGAACTGTCTGTCCACATACTGCTGGAGGGAGCTATTCCTTTCCAGTTGAGAGCGCATCGCCTCCTCGGTCATGTTTCTCCGGCTCAGCTCATTTCTATATTCAGCTTCGCTCGGGAACTGCTTCTTGAGGGCTGCGATTTCTCTTGTGATAGCGTTCTCATCAGGCTTGAAACCCGCTTTGCGGCTATCTTGGTAAAGGACCTCACGCCGGATCATACTTTCCAGCACCTCTGTCCGGATTGATGCGATCTGGCTGCAGGTGAGCGGTCTTCCGGTACCCAGAAAGGTCTTCTGAATCAAGAAGACTTCCCCATCAAATTCTTTCCGCTCGATAGGAACGCCATTCACAATGGCAACTCGATCGGCGTTCGGTTCTGCCTTCTTGGCTTCTCCCCAAACTGGCGAGGTCGTGGTCATACATATGGCAACGAGCACTGCGATTTGAAAACTAGCGATCTTGGTCATGTTCCGCTCCTCCGTTATTTTTTAGTTATCTTCTTCTGATCGATC
>Ga0335082_10000440_pt1 | contig 42778 bp, 37 predicted proteins | sample Lox_Sample_41_FD_206718 | JGI IMG/M metagenome (GOLD analysis project Ga0335082, IMG submission 206718) | Soil microbial communities from Loxahatchee National Wildlife Refuge, Florida, United States - Lox_Sample_4.1 | ecosystem: Environmental > Terrestrial > Soil > Wetlands | place: USA...
CACGAGCCGTTGCCATGGAAGGAAAGCAATAGCGGTCATGAACTGTTAACGGTATGCCGACTCGCAGTGAATTTGCCTGGTGACGTCGAGCAGAAGCCCACTGACGGAAACCGCGCCAATCTGCTCGCCGCCCCCGCTCACTGCTTTGCTCAAGGTCATTCGCCGAGAGCAACCGGGGAGAAAAGAGGGCTGGGTATTTCCCTCCAAGTGTTCAGGCCATATCGAACTGAGCGGGCTAGAGCACGCGTTCCGCAAGGTCGACCACCGTCGGGCTGCTGTTGATGTCGGGGAAGCTCACTTGCTCCATCGCGTCCAAGTGATAGAGGTAGCCCAAGATTTCTGGAAGCCGTGCCCGGCATTTGAACGATAACCTGGTTGAGGTTAAATGCGCAATAGACCGGATCGTAAACATCGCAGCCGGGCTGGTCGCGCTGATTCCTGAATCCAACACAGGAGTTGCGGGACTTGCCAGTCCTGTCGCAATCGAGATGTTTGGCGGAGCCAACATCTCCAAGGAACTCGAACTGGCCAGTCGCGTATTAAGCGATATCGCTTCCTTCCACACTTATCAAGCCAACATGGCTCAGATCATCGGTTCCTGGTACCGCCGCTCTCAGGAATGGATCTTCCAGGTTGAGAGTGCCGACAAAGAACTCACCCAGCTTGAAGCTCAAATCTGTGGAGCTAAGAATCGAGTAAAAATCGCGCAAACCGATATTGACAACCATAACCTGCAGATCTCCAACGCACAGGCAGTCCAGGGCTTCTTGGAGTCTAAGTACACTAACGAGGACCTTTACGCCTGGATGATTTCCCAAACATCCGCTGTGTTTTTCCAGTGTTATCAGCTCGCTTACGACGTGGCCAAGCGCGCCGAAGCCGCATTCCGCTTCGAGCGTGGACTCACGGATTCCGCCTTCATCGCGTTCGGCTACTGGGACAACCTCAAGAGTGGCTTGCTCTCCGGCGAGCAGCTTTACCTTGATCTCAAGCGGCTTGAGGCTGCTTACCTGGATCAAAACGAGCGCGACTACGAAATCAGCAAGCGCATTTCTTTCGTGCTGATCGCACCGCTTGCGCTCATCCAGCTCAAAGAACTCGGCTCCTGCACGCTGGATCTCCCAGAGGCTTTCTTCGATGCCGACTATCCCGGCCACTACATGCGGCGGATCAAGAGCGTCAGCCTCACCATTCCATGCGTGACCGGGCCTTACACGAGCGTCAATTGCACTCTTAAGCTAATGAAGAGCAAAGTACGAGTGTCCACTGACACGTTACCTGCTTATCCCGAGCAGGTCGGTGCTGGCGCGCCGGATCCTCGTTTCGTGTACGATTTCGCCGTCACGCAATCAATCGCCACCAGCACCGGACAGAACGACAGGGGCATGTTCGAAGTAAATTTCCGCGACGACCGTTTTCTCCCATTTGAAGGAGCAGGTGCGGTTTCCACCTGGCAGATAACAATGCCTCAAGAGACAAACGCCTTCGATTTTGAAAGCATCTCCGACGTCATCCTCAATCTCGAATACACTTCGCGCGATGGCGGCAACGGCTTGCACCAAGCTGCGCGGAGTGCCTCCGACTCCACGGCTCCTGTGCCTCGCTTGTTCAGCATGAAGCATGAGTTCCCGACCGAATGGTATAAGTTCGCGAATCCACCTGCCGCAGTCTCCAGCCAGACTCTAACGATTTCGCTCGGAATTGATCACTTCCCGTTTCTCTATCGTGGCAAGAGCATCAGCATCGTCAAGGTCGACGTATACCTTCGCTTAAAAGATGTCTACGACTCTTCAACTTTCACGCAGGACCCTTCCAACCCGACTCCTCTCGGCGACTATGCTAAGGGCACAGCGCTGACCATGTACGTCACGCCGGCTCCGGGCACGGCCGCACCTGCCCCAGCCACACTTCAAAGCATGCCTCTGTTCTTCAATGGCTTGCCTCATGCACTGGTAGACCTGACAAACAATCCAGGGGGCCTCGGTTCCTGGCTCTTGGAGGCCAGAGACGCCGACATTGAAAAGATCGAGGCAACGCTGCAGAGCACGGTCACAACGGCGGGCACAAATCACTACCGGCTTAGGTCAGAGCTGATCGACGACATCATTCTGGTGTGCACGTACGTCGCATCCTGATCTGTCTGCGAGCTTGGCGTGGAACCAGCCCTCGCCGATCCCGGGATATCCCTGGTGGGTGGTGAAGAACGGCAGCGGTGATTATCGCACTTGTGCGATTTAGGCAGACTCCAGAGAAGCTCTGCAAGATCGCCCCACGGAATAGGCGGCTCAAAGGTTTTGGGGAATTCTCATCTGAAATTCTCTTGCGACCATCGACATGAGCGACGAGTTGGCGGCTCGTAGATGTACCCCGGCAATTCAAACTTCCGAGATACGGCGTTGGAGGAGTGTGATAGCGGTTTTTAATCACGGCACACCTATGGCACACCTGGATCGACCAGTACCGGCAGCGACCTGCGCGCAAAGGGCATATGAAGAGGATAAGATCGGGGTCAACTGATCCTCCAAAACTAGCGGCACACATCCCAGACACCATCAGCCATATGTTTCTGTTTAGAAAGAAGATCGTCACTTTGCAGGACGCCAAACCAACTGACTCGTTCGTCCTGCCGCTGCTGAATAATTCTCGTAAGTATCTGATTCTAAAGGTGGTGAGCGCGGAAGGAATCGAACCTTCAACCTACTGATAAGAGTTGTGTGTTGACGGGGAATCAACAACTTGCGCTAAATGTGACGATGTGCTCCGACGTGCTTTTTCTGCTGTGTTAAAGCGGGTTTCCGAATGGAGCGGGACACATTAGAGCACGCCGGAACAGCAGGGGGTAGTCACCGAGGCTGGTCACCGCGCCCTGGGGGGCGGTATGAGCATCCTGAGCGCGGCGGCTGAAATCGTTGTCCTCTCTCGCAGAAAAGTGAAAAATCCGGAAATCCGAAAACGGGGGGGCTGGCCTTCACGGTTCCTCAGCAAGCGACTCTCCCTCTGTCCTCCATGGCGCGGCTGGAAAGCAGGAGATTCGGAGGGCGCTGAGTAAGTACGCGAAGCTGTGCGTTGTGGAAGATAATGAGTTGTTCGGGAAAGGTGGGTTACTCGCCTGGGAATGACCGCGGGGGGGAACTAATGACAGCCTGTCCTCTATGCCGACGAAATACCGCACCAGAGAACCTGCGGAAGAGCCATTTCATTCCCGCTGCTCTTTACCAGAGCGGCGGAAAAAAGGTAAGTGTCAGAGGAAACACATGGTTGACAGATTGACAGATTTAACCCGCAGCCATCGTGATTTCGCCAATTAACCGATTAACCCCTTCCAGCCGTTTGTAAACTCGTAAAACCAGCTTTCGTCCAGGGCGGACTACTTGACTACTGCCCGGTTGGTCCGCGACTCGCCCACAAACAGCCAAAACAGCCGACTAGTTCAAGAGGAGGCCGATCGGCTCCGACTCATGAGGCACTCAGTGGATGGGAAGGCGATGTTTTCATCAAGTGACCAAGGAGTAGTTCCCACCCGATCTCTGAGTAGCCGATGATCAAGGAATTATCGCGGCGGGGCTGGGAAAAGCCGACACCCCAGACCAGGGATGTCGGCCTTTGAGCGGTAGTTTTCTCATTCTCACGCACAACCGAAATCAGTTCGCCGGTCCCGGACCAAACATCGGATTCGGGCTTCCCATGGGATCGCGCAGCCAATTGGCCGTTTTGTCGAATGCCGGAATCGTCGGGTGCCAGTGGTTGCACTGGCCGGCTGGAGGAGTTGTTCTGGCTCTCGGCGATGCGCTCTTCGCAATTGCTGTCGCAGGTCCTTTAGAAACCAGTACCACGGCCGAATCTTGCCATTGAGATCCAAAGCAAATGCGACAAATCATTTTGCTCGCAGTTCCAGTCTTGGAATACTTTTTCGCATGGCGAATAACACAGAACTTGCTGCAAACTCAAGCAATCGGATTGAAGGTCGAGCGTGACAGATTCTCCGCCATTGGCAGCCCGAGATCCAAGACCCTAATCCCTTCGCCATATCTTCGCCACGACGAGTTAGGGCTGCCGCCTCCGGTAACTCAAGACGACCGTAATGCAGAAAACAGCGGCAGTGGCAAGAAGGCCGACTGGGTCAGCGAAACCGCCCCACACATTCCATTCGATCTCCACCCCCGTGTGTCTGACAATGTGCGCGTAAGCTATGACTCCGAGAACGAGCAGTGCCGGCGCTAGCAGGGCGAACACGACAGCTGCAGCCAGCCCTTCGGCTAAACTCAAAAGAAATAGCCTTGCAGAGCTCGTGCCTGCGCACCTAATTGGCGCCTTCTGTCGACGAAACGAGCTCTTGACGGGTTGGTTTCGGTGGTCCGGAGCGTTTCTCATTGAACTGTCGGCGTTCGTGCACGGAAAAGGGTCATATGGAAGTGGACGGTTGGGGTAATGATCAGCGACAGCACCATGGAGACACTAATGCCGCCGATTACGGCGATGGCGAGCGGCTGCAACATTTGCGAGCCTGCGCCGATGGCCAATGCCAGCGGCAACATTCCGGCCGCCGCGGCCAGCGCGGTCATCAGGATGGGCCGCAGCCGCCGCCGGCCCGCCTGGATCATCGCATTCTCAGCGGAGAACCCGGCGCGGCGAAACTTCTGGTCGGCGTCGAGCAGCAGGATGCCGTTCTTGGCCACGATGCCGATGACCATGATCAGTCCCATGAACGACGAGATGTTGAACGTGGTGCGGGTGACGAGCAGCGCCAGAAATACGCCGGAAGTTGACAGCAGGGCCGAAGCCAGAATCGCAATCGGCGCGGCCAGCGTGCGGAACTCGAACAGCAGCACCACAAACACCAGCACAATCGCCAACAGCAGCACCAGCATCAGGTCATGGAACGATTTCTGCTGCTCCTCGTAAGTCCCGCCGTACACGATGCGAATCGACGACGGCACATGCAGGCCGTCCACCGTCCTCTGCACGGCGGCGATGGCGCTGCCCAGATCGCGCCCTTCCAGCCGCGCCGTCACCACCACATCGCGCTGCAGATTCTCGCGGCGGATTTCCGTCTGCCCCGGCAACTGGGTGATGGTGGCCAGCGTGCCCAGTGTGGCGGTGTGCCCGCTGGCGCTGTTGAGCAGCGTATTGCTCATGGCCTCCAGCGAACTGCGATTCGGCTCGGGATAGCGCACGCGAATGGTGTAGGCAATGTCCTGTGCGATGACCGGCGTGGCCGCGGGCTCGCCTTCCAGAATTGCCGAGGCATCAACCGCAACCTCCTCCGGCGTGAACCCGGCGCGCGCCGCGACCGTGGGGTTCACCTGAAACACCGTCGCCGGATTGCTGATGGTGTTCTCAATGCCGTCCTTCAGGTCCACCACGCCGGGCACCTTATGAATGGCCTCAGCCACACGCGGCGCCCACTCCCGCAGCAGCGCGGCATCAGGCGAGAACAGCTTGATCTGCACCGGCTCCGGCGCGTTCGAGAGGTCGCCGATCATGTCCTGCAGGACCTGCACGAACTCGACCTCGATGCTCGGCTCCTCGCGCGCAATGCGGGCGCGCAGCTCCGACATGATTTCATCGACGCTACGGCTGCGCTTGCTCTTCAGCTTGATGGCGATATCGCCGCGGTTGGCTTCGGTGACGGCCGCCAGACCAAGCTCAAGACCGGTGCGGCGTGACGAGCCCTCAACTTCGGGGACCTCGCGCAGCATCTGCTCGATGTGGCCGACAACGCGGTTGGTCTCGGCCAGCGAGGAACCAGGCGGCATCCAGTAATCGAGGATGAAGCCGCCTTCGTCCATCGCAGGCAGCAGGTCGGTGCCCAGCGCCTGATAACAGAAGAAGGACGCCACCACCAGCACCAGGCCGAACAGGGCAATCCACCGCGGACGTTCCAGCGCAAAGCGCACCCAATGCTCATAGAAATCAACCAGGCGCCGGAAGCGGCCCGTCAGCGCCGCGTCCTCGGCAATGAGCAGTTTTTCTTTCGTGTCAAGCCGCGCGTCTGAGGCCACTTCAACATTCTTGCGCCGGATGAAGTACTGGCTGAGCGTCGGCGTCCAGGTAAGAGCAAGGGCCAGCGAAGTGAACAGCGACACGCTGACCGTGATGGCCAGCGCGCGGAAGAACACGCCGGTCACGCCCGCAACCGCAATCAGCGGAAGAAACACGACGATGGGCGTGATCGTGGAGCCGATCAACGGCGCGGTGATCTCGCTCAACGCGCTGCGGATGGCGTCGATCCGGCCCTGTCCGGCGTCGCGATGCAGGGTGACGTTCTCCACTACCACTATGGCATCATCAATCACCAGCCCGACCGCGGCTGCCAGTCCACCCAGCGTCATCAGGTTGAAAGTCTGGTTGAGCACCTTGAGGGCGATGAAGGTCACCAGCACCGTGACCGGAATCACCAGGCCCGCCACCAGCGAACTTCCCCAGTCGTGCAGAAACAGCACCATGATGAGCGAGGCGAGAATCAGGCCAATCAGGATCGCGTCGCGCACGCTCATGATGGAGGCGGTGGTGATCTCCGACTGATCGTAGAAAGGCTCAATCTGGATTCCCAGCGGCAGCGATGCGCGAATGTGCTCGATCTCGGCGTGCACCTCATCGGCTACCTGGACCGTGTTGGCGTCGGGCTGGCGGTTGATGCTCAGCAGAATCGCGGGCTTGCCGTTGGCGGTGACCACGGTATAAACCGGCTTCACCGCGTGTGCGACTGAGGCCACGTCGCCGATGCGAATCGGAATCCCCGCCGGCGTGCCCTTGATAACGATTTGCCCCAGTTGGTCGGGGTTCTTCACCTGAGCATCAACCAGCCCGAGATAAAGCTCATGGTTCTGTTGCAGCAGCCCGGGCGATTCAACGAGGTTGGTGCGCCGCACCGCATCCAGGATGTCGGTGACGGTCACGTTGGCCGCCAGCAGCTTCGCGGGATCGGGCGTGATGTGGAATTCTGGCTCCTGCCCGCCCTGCACCAGAACGGTAGCGACACCATCCAGACGGTTGAGCCGCGGCTTCAAATCGTAGGTCGCCAGTGTCCAGAGCTGGGTTTGCGGCACCGTCTCAGAGGTCAGGCTGTATCCGATGATGGGGAAGCTGGCGAAGTTCAGACGATGCGTCTTGATGCTGACCGTCGGAGGCAGTGAGCTGCGAACGCCGGACAGCGCTGCGTCCACCAGTTGCAGCGTGGTGACCATGTTCACATTCCAGTCGAAGAACAGGTCCACTTCGGCCTCGCCCCGGCTGGTGATCGAGCGCACCTGCTGCAATCCGGGCACGGTGTTCACCGCTTCCTCGATGGGCCGCGTGATGGTCACCATCATCTGGTCAATCGGCATCACTCCGTTGTCCACGCCGATCAGCACGCGTGGGAAATCCGTGGTGGGAAAGACGGAGATCGGAATGGTAGTAGCGAGAAAAGCGCCGGCTATGGCCAGGATAAGAACCAGAAAAATCAGCGGCTTGGCGTAGCGCGTGAACCAGAAGCGCTCGTCGGCCGGGCCGGTCACGCGCACGCACTCAAGGATGCTCTGCCAATTCATGCGCCTGTCAATCTTTCTTGACCTCAGCCGGAGGAGCAGCCTCCGCAATCTTCACTTTGGTGTTGTCCGGCAGACCATAAGCGCCCGAGGTGATGACCTTCTCGCCGCCGGCCAGCCCTTTGGTGATCTGCACGCGATCACCCTGGCGAATGCCGGTCTCCACGCTCACCTGATGCGCCTTGCCGTCGGTCCCGGCAACCATCACCGTGGTAGCGCCTTCAGGCGTTTTCAGCAGCGCGGATGCAGGTATGACAATCGCATCGTTCACCGTGCGCGCAACGATCTTCACCTTCACGGTTGTTCCCGGGCGCAGGCTTCCGTCTGGATTGGGTGCCGCCACCCACACTTCGACCGTCGTGCTGTTAGGATCGACGGCCGGGCTGACCAGCGTTACCTTTCCATTCACCGGAGCGCCACCCGGCGCGGTGATGGTCGCGTCGTTTCCCACCTTGAGAGCACTTGCGTCAGCCTGGGGAATGTGGGCTTTGGCAATCACGGATGACGTGTCCATCACCACAAGCAGGGGCGTGCCCGCGGGTGCGGTTTCGCCGGGATAGAGCGGCCGCTCGGCGACCACTCCATCAAGGGGGCTGCGGATCTCCGAATACGCAAGCTGAGCCGCAGCACCCTCGTATTTTCCTTGCGCCGCCGTGAGCTGCCCTTTGGCTATCTTCATCTGGTCTTTCTTGCCGGCGGCCTCCAGCGCCGCCATGTGCCGCTGCGCGATTTCATACGTCCCTTTCGCCTGGATCAACGCCACCGACGACTGATCGAACTCCTTGCGCGGCAAAGCGCCCTGTCCGTAGAGGGCCTTGCGGTTGTCGTAGATTTTCTGCTGCGCCTCGTACTGCTGCTTCGCCGCCTTCAGATCGGACTCCGCCTTCTGCCATTCCTCGGGAAGGCTGGACGACGTCTCGATTCCGTAATTCCCCTGCGCCTGCTCGTATGCGCCTTTGCTTTCCACCTCGGCGGCGGCTAGGTCGCGGTTCTCCATAACCGCCAGCAGCTCTCCGCGATGCACGCGGCTGCCGCGCTGCACGTAAAAGGCCTTCACCGGAGCGGTAATTTTGGGCGTGATCGCCGCCTGATCCTTGGGGAAGAGAACCGTGTCGGCGATAACAATCTGATCAATGCTGCCCCGTTCGGCGGTGGCAGTCTGCACCGCGACCACCGGCTCGGCCTCCTTCTCGCCTTTGGAGCAGGAAATGGTCGTTAGCGCACTAAGTCCCGCAATGAGAGACCCAACCACCCATTGACGCATAAGTGTCCCACATTGTGGGGTTAATATCCCACGTTGCGGTAGTTCCTTCATCAGAATGCTCCCGTGAGCGTCTGCAGGTTCGCGATCGCCAGGTGATAGCGCGCCTCGCCGTCGTGATAGGCATTGCGTGCCGCAGTCACCGTATTTTGCGCGTCGACCACCTCCAGCGCCAGCGCCTCGCCCGCCTGATATCGCAAGTTGGTCAGCCGCAGGCTCTCTGCCGCCAAATCGGCCGAGCTACGCAGCATATCTACTTGGCCGCGCGCCGTCTGGGCTTCCGCATAGAACGATTGCAGGTCGGCGAGCGCCTGCCGTTGGGCCGCACTCAGCTCCACTTGCGCCTGATGGCGTTGCAGCTCAGCCTGCTTCACCTTGCTCTGCGTCGCGCCCCAGCTGAACACCGGTATGTTCAGACTGGCTACGGCGCCGTAACCGAGATTGCGAAACCCGTTGCGATCATAAGTCGCAAACTGGTTGGCGTCGATGCCATACAGCCAGTCCACCGTCAGCGTCGGAAGATGCTCGGCGCGCGCCACCGTCACTTCCTTGTCGGCCACCTCCAGCGCGGCGAATGCAGCATGCAACTCCGGATTGTTTTTCTTCGCCATTTCCTGAACGTCCGCCAGCGCCGGCAGCGCCGGAGCCTCCGCCAGGTCATTCACCAGCGTGAAATCCTGAAAGAAGTTGGGAAACACCAGCACGGCCAGCGCCAGGCGCGCATTCTCCTCGCCCAGCTTCGCGTCCTGCAACTGGCGTTGCTGCTCGTTGGCCTGAATCTGCGCCTTCACCACATCGGCGTGCGCCACTTCGCCGCCAACCTCCAGCTTCTTGCTGAGGTCGAGAAAATGCTGCGCTTCGCCTGAAGCCTGCGACGTGCTGGCGGTTCTTTCCTGCGCTGCCAGCAGTCCGTAGAACGCCTGCACCACCGCAACCACCAGCCCGCGCGCGGCAATCTCAGCCTTGGCCTGCGCCAGGGCATGCACCGCCTTGGCCCGCTGATAATCCGGCAGGGAAGCTAATCCGAACGCCTCGTGCGCAATGCCCTGGCTGATGTACTCATGCGGCCCGTTGTTGGCGATGAACACGCCGCTTGGTGTGCCGTTGGGCTGGGTATAAATAAAGCTGTTGGCGTAGTTTACGCTCGGCAGCAAGGCCGCGCGGGCCTGTACGCGCCCTTCCCGCGCCAACCCCAGCTCGGTGAGCGCCGCCTGGAATTGGGGACTATTCGATTTTGCTCTTGCGATTGCATCCGCGAGCGTCAGCGCCACGCTGGCCAAATTTTGAGAGCTCGATGCCTGCGGAGATGGGGGCACTGTTACAACCTGTGCTTCCAACGGCCACGATGCGAGAAGCAGGAATGTACCGACAGATCTGAAAATCCTTGTCATAAGCGACCGTCTCTCTAGGATTTGGGGCCTCGTTTCCGGCGAGGCGGCAATGGACTTAACAATCTGCATTTTCTCAAAACTCCGTTGGCCTCGCGCTGCGAAGCTACTTTCCGTTTTCGAGGAGCCTTGTTTGAGTGTATTCGTTCTTGCCTTTGAATCTGGCAAGTATGACGTAGCCGCCAAGAGCCGGACTATATGTAAGTTCTCTCGCTGCCAAGACGATCAGCGCGCCCATTACCGACGCAGTTGAATACGTCGGATTACGGTTTTGGCTTCGGGACAGTTGGCGAGGGCACGTCTGATACAGGTGCCAGGAAGCGATATCGGCGTCGCGCCCGCCTGGGATCTCGCGCAGCTCGTCCGCATCGTACGCCAGTAGTGCTTGACGAGCTACACGGACGTTGGGTGTCATTTAGCGATAACAGGGCTTTGCGTGAGCTGAGGTCTCCAAGTCCCGGGTGGTCGGCGAACAGAAAGCTATGCGGTTGTGGTCGGAAATCACCTTTACGCTAACACATCGGTCGCTTGAGTCTATGAATGCTGGGCGACCCACGCAGCGGGAGTAAGGTCTGGTAGGCGCTGGATCTGGAGATCGGCAAACCCGGGGAGAACCGCGGCCAAGTAGTCGCGCACTGGAAGTTTCAGCCTGCGGCAGCTTTCCACGACCGAGAGAATCGCCGCAACCTTCGGTCCCGCCTGTGGACTGCCGATGTGTATCCAGTTCTTCCGCCCCAGAGCCACGGGGCGCATTGAATTTTCGGCAAGGTTAGTACTTAGCTCTAATTCGGGATACTCCAAGAAGCGGGTGAGCTTTTTCCACAGCGTGAGCGCGTATTGGCAGGCCTTGCTGAGTGCACTGGAGGGTAAGGCAACGGACTGTGCTGCCTCGATCTTGTCACGTATATCGTCCAGCAGGGGCTTGGCTCGTTCCTGACGCAGAACATGACGCCCAGTGAGACCAATTCTCCTGCGGCGCGCTTCCGCGTCCACGGCAAACAGCTCGTCCATGCGGGCCACAATCGGAGTTGCCACCGGTTCTCGTGGATTTAGCTGCACCGCCTCGAAAAACTGCCTTCTGGCATGGGCCCAACAAGCGGCATGTACCATTTTCTTCCCGCCGATCTGATCGTAGCCGGTATAGCCGTCAGTTTGGAGAATGCCTTCGAACTGTCCCAGAAATCGCTTCGGGCCATCGCGTCCACGGCCTAGACGGAAGTCGAACACCACGCTTCCCCCGGGGCGGCTGTACTGCCAGAGATACGCCTGATGATTCTTTCCCCGGCCCTCGTGCATTTGCACATCGACCGGCGTTTCATCCGCCTGAATGTAACTTCCGCTAATCAACTCTCGCCTCATCGCGGCGACCATAGGGATCAGCAACTCGCCGACTTTTAGGACCCAGCCGTCCAGCGTCGCTCGGCTGATTTCCAAGCCGATGTCTCTTTCCAGAATCATGCTCTGTCGATACAGGGGCGTGTGATTACAATACTTGTCGATGACGGTGTCGATAACAATCCGGTCGCTCGCCAGACACTTCTCGATGATCCGTGGTGGCAGCGGAGCTGAGACTACTCCGAGCTCCTCACACGACCGGCAAGCCCGTTTCTCTCGTTTCGTGACCAGCACGAAGTACTTCGCCGGCTCGACATCCAGCTGGGAACTCTCCTCGTAGCCGATCACCACAGTCTCTTTGCCGCACTGCTTGCACACGCGCTGATCCGTTGTGCAAGGCAGGATCCGCTCTACGCGAGGAAGATTCGGAGGCAACTCCTGGCGGCCCGGATGCTTGCAGGATCTGTTCGTCGAGCGCCGCACCGGCGTGGGCTCACCTTCCCCCTGCACCATTACTTCACTGACGACTGGCTCAAGCGCGAATAATTCCATTTGCGCTTGGGAAAGTTTTTCCCCACACGCTCCATACTTCTCGATGCGCATCAGACGCAGCTGCTCTTCCAGCACACGAATCCTCAGCTCCGCGTACTGCAGCCGGTTCCTCAGTTGTGCGATGAGTTCCAGATCGGCTGGTGCTGAAGGAATGGGAGATTCACTCACAATGGGCTACTGATTTAGCAGAGTCGGCCCGCGACGTGCAAGCAGTCTATGCAGCGGCACTTCCTTCTGGCGGTGTCTTCCGGTACCACCGCTTGTGCTTGGTCCTGACCAGATCGATGCCACGCAATAATAAGGAGAGTTCTTCATGACTCAGGACGACCTTGCCCTGCGCATCGCCGGATTGCGGCCAGATGAAACGCCCTTTCTCTAACCTCTTGGCACAGACCCAGAGTCCGCTACCATCCCAGACCAGGACCTTCAACCGATTGCGCTGGGCATTGCAGAACAGGAACAGGTGCCCACTAAGAGGATCACACGACAATCGATCCCGCACGAGACCGTACAGCCCCTCGAACCCCTTGCGCATGTCGGTGACTCCTGCGGCCAGATAGATTCGAGTGGCTGGACCCAATTCGAACACGGTTCACGCCCGCTCCAGCGCACTCACAAGCCGTTCGAGAGTGTTCGTATCAAAATCAGGATGTACCTCGATCCGGCGCCCGCCCGACAACACCACGGCCAGACCGCAACTCGGTTCGTACTGCGTCGGCGATCTCCTGACGGCCAACTCCACCGGCAGTAACCGGCCGGCCGAAGAAGCTCTTCTACTCTTTCTCTTCCAGCGTTGCTTCTTCAGATGCCGGTTCAACGTGCCAAAGCTCAAACCCCGACTCCGGCAAAACTCGGTGCGTCGCATGCCACTGGTTACAAACTCAGCCACTAGCTGCTGAACGTCGGCGTGGGTGCGTCGTCGTGTTGACATTTTCTGTTTTCCATTCATCCAGTCACTTCACCACACACGCTGCTCGTCGAAAAGGTGTGTTGGCCAGACGCTTACGAAAAAAGCTGCTGTTTGCCACGCGTTCATGGAAGGGCGAGGCAGAGAAACACATCGAGGATCTGTTGCTCTGCGAAGCTTGCGAGGACCTGTTCGACCAGAATGGAGAGTCGGAGGTCATGTTGCATGTCGTTCCGAAGCTGGTGACGAGGTTTCCCCTGCACGAGAAGCTGCGCCTTGCTCTTCCTCGTGAGGATCACCCCGATCTTAAGCGGTTTTCCGGAATCGATCTCGGCATCGACATGGATAAATTCGCGTATTTCGCCTTGAGCCTCGTGTGGCGACCGGCAGTACATGATTGGGAGATGCCGGACGGAAGCATCCTCCCTCGCATGGCACTTGGGGATTTCGAGTCTCCCATTCGAAGGTATCTCCTCGGCGGTGAGTTTCCTTCTCATACTGCTGTCATTGTGATTGTGTGTAGCGATTCTGGCGCTCGAAAAGTGTGGAACACACCGACCGTGAACGTGGAGGTAAACTGCTTGAACTTTCGATTCCTCATGCGGGGTGTGTTCTTTCGAGTGATGATGGGGCATGGGCTTCCCAATTACTTTCGTGAGTGCTGCTGCCGGTCGCCGCGAAAATGCCTCTTCTACGGAAGTGCAGAACATCGTATGCCGGAAATCATGGCGATCCTCGAAGACGCGCCGGAGAATATACGAGTTGTTCCGCATCGAACAAGTCATTCTGATGTCGCATTGGATTGTAATCCTGATTTTGCAGTGCGGTCTGGAGTTTAGCCTCTTCAAACTCGTGGTATGCACTCAGAGCCGCTACGATTTCCGCACTTGCTCTAAATCCTGGATCATCCGCGTGGACTCGGGTTGCTATTCCCGCAAACCACGCGGCGGTGAAGTCAAAGGGGGTCTTGCGCGCCGCGTCCAGCAGCCTTCCGGAGTTTTCTGCGGCCTTGAATTTCCCTTCGTCTATCAAGTCTTTCAGCTTTCCAGCCTCCTCTTGAAGTGATCCCGCCGATTAGGCTGCGAGGCAAACGTTGACCGCATTCTGCATACGCCTAGTAAATCCGTCGTCCGGTAACGGCTTTTGAAACCACAGTTCGGCCAGTGCGTCGTCCGGCCATGGCAGCAAACCGGTTTTCTGCGTGTTTGTCCAATTGGTGATCGCTTGTAGCTGACGTAAGACTTCATCCGCGTTTTGCACGGTCAGCTGTGACCAGACTTCAAACAGGCTCAAGGGCGAAATAAGGACTCTCTCTTTCAGTTCATCTGCCAGTGCGTCCTTTTCAAACACGCTGCCCATCGCCCGAAAGACGTGAGTATCGAAGTAGACGCGCTCACACATGGTAGATACCTCGGCGAGTCGTCAGAGTAACCAGTTTTGACAAGAACACTATAGCGTGATTGATCGTAGGCATTAGCAAAGACTTTACAAACCAAACGTGTTAGGATAATATAGCAATATGAAATGTCCAATCCACAACATCCCGCTGGTTTGCTACTGCCCAGCCTGTCGCGGCGAAGTGAAATCCAAGCGCAAAGCGGCGGCATCCCGCGAGAACGGCAGGCTGGGCGGCAGACCGAAAGGCAGCAAGGCATCAAGAAAGGCAAAGCCATGATCTACAAGCCGAAGGGCCGGAAGTATTTCAAAGTAAAGTTCCACTTCCAAGGGCAAGTGATCCATAAAGCAACGCGGGCGAAAACGAAAAACCTTGCCCGCACAATCGAGGCAACGCTGCGCTCCGAGTTAGCGAAGGGCAATTGGGGCATCCTCGAAATGAAGCCGTCGCCCAACCTGGGCGAGTTTTTCAAGAAAGACTTCCTACCCTTTACCCGCACGCGCTTCGCCAGCAAAGTGAAATCCCGCCAGTATTACGAGTACGGGGCAGCACGGCTACTGGAATCGGATATTGCGGATTTGAAAGTCGATGAGGTGACCGGGCAAGACGCTGCGCAGTTCGCGGCCCGCAATGCCAATCTCTCACCCTCGACGGTGAACTGCGGGCTTCGCACCCTCCGACGTGCTCTGTCGTTGGCCGTCGAATGGGGCAAGCTCGACAGAATGCCGCGAATCCCGCTCGCGAAGGGCGAACATCAGCGGGAACGGGTACTCTCGGATTCCGAGATCAAACTGTATCTGGAAAACTGTCGGCAGCCGTGGAGAGATGCGGCTACGGTCATTCTCGGAACAGCAATGCGCCCAGGTGAGGTTTACGTGCTCCGCTGGGAGTTTGTGCTACTCAATGGGCAGGGCGGCCTGATTCACGTCTCAGACGGCAAATCCAAGGCGGCACGGCGTATTCTGCCGATGATTCCCGATGTTTACCAAGCCTTGAAAGCTCGCTATGAGCAGCAAGGCCGTCCAACTGAGGGATGGGTTTTCCCTTCGACCGCACGATGCGGCCATTTGGAACAGGGAACAGCCAAGACGCAGCACGCGGCAGCACTCGCCAAGGCAAACGCAGAGGCTGTCAGGAACAACCTCCCGCTGCCCCTGAAGCGATTCGAGCCTTACGTGATGCGCCACACTGCGCTGACCAGAATGGCTCCGCACTGTGACCCGTTCACCCTTGCGAAAATCGCTGGGCACAGTTCGATCACGATCACTCAACGGTACTGCCATCCTCAGGCCGATGCGGTCGAGGCTGCATTCACAAAATTTGGGATTCGCGGAGAAGTGGTCACCGAGGCGGGTCACCACGAAAAACAGCTTCCACCCGCTCCGCAACAGCAAGAGCAGGTAAGTATCGCTGCCGATTGAGGTTAAGTGGTGAGCGCGGAAGGAATCGAACCTTCAACCTACTGATTAAGAGTCAGTTGCTCTGCCAGTTGAGCTACGCGCCCGTTAGGACTTGGCCGGCAGGACCAATCACGTGACTCCGCTCCCCTGACCCCATACAGGCGATCCCAAAAAGGACTTCCGAGCGGAAACTCACGTTCCCTCAGGTGCGGAGGTGCGCAGTTCAGAGTCGCGGTCCTTGCGGTAGTTTGAGTATATCAGAGGACCTTGGCTCCGGCTCGCGAACAACTCGAGTCCAGAGATCCGCACGTACGATCGCCACAGCGCTGATGGCGGCGGTTTCGGCGCGGAGGATAGTATCGCCCAGTGAAGCGGCAATCCAGTGTGATCGTTCGAAGAGTTGCATCTCGTCCTCTGTCCAGCCTCCTTCGGCGCCGATGGCCAGCGCGATTGAGAGAACATCCCTCTGTGCGCTTAGAACTCTGCTGAACTTGGCTTCGCGCTCAGTCTCAGCGAGGACGATCTTCAGGTCGCGACCGAGGCAGCTCTCCCTGGGCAACGTTCCAGAGCCGCCGGACGAGGCTTCGGAGACCTGCGCCGACCCTCCTGAGTTTTCCTGTTCGCTCATCGATCCGATTGCCTCTTTAAGTTTCATGGGATCGCGAATTTCGGGAGGCGATGCGCGACGCGATTGCTCCGAGGCTTCACGTGCGATACGACGCCAACGCTCCACGCGTCGGGCGGCGGCCAGGGCAAGGTGCTTTTCCGTGCGACGCGTTACCACCGGAACAATGGTTGTCACGTTCAGCTCAGTGCAGGTTTCAATGGCCCGTTCCATGCGGTCGAACTTGAAGATGCCCAGAAGCAGCGTGATGGGCACTATCACGCTTGCGGCGATGTCGCTACCTAATGTGAACTCAACACGATCATCGCTCACACTCGTGACTCTGGCTGTCCGCACGCGATCGCCGCAGGCGACCTCAAATTCCTGTCCAACCCGTGCGCGCAAGGTGCGCGAAAGATGTGCGGCGTGCGCCCCGGTCAAGGCGGCATGGTCGTCAGAGAACTCATCGGCAATCCAGCGGCGGCGGGTCATTGAGTAAAGAGTAGCAGCGTGACAGTGATCGCCACAGCGGCATAGATGCCGCCGAATACGCGATTCTGGCGAGTGAGAGCTTCTTCGCTGAAAAGCCGGCTGTTGAGCATGAACTCTACGGCCGAGATCATACCGACTAGCACAGCCAACACCAGCCAACGTTGCTGGCGCACTTCGGCGCGCAGCAAGAACGGGATAGCGAACAAAGCGAGTCCCAAGTAGATAAGCGCGCCGATGCGGGCGCGTTTGCGCCGTTGCGGATTCTGATACCGCAGGAGCGTGATGCGCGCGAGCTCGTGCGGACGAGCCATTCGCGCAACCGCGGGCAACGCAGTCACAACGAGCAGAAAAATGGCGTAGATGCGGAGGGCGTTATCCAAAGGAGAGCCACTATTCGCTGTTGGCTACTTGCTCTTTACAGGTTTCCGCATGCAGAGTTCATCGTCAACGCGAACTGACCGCTAATAGCCAACTGGAAAAAGCTAAGAGCTAAGAGCCGCCCGCCATCACTGAAACATCTCCTTCACCTTGTTCAGCAGCGAGCGGCTGACGGGCTTGTTCTCCATCGAGGTCATGGCGCGAAGCTCTTCCAGCAGCTCTCGCTGGCGCAGGGTCAGCTTGGACGGGGTCTGTATCTTCACTTCGATAAGCAGATCACCGCGTCCGCGACCGTTGAGCACCGGCACACCTTTGCCGCGTGCCTTGAACCTCGTCCCGGTCTGCGTCCCTTCAGGAATCTTCAGCAGGTAGTCGCCATCGAGAGTGGGCACCGAGATTTCGGTACCGAGCGCCGCCTGTGGGAACGAGATGGGAACCACACAGTGCAGATTCTTGCCTTCGCGCTCGAAAAACGAATGTTCCTTGACGTGCAGCACAACATAGAGATCACCGGGAGCTCCACCGGAGACCCCAGCTTCACCTTCCCCCGAGTAAAGGATGCGGGCGCCTTCTTCAACACCCGCAGGAACGTTCACGTTGACCGTGCGTTCACGAGAGTTGCGGCCCTGCCCTTTGCACTGACTGCAGGGATCGACAATCAACTTGCCCGAACCCTGGCAGGTGCTGCACGTCCGCGAGATGGCGAAGAAACCCTGCTGATAGCGCACCTGTCCAAGACCGCCGCAGGTGGTGCAATTGATGGGCGCCTTGCCCGGCGCGGCGCCGCTGCCCTTGCACAGGTCGCACCCTTCCATGCGTCGCATCTGCACCTGCTTGCTGACCCCGAAGACAGCTTCCTCGAACTCCAGTGTGAGGTCTTCGCGTAGATCGGCGCCGCGCTGCGCGCGCGACCGGCGACGGCCACCCTGCTGGCCAAAAATGTCGCCAAACCCGAAGAGGTCACCAAAGATGTCCTGAAAATCACTGAAAACTCCGGAGTCAAACCCACCAAAGCCCCCGCTCGGGACACCGGACACGCCGGCATGACCGAAACGGTCATAGCGGGCGCGCTTTTCCGAGTCGGCAAGGATGGCGTAAGCTTCGCTGCACTCCTTGAAGCGTTCTTCGGCGCCAGCATCGCCCGGGTTGCGGTCAGGATGGTACTGCATCGCGAGCTTGCGATAGGCGCTCTTGATCTCTTGATCGGTGGCGGTACGGGAGACACCCAGTAGCTCGTAGTAGTCGCGTTTTAGGTTGGTGGCCAGAGTAGTTTACCTTTGCACACCGGCAAGCCCTATGTTCGCCGGTTCATGTAGCCATCAGTTGTTTCACCGCAGAAGATACGGAGAGCACGGAGTGTCTTGATTTGGCTGCTTCGTGTTCTCCGGTCTATTCCTCACCCGCGTTTTGGATTGCGTGCCACACGCACCATCGCCGGACGCAGCAGCCGGTCCTTCAACTTATAGCCTCGCTGTAGCTCCTGGAGGACATGATTGTCCTCTGCCTCGTCGGTATCCACCATCTGGATAGCCTGGTGAACATTGGGATCAAACGGCTCACCTTCGGCGGCTACGGGCTGTACACCAAGCCTGGCCAGCGCATCATGAAACTGTTTGTCGATCAGCTCTATCCCGGAGTGAAAGTCTTCCAACGACGCGGCCTTGGTTTTCAGGGCGTTGTCCATGCTGTCGAGAATCGGCAATAAGACCTTAAGCGCATCGGCAACAGCGTATTCGCGGTACTCCTGTTGCGCCTTGGCATTGCGCTTGCGAAAGTTCTCGAACTCGGCTTGAATCCGCGCCGCCCGGTCGAGGTAGGCAGCGCGCTCCGCCTTGACTTGCTCCAGTTCCGATTGCGGTTCCGGCGCGGGAGCACTTGCCTGCGGTGCAGGTTCATCGCCGTTCTCCGCAGGCGGCAATTCGTGGTCCAACTCCAGTTCGGTGGAGCTTCCGTTGTTTTTCTTGGCTTGCATAATAAATTCACTGCCCGTAAGGGGCCTCGGTTTCAACCTCTCGATCCGCCTCGGAACTCATACCTAGGGGCGAATAGCCTTGTCGCCGCGTGGCGCGACACTCGCCGCGATTCCTACGCCGACTCGTTCCATAGCCGGTCGAACAAGCGGGCAATGTAGGACACGGCCGTGATAGTGTGCTCGTAATCCATGCGCGTCGGGCCGATCACGGCCAGCGAACCCATCACCTCGTCGCCCACGCGAGCCGGTGTGCCAATGAGCACGAAATTACTTAGATGCGGCAAGGTCTCCTCGAGACCCACAACCACGCGCACCGCCTCCTGACGCACGTCAAGATATGCCGAAAGCAAATCGACCACGCGTTGCTTCTCTTCCAGAGTGGCCAGCAACTGCCGCAGGCGTTCCTTGTCTTGCTCGGTGATGACCAGGTTGGCGGCGCCCTCAACGTACACAGTTTGCGCTCCGCCCTCGGCGCCCAACGCCCCCTGGGCGTAGAGTTGCTCAACCGAGCGCATCAGGCGGTCGTATTCGTGTCGCTCCTGCTGGAGACGCTTGGCGATCTCGCTGCGCACAGCCTCCATCTCCCAGCCGCGAAAGTTCTGGTTGATGTACGCCGCAGCCGCTTCGAGATCCGCTATAGAGAGTTCAGCGTTCAGACGCAGCATCCGGTCGCGCACCAGGCCGTTGCGCGTAACCACCACAGCCAAGACCTTCTTGTCACCAAGGCGCTGGAAGTAAACGTGCTCCAGCGCATTCTGCTGTCCGGGCCCCGGCGTCACGGTGACGCCCACGCCGTGGGAGATCAACGAGAGCACGTGCGACGTACGCTCCATGAACTCCTGCATATCCTGGACACCCTGCAAGTTGCCCTGAATCAGATTTTCGTCAGCGGGCAACAGGCGCGCCTCGCCCGTAAGCTGCTTCACGTAGTAGCGATAGGCCTTGGTGGTGGGAATGCGTCCCGCCGAAGTGTGTGGTTGCTCCAGGAATCCGGCGTCGGCCAGGTCGGCCATGACATTGCGAATGGAGGCGGCACTGAGGTTCTCACGATTGCCGCGGGTCAGAGAGCGCGAACCGACCGGATCGCCTGTGGAGATGTAAGTCTCCACGATGGCGGTTAGGATCTCCCGCTCCCGCCTTCCGATGACCTCTGGTGCGCTCATGCCGTCTGCAACTCTTTTCTTTACAATAATTTATGCTTACAAAATAGTCTTACTTTGTCATTTTAATTCTAAGAAGAAATATGCACCGCTGTCAAGACTGGCACTCCCGTCTCTTGAGTGCTAAGAGGCTGCGAGGTTGATCTTGTCAGGACATGCACGTTGCTCGGGCAAGGCGATGGACACCCGGCGCTTCACGCGCCGAGCATCACAGAATGCTCGCCGCCGTCCTGCTACAATGCAGGCGAACTGGGGCGGACTGCAGGCTGCATCGCGCGCCTCGACCCCGGCCTCCTCCATCGAACTTCTGGCTCCCGACCCCGTATAAACGACCAGCGGCGAAGAGGATTTGGGCCAGGAGTCACGCCCTTGGGAGCGCTGATTGGACGACATCCAGGCCGTCAATGCTTTAGTCCGTCGCTGTGTGGCTGGCGACGCTGCGGCATGGCAGGACATGGTGCAGCAATATCACCGGCGCATCTACAACATCTGCTACCGGTTCTCCGGCTCGGCAGAGGACGCGGCAGACCTGACTCAGGAAGTGTTTATCAAGGTGTATCGCACGCTGGGCACCTACGACACCTCGCGCGCTTCGTTCATGACCTGGGTGACCACGGTGACCCGAAATTTGCTGGTCGATCACTTCCGCAAGGGAAAGTACGACCGGGTAACCGACTCGCTGGATGCCACTCCGGGAAACCAGGAGGAGGGCCTCACGCTGGCCGAAAAGTTGGAAGACCCATCCACTGGGCCGGAAGCCCGGGTGCAGAGCCAGCAGGCACAAGAAATGGTCCACGAGGGGCTGGCCAAGCTGTCTCCGGAGTTACGGGAGGCAGTGATTCTGCGGGACTTGCAGGATATGGACTACAAGGATATTGCCATAGTCCTGAAAGTTCCGGAGGGAACTGTGAAGAGTCGCATAAATCGGGGACGAACGGAACTTGCGCGGCTGCTTCAACGTAATTACAGGCAGGTAAGCTGAACCGCCCGGCAAGCGCAAAGGGCGCTAGCTGGGGACCGGGACGAAGAATGGCAGACGAGATCCAACACGGAATGCAGTGTACCGAGGTTGAAGCCAGGTTGGCCGAAGCCATCGACGGCACGTTCCACGGCTCGGCCCTGGCCGCCTTTGAGGCGCACCGGGAGTCGTGCCCCGCATGTCGGGCGATGGTCGAAGAGGCAATCGCGGGTATGCGCTGGCTGAAGGGGTTGGACGAAGTGGAGCCGCCGCGCAACCTGGTGCACAACATCCTGGCGCAAACCATCGGCCAGATTCCCGAGCCGCACCCGGTGCAGGCGGTGCCCAAGGGAGAAAGCTGGCTGGCACGGCTGAAGGGCAAGATTACTCCGGTATTCGCGCCGGTGGTTACGCCCCGGTTCGCGATGTCCTTCGGCATGGCGTTCTTCTCGATCACCATGCTGCTCAGCATCGCCGGGTTCCACATTGCCGATTTGCGCCATGTAGACCTGAGCGCCAAGGGAATCAGCAGGACCTACTACTCCACTCAGGCGCGCGTAGTCCGCTACTACGAAAACATCCGCCTGGTGTACGAGATCGAGACTCGGGTGCGGGACCTGCGCCGGGTCGCGACTCCGGCGAACCGGCAGGAGCAGTCCGCGCCGCAAAACAATCAGCCGAAGAGCGATGACCAGCAGGACAAGGACCGTCGCAACCAAAACTATAACCATGAGATGGGCCAGCCTGCGTTGGCCACAACTCCAGCGCCGCACAACCGGGCGCTGAACGCAGCAAGGAGTGAAGTGTTCGATCAGGCCCTGCTCAACAGGAGCGTCGCATGAACTGCGCCAACCATACCGACGTCGCCGCAACCGCATACTGCCGCACCTGTGGCAAGCCGCTGTGCAGCAGTTGCGTGAGGGATATTCGTGGCGTCATCTACTGCGAGGAGTGTCTGGCTTCGCACGTAAGCGGCACCGTGCCGCCACCCGGCACTCCTGCTGTGCCTTCCGGTACTCCCCATGGAGTGCCTAATCCCAGGCTGGCCGCGCTTCTGGGGTTCATTCCCGGAGTCGGCGCCATGTACAACGGTGAATATGCCAAAGGCTTCATCCATGTGCTCATCCTGGGTACTTTGATCTGGCTAACTGCCAATCTGGAGAGTATGCAGCCCCTGTTCGGCCTGGCGATCGCGGCATTTGTGATCTACATGCCGATCGAGGCCTACAAGACGGCGCGTGCCAAGGAAATGGGTTTGCCGCCCCCCGATCCGTTTGGGTTCAACAACCTGTTCTCGTCGGGCAGTTCTGCGAAACCGGCGCAAAACATAGTTCCGGGCGTCGTGCCAGCGGGAACCACCGCAGCGGCATCGCCCCAGGGACAGCCCGCGGAACTGGAAGCTGCGGAACCGTCGCGGGTTCCGATCGGCGCTTTCATCCTGATTGGCCTGGGTCTGTTGTTCTTGCTCAACACGTTGAATCTGTTCCGCATTGATTTCTTACTGCATCGTTTTTGGCCGCTCATATTGATCGCCGTCGGGGTTCGCGTCCTGATGAAGCGCCAGAGGGGCTGGTGAGGAGGTCAGCATGAGATACCGTTACAACCCTTACTGTTCCTGTAGTCGTTGCCGTGCCCACGGCTTCATGGGGCCGACGATTCTGATTACGCTAGGCGTGCTGTTCCTGCTGGATCAACTCACCCACGTGCATTGGTTGGATTTCGGCAGCACTTGGCCGGCTTTCCTGATTGTGATCGGGCTCCTGATGTTCCTCGAACACAACGCCTCAGCGGCCGGCCATGTTCCGCGCGAGTATGGAGCGATGCCGCCGCAGGCCGGTGCGGGCTCTCTCGGACAAAGCCAGCCACCGGCGTCAACCACTCCCACTCCCCCGGCTGGTTCCGTCACGCCGCCGGCGAACTGGAACCAGTCTGGAACTTCGGGGGTGCCCAATGGCTAGCCCTGGTCAGTATCCTCCGCAAACGATACCCCCGTATCGTTATCGGCGCTCCATAGCCGGACCGCTGGTGCTGATCGTCATCGGCTCAGTCTTCCTGCTGCGCAACCTGGGAGTCCGACTGCCCATCTGGCATTGGTTTGGGCATTGGTGGCCATTGCTTCTAATCCTGTGGGGCATCATTCGACTGATCGAACACTCCATGGCCCAGCGGCAGGGCTATCGGCGAGTTGGCATCGGCGCCGGCAGCATCATGCTGCTGATCCTCATTGTCGCCCTCGGGCTGTCGGCGCACTATAGCTCTGACATCAATTGGGGAGGGGTGCGCGATCAAATCCAGATTGACGACGACCTGGGCGGCATCTTCGGCACGGCCTTCACCTTCGACGACACGCTGCAGCAGCCGTTCCCGGACAAGGGCACGCTGCGCGTGGTGTGCGATCACGGCGCTATTAATATCTCCCCCTCCGACGACAACAGCCTGCGCGTGGTCGTGCACAAGAAGCTCTACGCGCAGAACCAGAATGACGCCAACAAGTACAACGAAGGCACGCGGCCGCAGATTACGGTCACGGGCAGTGCGGTGCTGCTAAACGCAAATACCAACGGCGCCGGTGACCACGCCGTACAAAGCGATCTGGACATCTTTGTGCCCCGTGATGCTGTACTTGATATTGCCGGCAGGCGTGGCGATGTGTCCGTTAAGGACCGCAAGTCCGATGTGAAGATCAACCTGCAGCGCGGCGATGTCACGCTCGACGATGTCAGCGGCTCTGCGAAGCTGAGCATGGACAAGGGCTCCGTCCGCGCTTCCAAGATCGCCGGCGACCTGGATATCCAGGGGAAGATCGATAACGTCACCATCGATGAAGTGGCAGGAGCCGTTCATCTCAACGGCGACTTCTTCCAGGACATGCGCCTCAGCAAGATTGCCAAAACTGTCACCTTCAAGTCAGCCCGTTCCGATATGGAGATCGCTTCTGTTCCCGGCGAGATCGAAATATCAACCGATTCGGTTCGCGGTAACGACCTCTCGGGTCCCAGCCGCGTGGTTACGCGTTCCAAGGACATTCACCTGGAAGACATTAAGGGTGATCTGCAGGTGGAGACTTCCAACGGCGACATCGAGGTGCACGCGGCCAACAAGCTGCCGGTGGGCAGGATGACAATCACCGGCAAACGTGGCGATATCACCCTGACTCTCCCGCCCAACGCAGGCTTCGAAATCGAGGCGACCACGCGCAAAGGGGACATTACGTCCGACTTCGGCGCGGTCAAGATAAGCGAGACCAATGGCAAGTCGGAAGCGAGCGGCACCGTCGGCAACGGCGCGGCCAAGCTGCAGATCACCGCGGACACCGGCGATATCCGTATTTCGAAGGGCTGATCGTCCTCCCCCATAGGACACAGAGGCACCGGGAAAGCGGTGCCTCTTTTTTTGCTCACAGTCTCCAGCTGCCGGTGGGCTCTCGGGCATCAGGGGAAGTTCGATTTCCGAGTCCTCTCAGGTCTCATCCACCATCTTCACAATTCCTTCGACCTCCGCCACAACCTCATCAATGGTCTTGTGGGTTGTATCTACGATCATCGCATTGGGGGCAGGGATGAGCGGCGAGGCGGATCGTGTACGGTCCCGCTCATCGCGCGCAACCAGCTCAGCCAGCACTTGCTGCTTCCCTTCGCTGGAGTGGGAGCCATTCTGCCGCAGGCGGCGTTCGGCCCGAGTTTCGGCATCGGCTTCGAGAAACACCTTCACATCCGCGTTCGGGAATACTGCCGTGCCAATGTCGCGGCCTTCCATGACTACTCCTCCGTCTCTGCCCAGTTCGCGCTGGCGCAGAACCATCCGTTGCCGGACCGGCGGATGCATGGAAACGCGCGAGGCTGCCGCCGTTACATCGGCGTCGCGGATGCGCTGGGAAACGTCGCGGCCATCGAGCATTACGCGGTTCCCTTCCCCGTGCGGCTCAAGCTCGATCACGGTACTATCCGCCAGCCTTCGCAGACCCTCACCATCGTCAAGGGAAACACCTTGCTCCATTGCCTTGAGCGCCAGCGCGCGGTACATGGCGCCACTCTCGAGGTTGACGTAGCCGAACTTCTTCGCCAGGCGAGCTGCGATCGTACTCTTGCCCGAGCCCGCCGGGCCGTCGATGGCGATGATTAACTTCCGTGACGCATTCATCGCTTACCGCTGTCCTCGCCCGCGGTGCCAGACTTGACCGCACGGACCGTCCGGCTCCGCCCGCGGGCAACCAGGGTCCTGCCTTGCTCAGGGCGCCGCGGCTGGAGACGCGGCTTCGATGTAGGTTCCTGATTCACCTCTGAGGGGTGCGGAAGGGGCAACGCAGAAATCTGCAGAAGCACGCGCCCCCCCACATGAACATACCGCAGCTCGCGCGCCGCCTGCAGGGCGTTGATGGCCTCGCGTACCCGCGCCCGCCCCATGATTGGGGAGAAGAAGTGTTCCACCTCTTCCTGCTGCGCTGCCAGCACACAATCCAGATACTTCGAGACTAACGCCGTCAGCGATTCGGCGAAGGAGACATGCACTCCCTGGTGCACGGCCTGGGGCGCCCAGCGAAACAGCACATCCCAGAAAACGCCTTCGTCCGGCTTGTAATCCACCCGCGTAATGCGAAGCTTGGCCCAAAGTTCGTCGAGAGCACGGTCCAGAGCGGCTTCCGAGATTTCTCCGCCCAGCAGCTCACGCAGCCGGTGCTTGGAGATGGGACCGTCTCGCTGAAGGATGCGAAACGCGTCCACGGCCAGTGGCGAATATCCCGCGCGCCCACTGGCTTTCGGCGGCTGCTTAGGGTTGCGGTCGCCCACCTGCCCGTAGAAGTACGGAAACACAGATGCGGACACGATAAAGTTGTTGTCAGAAAAAACCTTGGCTTCGTACGCTGCTTTTTCGCGCAGCAGGCGGACCATCAGCTCCTTGGCTTCGTGCGCGCTCCGGTCGGCGAATGCCATCTGCGGCGTGGGCAGTTTCTCATCACAGCCTTTGTGCGCACCCACGAAAGTTGGCACCAGAACCGGCGGACGCTGTGCGTACAAGAGGCAAAAGCCCACCGACTCGATGAACTCGCGTGCCTCCTCCAGCGTGCGCACCGGGCGCCCGTCCAGGCGCCACTTCTCGCGCCGGAGTTCCTGGAGTTGTGATTCGTGCATAAGGAAGCAACTGGCAACTAGCCAAAGCTAGTGCTAACGGTTGGCGGGATTCCCTTGAAAGCCTGCTCCTGCAGAAAACCAGTTGCTAGTCGCTAGCTGCTAGTTCCGCTTGAACGCCCGCTGAATGTCTTTAACAGAATACCGCAGGACTACAGGCCGACCATGAGGACAGCTCATGGGACAATCGGTGTTGGCCAGTTCGCGTAACAACCATTCCATCTTGTTCTGCTCCAGAGGGGTGTTGACCTTGATGGCCGCATGGCAGGCAATGCTGGCTGCGATGTTGGTGCGGATTCTGTCGAGGTTTAGCGATTGCTCCTCGCGCCCAAACTGATCGAGGATTTCGTGTAGCAGGTGCTCGACGTCGCCTGCTGCTACCCCCGCTGCCGAGGTCTTTACCGCGATCGTTCGCGAGCCGAAAGGCTCAATCTCGAAACCGTTGCGGCTCAGCTCGTCGGAGATTTCGGCAAATACCGCCATTTGGCCAGGCGTGAGTTCGACGATGAGCGGCATCAGGAGTTGCTGCCTCTCCGGCGATTCGGCCAGACGCTGCTTGGATATTTTCTCGAACAGGATACGCTCGTGCGCAACGTGCTGGTCAATGATCCACAGCCCATGCGGATCTGTTGCAAGAATGAACGAGTCGCGAATCTGCCCAACAGGCTTCAGCGTCGCCAGGGACTCCAGCCCGACAAGTGCGTCGTCTTCAGCAAGAACCATGGAGCATGCGTTCTCTCCACCGGAGATGATCCCGGTTGCTGCCACGACCGGGCCGCCGAAGGTCTGCGGACCGAAACGCGCGACCGGAACTGCAGCGTTTCCCTCGACGGCGAATCCGCCTCCTTCGAACTGTAAGCGCTGACTGACTGGAGCAAAATCTTGAGGCCGCAAGGCGAAGGCTGCATTACCCGCGGCTACCTCCAGTTCGCCGGAAAAGCCCCGTGCTCCGGGCGTGAGTGAAGGTGATGCCGTCGGCTGGGCATGAATCTCCGTCATGAAGGACGGTACCGGCCGCGACTTCATCAGCACCGCACGCACCGAGTCACGAATGAAGTCATGCAGTACCGACGACTGCCGGAAGCGTACCTCCGTCTTGGACGGGTGTACGTTTACGTCAACTTCCGTGAACGGCATTTCAAGGAACAGCAGCACCACGGGATAAACTGCCGGCGGAATGATGTTGCGGTAAGCCTCGGTGAGCGCGTGCTGCACCAGGCGGTCGCGGATCAGGCGGCCATTCACGAAGATGAAAATCGAATTGCGGTTGAGCTTCTGGATCTCTGGGCGGGAGACAAAGCCATGCAGCCTGATCTCGCCCTTGACCGACTCGTGCGGTTCCTCCTCATCAGTGCGCCGCCACGGCGGAGGCTGGGGCAGGCCGATGCGCTCCAGGGGCAGCAAAGCCCCCAGCGGAATCAGTTGGTCGAGCGTTTCCTTGCCGAACACCTGATAAATGCGCTGCGCATGGTCGGTCACCGGCGGTGCAATCAGCATTGCGTTCGTGGCGGAGTGCAGTTCCCAGTGCATCTCGGGATGCGCCAGCGCGTAATGCGTAACCAGTGAGGCAATGTGCGACAGCTCGGTGGACTCAGCCTTGAGGAACTTTCGACGCGCCGGAATGTTGAAGAACAGATCCCGCACCGTGACCGCGGTTCCCAGAGGAAGCCCAGCCTCCTCGACGGCCAGCAGTTTGCCGCCGGAGATTTCGATCGCGGTCCCGGCAGAGTCTTCGGGCGCGTGCGTCTCCAGACGCATGCGGCTCACCGAGGCGATGGAGGGCAGCGCCTCACCACGAAAGCCAAGAGTGGCGATCCTCAGCAAGTCTTCGGTGTCGCGGATCTTCGAGGTGGCGTGGCGCTCGAAGGCCAGCATGGCATCGTCGCGCACCATGCCGCTGCCGTTGTCGATCACCTGGATCAACTTCTTGCCGCCGGCCTCAACGTTAACGCGAATGCGACCGGCGCCCGCATCGAGTGCGTTCTCTAGCAACTCCTTGACCACGGACGCGGGGCGCTCGACCACCTCGCCGGCGGCGATCTTGTTAGCTACGTTTTCGGAGAGAACGTGAATACGGCCCATGAGTCGGTGGTCAGTAGTCAGGTTCCAGCGGGAACGGACCCAATCGTCCCCGAAAATCGAGAAGACATAACACCAGCTGGCAACGACTACAGGCTACTGCCAACTGACGTATCACTGCGTTGGCGCATAATACCCCTTGCGCGCCCGCACTTTGTATTTCTTATTGTCAGCCATGATCTCGATCTTGCGGTACTTGCCATTGGGAACAAAATCAGCGGGCTTGTACGACACGTCGTACTGGCTGCGCAGCTCATCCTGGATCTGCGAGAAGGCATCCGCAACGTCTTGAATCTTGAACGGGAAAAATGCCTTGCCCCCGGTTTCGTCGGCGAAGTGTTCGAGGATTTTGTCGCCGCGCAGCTTCAGACCGCTCGTATTGGTGGAAATGGCATAGATGATGACCTCGGCGCGTTGCGCCATCTCCACCGCCTCCTCGCGCGAGATGCGGCTCTGGTTGTCCTCGCCGTCGCTCAGCAGGATGATGGCGCGGCGGGTCGGCCCGGTGCTTTTGTCCCGCATCAGCTTGTCACGGCAGGCGAAGTAGATGGCGTCGTACATGGCAGTGCCGCCGCCGGGTCGTAGCATACGCACTCCATGTGACAGAGCGTTGGTGTCGTCGCTCATGTCTTGCGTAACTTCGGGCGTAGTGTCAAACCCAATAACGAAAGCCTTGTCCGAGGTACGCCGGATGATCTGATTGAGGAATTCGATGGCTGCTTCCTGCTCAAACTTGAAGCGGTCACGCACGGAGTTGCTGGCGTCAATGAGCAGGCCCACACGCAGCGGCAGATTGGTTTCGCGACTGAAGGAGCGCACGCTTTCGGCCGGCTTGCTGTCGTCGTAAACGCGGAAGTCGCTCTCGGTCAGGTCTTTGACGAAGTGGCCACGCTTGTCGGTAACGGTGAAGACCACACTGACCTCGTCCACGCGCTTACGAATGGTGGTGATCTGTTCGTCAGGATTGTCACTTGATGCCGTATCTGCAGGCTTGGCTGAGGCGGCGGCCGGAAGTGCGCTCGATTTCTGCGGCTCGTCGGTGGGCGCTGCCTGCGACGTGACGTTGGGTTGTGGCGCCGGGTCTGAACTGCTCCCTGCTTGGGACGAGGAGGCTATGCCAATCGCAGGGTTTGTCGCGGAGGCCGCAGCCCTGGGCTCACCGCTCTCGGCCGTTCCCGCCGGAGCAGCCGGGGTCTGCGCGGGATATTTCGTCGCCGAGGGTGCGGTTGGAAGTTGTTGCTGTGACGGCCCCTGAGCGGCGATCCCCCACGGCAGCGCCGCCAGTGCAACCAGGATTAGCCGGTACTTCATTAGAACTCTCATTATAGCTGCTGTTGGAAATCGATATTGGAATGCGGGACATTCGAGGAAAAGCGGCCTGCCCCGCTCATCGGATCTTTACAGCCGCAGCTCGTGGAGGAACCGGCTGAGTTCGTCCGGCAACGGCGCGGTAAACGCCAACCGTTGTCCGGTCTGGGGATGGACGAAGTTGATGGCTGCGGCGTGCAGGAAGTTCCGGCCGAGGCTAAGGGTCCGGGCCAGTGGCACGCCATCGGTGCGCCGTCGTGATCTCCCGGACACCGAAGTCTTCCCAGGCGATACTCCGGCTTCGGCAGGAACGACTCGCAATTCCCTGGGCGCGCCATAGAGTGCGTCACCCACCACGGGATGCCCAATGGATGCCATATGTACGCGGATCTGGTGCGTGCGTCCCGTTTCGATACCCACATCCAACAGCGCGAACCTGCCGAAGGAAGCGGTGATGCGCTCGCGAACTTCGTAGTGCGTTACCGCCGCGCGACCTCCGGCACGGCGCGTTGTCATGCGGGTGCGTCGCAAGACGTCACGGCTTATCTCTGCGTTGATGGTGCCCATGTCCTTCTTCGGCCAGCCATGAACGAGGGCAACATAACGTTTCTGCACCTGCCGGCTGGAGAACTGTCGCGCCAGCCGGCGATGGGCCGCGTCGTTCTTAGCCACGATAATCAGTCCGCTGGTCTCTTTGTCCAGGCGATGCACGATCCCGGGCCGTAGCTCGCCGCCGACGCGAGATAGTCCACCAAAGCGATGCAGAAGAGCATTCACCAGGGTGCCACGATTGCGTTCCGCATCCGTAGCGCCGGCCCCGGCATGGACCATCATCCCCGCAGGCTTGTTGATGACCGCAAGGTCGCTGTCCTCGTAGATGACGTCGAGCGGAATGTCCTCTGCGATCGCCCGCAGCGGCTCTGGTTGCGAGTAGCTGAGGACGGTGATCTGTTCACCTCCCTTCAGCCTTAACGCAGATTTGGCGGCGCCTCCGTTGACCAGAGCCTTCCCTTCCTGCAGCATTTGCTGTACCTGGGCCCGGCTTGCGTTCTCCAGTTGGGTGGTCAGGAACTGGTCAAGCCGCTGGCCGGCGGCGTCAGGTGCAACCAAGAGCGTCACGGGGAAACGCATGTCGGGATGAATAGGTAGCCTAGGTATCAAAATGCCGCGTGTCCTACCAGAACAGCGTTTTCTTCTGTCACTCGGGGGCCCACGCCGAAAACCAGGCCTCTAGAAAAACAGAACACGTCGTAAATCAGGTATATGATGTTGGCACTGTCCAACATTGTATGACGAAGAGCATCCGACACTCCGCATTGCTTGCCCTGATTTGCACCGCGATCCCGTTGAGCTACCTCTCCGCCACCGATCCTGCAAAGCCGGGTGGTCCTCAGGACGCTGTGGCCGGCCAAAGCGTGGATAATCCGAAAAATGGGCCGGTATCGACTCTGGTGGAATACTCCTGTAAGAAGGGGATTCACCACAAAGCCGCCAGGACGGAACTTGTGTCCGTGGTAATGCAGCGAGGCGCTGACACTCAGCCGATACGAATGGTTGGCGTAAAGGATAGCAAGACCAGTGAAGTGGCGTTTGTATATGTCCTGGAGTCCGACTGCTCCGGGGAACGGCCCGTTGCCGCGCAAGGAGCAGCGAGTCTGGCTCTCGCCCACAAGACTCACGGCGAGGACAAGTATTTCTACGCTATCTCCGGTCAGGCCGAGTGTTTAAGAGCATTCCGGCTTAGGTTCCTGGGACAATTCGACGCCGTTGACATGAGTACACGGATGCAAGATTGTCAGAACGAGGTACGTACCTGGTTGAGCCAGGCCGCAAAATGGAAGGCCCAGGCGACCAGCGCTGGCGATGCCAAGCACTAACGCAAAGTTTCAAGTTTCGAGTTCTGAGTCTCAAGTTTCGAGTGGCGGGCCGCCAGTGAATCTCCACCGACCGACAGGTGACCTGCAGCCTTCACCGTTACCGGCGGAGCCAGCGGAGCGCGGCGCATCCACAGTAATCCTCCGGCGATAACCAGCAGGATAGCGATCGCCTGCGTTCCCGACATGATTCCGAGAAATTCGCCACGCCCGGGGTCGCCTCGGAAGAACTCGATGAAGTAGCGGGCAATGCCGTAGATGATCATGTAGCTGCCGATAATTTCGCCCTCGAACTTCTTGCGGCGTAAAAGCCATACCATGAAGAATGCATTAGCCAGCTCGACCGCCATCTCGTAAAGCTGGGTAGGGTGCAGCGGGACGTTTAACGGCGTACCGACAATCTCGTTGGCCAATGGATTGTGAAAGGTGACGGCCCAGGGTACGTGCGTCTCATGGCCATAGCAGCAACCGGCAGCGAAGCAGCCGATCCGGCCAAAGGCGTGCCCCAGAGCGAGACCGGGGGCGAAAACATCACAGGTCCGCAGGACTGGCATGTGGTTGCGGCGCATGTACCAAATGCACATGACGAGCGCCAACAGGAAGCCGCCCGACCACACACCGCCAGCCTGGAAGGTTGACAGACTGAAGATCTCGTCCAGGTGCTGGCGGTAATAACCAAACTCCACCAACACCATCAGGATCTTCGCGCCGAAGATGCCCGACAGGATGGCGATGATGCCGAGGTTCCAGAGCTTGTCGGGATCAAGGCCCTGCTCACGGCCAATCTTTACGATGAGCATCAGGCCAAAGATGAGGCCCAAGGCAGCCATCACGCCATAGGTAGGCAAGCCGAGGTTGCCAATCTGAAAGAGACGGGGGAACACGTTGCTATTTTAGACGCAAAGAGGAACGGCCCGGCTTCATCGAACCTAGATCGAAGCCAACGGCTAACAGCAATCCCTTCGCTCCAGACATGGCTACAACTGGCCAACATAAACAAACGCAACTCGGCCAAAAAGCGTTACAGGATTCTTCAAAAATATTTTCGTAGATTCCCGAAATGGAACGCCCAATCCAGGATGACCTGGGAGCCGCAAGCTTAGAATCAATAACTTACGGGCTGGACCACCATTTTAGTGCTGTTCAGAGAAATGCAGTTTCGTTCCGCCATCTTGATGCCAGTCAGCCATCACTTTCTGTCGGTAGGGCCGCCCGCTCATCTGGAAATTGCAGGCTAAATGACGCGTGGGTTGCCGAGCGGCAAGAGCTGCGCTGGCTGATGGGCAGAAAAAGGCCGACCCGCGGGGCCGTGGCAAGTGGGCCGTCAATGAACCCGCTCATCACGGTGGGGACCCTCCGCGGTTCTTTAGGCATCCCCGCGTGGCGGGGCATCGCACACCGAATCGCGAGCCGGCTCCCCTGTTCATTGAATATCGGTTCAAAAAACGGTGACCACCCGCACCAACTTTGCAGGCCGGCTGATGGGTCAGATGCTATGAAAAAGCGCTCCAGATGGCAAGTGGCAGGACGCAAATAGTTGGAGATTAACTTGCCACTGAGCCGGAAACTGGCGTGATGTAAGCAGAAAATCGCGGGGCCGGTTCGACGGTCCCCATCCGTCTATGCGTGAATACGAAAACTCCCCGCCTTTTGCAACTCGTCACGAAGTCATAGCCTCACTTTTCAATCAGGCAATACTCTCCAACCTTCTCACTCGTCTGTGGCTCCGCGGAAAGAGGGTAGAGATCCACATTCGAGCACATATACATTCCCCAGTTCTTAGGAAGACGGACCATGAAATAGTTTCCCAGCGGGGGTACCACACAGTCGGACATCCCCTTATTGCACTGCAAAACGAACGATGCCCTGCCGGGCGGAACAGGGTCCACCTGTTGAATTGTAAGAATCACCACCCCGTTATTGACTTCGCTGCTTTTGACGGTGACTGTGGACCGCTCTTGCGCCACCACGTTCGTCACGACCAGCAGAGCAAGCAGAATGATCGCTTTCTTCATGAGCGTTACCTCCCACCCGGGACCTGATTCGCTCGGCCTCTGGGTCGAGGCCATGTTTGGCTTAGCAGGCTTAAGGGAGAGGCCGAACTCGAACTTTGCCCACTCTAAGCATGACACTTCCGGTGACCCCTTGTCAGTGACATGGGACGTTCATCTGACGGCCATGAAGGAAGAGCCTGGTATTCACCGGCTCACAACGAACCAGCGTTCCTGGGCAGAAGGCGGGTTTTCTTGTCGGCGCACTGGCGAGGAGCGCAAGAGATGGTAAAGATGACGCAGCTGTTCGGGATGGTGACGCCGACAGTGCCGGCATCATGGGAACAGAAGTTATCCCACCCGTCGCGCCTCGGTCAGCACCTCGTCCAGCGCACCCACCAACTGTTCGGCCCGGGCGTTGTAATCGTTGGCAATGCCTTCCTGTTTGCGCTTGAGTACATGCAACTCGTCAGCGATGTTGAGCGCCGCCAGTACCGCGACACGCAGGGAATCGACAGTTGCGGCCTGTTGCGAGATCAATCGCATCTTGGTGTCCACATAGGCGGCCAGGTGCGCGATGTATTCGGGGTCAGAGCCCCGTAAGTGATAGGTCTGATCGTAGATCTCGACGCGGACGTTGCCGTTGGACTGATTCAAAACTGCCTCCACTGAAGTGGCCGGTGGTCTGTGGTGAGCGGATAGCGGTACTCACACCGAACACTTTTCCAGCAACTAATCACTAACCACTGGCCACTGTTCCGCATTATCACTCGGAACCTTCCGTCGTCAAAGCCTCAATTTGCCCCAGCATCTTTTCTACTCGGGTACGTACCTCTTCGCGTTCGCGGCGCAACGTCACCATTTCGTGACGCAGTGTTTCTAACTCTTCCTCGCGCTCGTTGAGCTGTTGGCGCAAGCGGGCAGCGTCCCGTTCGGCCGCGGCCTTGGCATCACGGGCGGCCTTTAACAATTCGATGGTGCGCAGGACCTTCTCTTCCAGTGACTTGAAGTCCGCACTGGAGGGAGCGGACGATGTTTCAATGGCGTTGGCGGGCATGATGACGATCGACCTCAACAAATTTTGATTTGTGAAGCGCAGTATATCGCAGAAGCTCGGAACCAAAGACCCTCACCGTTGAGGAAACGGTGGAAAACTCTGTCAACTGGCTTGGTTCCTGCACGCAGGAAGGCGAACGCATTGCGTCGGCGCTTGGACAGGAGTCACACCGCGGCTTGAACGCCCGGCCTTCAGTGCGGCTGCACGGTCACCAGGTCAGGCACTACTGGATTCCCGTTAGCGTCTTTCAGATTCACGGCGATCTGCTGCACGTCAGCAACCGAACTGAGTTGAATGCGGTGCACCGTACCGTCGCTGGCCCCGACGTAGATCTGCGAACCGTCGAGCGTGACACCTCCGCTGTAGGCTGTCACTCCTCCGGCGTAGGGGATCACACCACCATTTGAGGTCGGGAGGTACAAATAGAGGAGTCCGGGAATGTCGCTGATGATCCAGGCGTGTGAACTGTCGGAGCTGAAGAACATTTGCCGGGCGTTGTACGAACCTGCTCCCAAGTCGATGAAGTTCATCGTGCTCTGAGTCGTAATGGGGCAACCCGCGCTCACGGGGACTGGAGTCGAAATCACGTCAACCCCTGGGGAATCAGTGGCCACCGCACCGGTACCATTGGGGATCGACTGGATCAGCGTCGGAGCATTCGCAGGAAGCGCCTGTACTTCGCTCGAATTACAAGTGGAGCGAACATCAATTTCGTTGGGAGAGCTGCCGGTCACATAGATCAGTCCACCTTCCGCACTGGTTCCCAAAGCATTCGCGTTGAATGGCAGGGTTACCGTGCTAAATGGGCCGGTCTGCAAACCGAACGCCAGGTCGGTTCCGCTTACCCAATCTAGGTAACCGCTATCGGGCGTATAGGAGGCCGAACTGGTGGTGAACCCGCCGCCCACGTACAGCAGGGTCGGAGTACTGCCGAGGCTCAGATAATAAACGGCGTTCCCTGTGCTGTCGGAGAGCAGCAGGTAGTTGCTATTGGAAGAGATGGCGACGACCTTTCCGACCGATGTAAACGTGGTGACGGTATTGCTGGTCAGATTCACAATCATCAGGCCAGAACTCGATCCCAGGTAGAGATTCGCTCCCTGCGGGTCGGAGAGGATTGAGTTGGGTAGATATGGCAGGGTGATGGCTGTGCCTGCCGTATTGGTAGAAGTACTGATTGGGACAAGAGAGGTGGAATTCGTACTGGCGGCGTACACGTTGGTTGTGGTGCCACCGCTAACGGTCGCGGTCACCACATTCAGGCTGTATTGGGCCGTCACAGCGTATTGCGGAGAAGCACCGGGGAACGACGGGTTGCAATCAGGCGGGCTGCAGGTGGCTGTAATCGATGCCGTTCCCGGCGCCAGCGCGGTGAGCACTCCGGGATTGTTGCCGGCGGTTCCGGTGGTTGCAGAAGCGGCTGCGCTAGACGACGAGGCCCAGGTCAAGCTGGGTCTGATGTACTGCCCCATAGTGTCGAACACGTCGGCGGTGAGCGGTTGCGTGCCACCTTTGCTCAGCGTGAATGATGTGTTCGAGGAACTGGCGTCATGCACGAGGATGTAAGCCGCCGGACACGTGAGATACGGTACGCTGACCCCGTTAACGCCAGAAACGCTTCCGAAGATCGTCGTGGAGCCGGGATTTTCAGCGGTGAATACACCACTGCTGGTAAGCGCAGTACTAACTGACGCCGTACCGCTGCACGTGGCCGTACCATTGCTCAATGTGGCGGCGGTCGACGGGACCATCGCGCCGTACCCGGATGCCGTGACTGTCAGGTGGGTCCCGCTGGCAATGGTATTCGTGCCCGTCAGGGCCACGGTAGCGGCAGCACCAATGACACTTTGGCCACTGCCAAGACTGTTGTTTAAGGCCGTGATAACGGTCGCCGTACCGCTGCACGTGGCCGTACCGTTGCCAAGGGTGGCCGTCGTGGGCGGCGTGATTCCGCCGGTTCCTTCTGCGGTGATAATCAAGGGGGTCCCAGGTGCAATGATGTTCGTGCCGGTCAAGGTTACCGTCGCTGTGGCGCCGCTAACACCGTTAAAATCAGATAGATTGCAGGTTTGGCCAGCGGAACCCGTGATCGTTCCTCCCGAAGTGTAGGTAGGACTGTTCGTCACCGACGAGTAGGTCGGGTTTATTCCTCCGGATACCCCGGCGGTGAAGTTGGACAGATTGCAGGTTTGATCCTTTGAACCTGTGATCGTCCCACCGGAAATGTAGGTTGGGCTGTTGGTATCTGCGGAAAACGTTGGTTCGATGCCCGAAGAATTCGCAGCGACCATCAAGTTGTTCGAATTGACGGCGATAGGCCCGACCGTACTGGTAATGTCGCAGGGCGAGGTGGGCGAGCATCCGGGCGCGCTGGTGCTGAAGGCAACGGCTGTAACTTGGATTTGGTTACCCATAGTGGTACAGCCGTTCGGCGTACTGACCTCCACGCGGTCTACTTGTAGATGAACGTAAACCGTCGCCGTGGCAGTGGCGTTGCCGGACTGGGCCGTAATTGTCGCCTGTCCTACTCCTCCCTGCCCTATGGTTGCATTGCAGTTGACAAATGCGCTGTCCCATACACCACCACACACAAGGCCGCTGCTGGAAATGGTGGCGATGCTGGTGTTGTTGCTGGTAAACGTTATGTCTGCGGCGATAGTTGCTCCAGCCGAGTTTCTGGCGACTGCCGAAATCGTCCCCACTCCGCCTTCGTTCAACGAGATGGTCGTGGGTGTGATAACGATAGAGGCGACGTCCGGAGTCTTGGTGCTGGCGCCGCCGCCACAGCCTGTAAGCAAGGAAAGTAGAATGGCTGTCAGGAGTGCAGCCAGGACAGAAAACCGGGGGAACTGCCGCATGTACCCTCCCCGCCAGACCCGAGGTCCGGCGGATGTATGAAAGCAGAATGATTCCTGACGGAAAGCCCTTAGTGTAGAAGCTGCTCATTGCTTTCGGCAAGCAGCCGGCGGTCGCCGTCGCCCACTCACACTCTGCCATTTTGGAAACCCTGTCGGCCGCGCCGAGTTGTACCCGGCTTGATGTGGCGTCGTGCTTGACGATTTGTGCGTGCCCGAAGTTTTGTGCGCACGATGATCCATCGTCGTCGAAAAGTTAAGCACCACGGGGCATAGAAGAACCCGTGTGTCCGAATGCTGCGGGTAAAACCCACTACCATGCTGCGCGATTGGTTGACGAGGAGCACATGAATTGCTATATTTGAAAGGTTCTGCGAGTTCTGTTTGGCCTGCCTGTAGTGTGTGGCTGAGCTGCAGTAATCGAATCCATTCTGTGATGTGAAAGTTGCAGGATGTCCTCGCTGAAACGTGCCTGCGCTGCCGCTGGAGCTTTCCGGCGGGTATGCGGGCCGAGGCAACGAAACGGAGTGCCCTCGTTCTGAACCTCCGCAACGGCTGAATGCCCGTTTGCGGAACGACCACGGCGCCACCGTCGTACGCCTGATCTGATCGGAAAACGACACTCCCCGTGTGCGCGGGGAAGTATGGGCAGCCAATCACTGCTCAGCCCAGAAGTGGGACGAAGCTTGCGCAACGCTTGAGTCGCGCGCAACAGGCGTGACCAGTTGCCGCCGGAAGTTTGCCGACGTTAGGCCAGCGTGCTGCTGGCCTCTAGAACCGAAGGAGCTGCAAAGAGTGCCTACATTCAACCAACTGGTGCGGAAAGGGCGAACCGCGCCGAATTACAAGACGGCCAGCCCGGCGCTGCAGTCCTGCCCACAGAAGCGTGGAGTTTGTACGCGCGTCTACACGCAAACGCCGAAGAAGCCAAATTCGGCGCTGCGCAAAGTCGCGCGGGTCCGCTTGACCAATGGCATCGAGGTCACGACTTACATACCCGGAGTCGGCCACAACCTGCAGGAGCACTCGATTGTGCTGATTCGCGGCGGCCGCGTGAAGGACCTGCCGGGCGTTCGCTATCACGTGGTGCGCGGCACGCTGGATTCCGTTGGTGTCGCTAATCGCAAACAGGGCCGCTCCAAGTACGGAGCCAAGAGGCCGAAGGCTTAAAGGTCTATGCCAAGAAAAGGACATATCGCGAAGCGCGAAACGCTGGCTGATCCGGTGTACCAGTCGACGCTGGTCAACAAGTTCGTCAACTCCATGATGTGGGATGGCAAGAAAAGCACGGCCCAGTCCATCTTCTATGAAGCCATGAAGAAGCTGGAAGAAAAGGGCGGCGACGAGGCCATCAAGCTGTTCAAGAAGGCGGTGGAGAACGCCAAGCCGGTGCTGGAAGTGAAGACCCGCCGCGTGGGCGGCGCCAATTACCAGGTGCCGGTGGAAGTCAATGCTGATCGTCGCACCTCGCTGGCCATCCGCTGGATTTTGACCTACAGCCGCGGACGCGGTGAAAAGGGCATGGTGGACAAACTGGCCAACGAGCTGCTTGATGCGGCCAACAACCGCGGTGCGTCCATCAAGAAGAAGGAAGATGTACACCGCATGGCTGAGGCTAACAAAGCCTTCGCCCACTATCGCTGGTAAGAGCCGAGCAAGAAACGGAAGAAGATTGTGGCGAGAGAAGTTCCATTAGAGCGTTGCAGGAATATCGGCATCATGGCGCACATCGATGCCGGTAAGACCACCACCACGGAGCGCATCCTGTTCTATACGGGACGCACGCACCGCATTGGTGAGGTCCATGAAGGCACCGCAACGATGGACTGGATGGCGCAGGAGCAGGAGCGCGGCATCACCATTACGTCGGCGGCCACCACCTGCTTTTGGAACGATTTTCGGATCAACATTATTGATACGCCCGGCCACGTGGACTTTACCGCTGAGGTCGAGCGTTCATTGCGTGTGCTTGACGGCGCCTGCGCCGTGTTCGACGCGGTGCACGGAGTCGAACCGCAGTCTGAAACCGTGTGGCGCCAGGCTGACAAATACGGCGTTCCACGCATTTGTTTCATCAACAAGATGGACAAGATGGGCGCTGATTTTGAGCACGCCATCGACACCATTCGCAAGCGCTTGAATGCCCGCCCTGTTGCCATCCAGCTCCCCATCGGACAAGAAGATAAGTTCAAGGGCGTCATCGATCTGATGTCCATGAAAGCGATTGTCTGGAACGACGAGACGATGGGCGCCGAGTATGAGGTCGTGGAGATTCCCGAGGAGCTCAAGAAGAAGGCAAACGCCTTTCACCAGCTGCTGGTCGAGACCGTCGTCGAGAACGATGACCAGGACGAGCTGATGCACAAGTACATCGAAGGTGAGGCGATCACGGAGCCTGAGCTAAAAGCCGCGCTGCGCCGCGCAACATTAAAGATGAAGCTGTTCCCCGTGATCTGCGGCACAGCCTTCAAGAACAAGGGGGTCCAGCCGCTGCTGGACGCAGTCGTGGATTACCTGCCGTCGCCAATTGACATCCCGCCGGTGAAGGGCGCGGACCCCAATACGGGAAAGGAAGTCGAGCGTCCCGCCGATGACAAGGCTCCCTTCGCCGCCCTGGCTTTCAAGATCATGACTGACCCGTTCGTCGGGCAGCTCAGTTTTATCCGCGTTTACTCAGGTCAACTGAAGACCGGCGACAGCGTGTACAACAGCGGCCGACAGCGGTCAGAGCGCATTGGCCGCTTGCTTAAGATGCACGCCAACAAGCGCGAGGAGATCAGCGAAATTTACGCGGGCGACATCTGTGCCTGTGTTGGGTTGAAGAACGTCACCACGGGCGACACGATCTGCGACGAGAAACATCCAATCGTACTGGAGTCCATCGAATTCCCGGCACCGGTGATATCGGTGGCGGTCGAACCCAAGACCAAGGGCGATCAGGAAAAGATGGGTGTAGCGCTGGGCAAGCTGGCGCAGGAAGATCCGACCTTCAAGGTCAACACCGATCCCGACAGCGGACAGACCATCATCAGCGGCATGGGCGAGCTTCATCTGGAGATCATCGTGGACCGCATGATGCGCGAATTCAACGTGCAGGCCAATGTCGGCAAGCCGCAGGTCGCCTATCGCGAAACGATTCGCAAGCACGCCGAAGCGGAGGGCAAGTACATCCGCCAGACGGGCGGCAGCGGCCAATATGGCCATGTCAAGATTCGACTGGATCCGAACGAAGCTGGCAAGGGATACGAATTCATCAACGAAATCGTTGGTGGCGTGGTTCCGAAGGAATACATCAAGCCGGTTGACCAGGGTATCAAGGAAGCCATGGAAGGGGGCGTCCTCGCCGGCTACGAAATGGTGGACGTGAAGGCTACGCTGTACGACGGCAGCTATCACGAAGTGGATTCGAACGAGATGGCCTTTAAGATCGCCGGTTCGATGGCGTTCAAAGAGGCTGCCCGCAAAGCCAGTCCGGTGCTGCTGGAGCCGGTGATGTCAGTGGAAGTGGTTGTTCCCGAGGAATACATGGGTACCATTATCGGCGACCTGAATAGCCGCCGTGGCCGCATTGAGGGAATCGAGCATCGCGCCGGATCGCAGGTGATTAAGGCGATGGTTCCGCTGGCAGAGATGTTTGGCTATGCCACGACGATGCGCTCGAACACCCAAGGTCGGGCTACTTTCTCGATGCACTTCTCGCGCTACGAAGAGGCGCCGCGTTCAGTGGCCGAGGAGATTGTGGCCAAGGTGCAGGGCAGGAGTCCGGCAGGAACGAAGTAAGTGCGGCGCTCTGAAGTGACCGCGTGGCTAGCGAAGCTCAGGTTAGTAAAGCTTCCGCTTGAAGCTGAGGGATAGAGCGCCATAGGCGCGAAACAGCTTAGCCCAGGACGGAGCGAAGCGGAGTCCTGGGTTCGCGAGTGTTGTATTTCGAGTCCCTTCAGGGACGACAGGTTTTTAGGAGCTCCAATGGCGAAAGAGAAATTTGATCGCAGCAAGCCGCACGTGAACGTAGGGACGATCGGGCACATCGATCATGGCAAGACCACGCTGACGGCGGCCATCACCAAGGTATTGGGCAAGCACAACCCGAAGATCCAGTTCCGCTCCTTCGACTCCATCGACAACGCGCCGGAAGAGCGCGAGCGTGGCATCACTATTGCCACCGCCCACGTCGAGTATGAGACGGCGGCGCGGCACTACGCGCACGTGGACTGTCCGGGGCACGCCGACTACATCAAGAACATGATCACCGGGGCGGCGCAGATGGACGGGGCCATTCTGGTGGTGGCGGCGACCGACGGTCCGATGCCGCAGACCAAGGAGCACGTGCTGCTGGCGCGCCAGGTGGGAGTGCCCTACGTGCTGGTGTTTCTGAACAAGTGCGATGCGGTGGAAGACCCGGAGCTGATTGACCTGGTGGAGATGGAAGTGCGCGAGCTGCTGAGCAAGTACAACTTCCCCGGCGACGATGTGCCGGTGGTGCGGGGCTCGGCGCTGGGTGCGCTGAACGGCGAGGCGCAGTGGGAGGCCAAGGTCGAAGAGCTGATGGAGGCGGTGGACAAGAACGTGCCCTTGCCGGCGCGCGACGTGGACAAGCCGTTCCTGATGCCGATCGAGGACATCTTCTCCATCTCGGGGCGCGGCACGGTGGTGACGGGCCGTATCGAGCGGGGCAAGGTGAAGGTGGGCGAGGAAGTGGAGATCGTAGGCTTCCGCGAGACCCGCAAGACGGTAGTGACAGGCGTGGAGATGTTCAAGAAGCAGCTGGACGAAGGCATGGCTGGGGACAACGCCGGGCTGCTGCTGCGCGGCATCCCGAAGGAAGACGTGGAGCGCGGCATGGTTTTGGCCAAGCCAGGCTCGATCACGCCGCACACCAAGTTCAAGGGCGAGGTGTACGTGCTGTCGAAGGAAGAAGGCGGGCGGCACACGCCGTTCTTCAAAGGCTACCGGCCGCAGTTCTACTTCCGGACGACGGACGTGACGGGAGTGGCGACCTTGCCGGCGGGCACGGAGATGGTGATGCCGGGGGACAATGTGTCGCTGGAAATCGAGCTGATCACGCCGGTGGCGATGGAGAAGGGCTTGCGGTTCGCGATCCGCGAAGGCGGACGCACCGTCGGCGCCGGCACCATCACCGAAATTATTGCGTAGCA
>Ga0335082_10000442_pt1 | contig 42727 bp, 30 predicted proteins | sample Lox_Sample_41_FD_206718 | JGI IMG/M metagenome (GOLD analysis project Ga0335082, IMG submission 206718) | Soil microbial communities from Loxahatchee National Wildlife Refuge, Florida, United States - Lox_Sample_4.1 | ecosystem: Environmental > Terrestrial > Soil > Wetlands | place: USA...
TGTGGTCGCCCCAGCCGAGATTCGTGACGACCGCCTGCGAGAACACCAGATGGCCCGACTCGAAGCGCGCGATCAGATCCCACGCGTCGCTCGCGAATTCTCCCTCCGGGAGTCGCACCGCGGGACCGCCCGGTGACGGGCCGGCGCCCGCAGGGGCCCCGAGGAGCAGCACCATCAAGGTGGCACGCAGCGCGACGCCGCGGATGCTCGCGCGGCGCCTCCGCGGAGCCAGCGGGGCGGGACCCTCCATCGGCGCCGGAGTGTCGCCGAGATCCCCGGTCGACGCCCGACCGCGGACAGCTCAGAGCAGGGGCTCAGAGCAGGGACATCTGCCTCGGCGCGCCGAGCGCCTCGTCGAAGCTCCGGCCGAGCGGCTCGAGGATCTGGTCCGCGATCGGCCGCAGCACCCGCTCGACGTAGTGGCCGTGGTCGATCGGTCCCGGCAGGGAGCGGCCGGGCCGGACGGGCTCGGGTCCCGCGGGCGTGACCACGTAGCGGATCAGCGCGCCCGGCGACGCGCCCGCCTTGCGCGCGGCCTGGACGTGGGGCGGCGTGATCTCGGTGTAGGACTCGAGCGTCGCCTTGCGCACGCGCCGCGCGTAGACGAGCTCGGCGTCGAGCGAGCCGTCGCGCACGCGCTGCGCGATCTCGCGGGCGAAGGGCAGCGGGTCCGCGTCCGCGAACACGCGCTCGAGCAGCCCGAGCTGGAGCCGGCGCGCGACGGCCGGCCAGTCGCGGCGCACGGCCTCGAGCCCGATCAGCTCGAGCGTCCCCTCGCGCAGCCCCGCATAGCGCTTCTTCGAGCCGCCGGGGCCCCCGCGCACGCGCGGCATGAAGAAGCGCGCGTACACGCACTCGAGCTCGAGGTGGAGCCGCGGCTCGACCCGATAGGCCTCGCGCAGCCGCGCCGCGACGCGAGCCTCGACGCGCTCGCGCAGCGCCTCGGCCTCGTGCCGCGCTGCCTCGCCCCCGGCGTGCAGCTGCACGAACACCGAGTCCGTGTCGCCGTAGAGCACCTCGACGCCCTCGGACTCGAAGGCCTCGCGGGTCCAGAAGAGGGTCTGCTGGCCGAAGCTCGTGATCGCGTTCGCGATCTCTGCGTCGAAGAAGCGGCAGCCCGCTGCGCCGAGCACGCCGAAGAGCGCGTTCATCATGATCTTGATCGCTTGATCGGCGTGGCGGTCGCCGCGCTGCTTCGCGGCGCTGCGCCGGGCGATGAAGCGTTCGAGGATCTCGGGAAGGATCGCGCCCTCGCGCGCGAAGCGCGCGCCGTTCGGCGCGACGATCGCATCGTCGCCGGCCTGCGCGTGCGCCAGCGGGTCGAGCGCGAAGGTGCGGATCAGGCTCGGGTAGAGGCTCTGGAAGTCGAAGAGCGCGACGTCGGTGAAGAGCCCGGGCTTCGAGTCGAGCACCGCGCCGCCGTGCACCAGCGCGTCCTTGCGCGCGGCGTCGACGCAAGGCGCCACGTAGCCGCGCCGGCGCAGCTCGGGCAGGTAGAGCAGGTCGAAGCTCGCGACCGACGCGCCGACTCGGTCGAGCTGCATGCCGGAGAGCAGGCTCCGCTCGCGCGTCAGCTCGAGCAGCCCCTCGCGCTCGAGGATCTCGAGCGCGAGCCGCGCGTCCTCGCGGTTGTAGGCGACGAGCGCGGGCTTGTCCTCGCGGAACATGCGCGCGATCTCGGCCGCGGGGTCCGGCGCGTTCGGGTCGATGCGCTTGCCGCGCCCGAGCACCGCCTGCGCGACCGTCTTGAGCCGGTAGTCCTCGAGCCGCAGGGCGGAACGCACGAGGTCGATGCCGTCGAGCACCATGCGGCCCGGCACCACCGCGCGCGTCTGGCGGGTGAAGCCAGGATCCTGCTGGAAGAGCACGTTGCCCTCTCCGCGGCCGAGGCCGTGCGGCAGTCGCAGCGCCTCGCAGCGGCGCGTGAATACGCGCACGTCGAAGTCGACGACGTTCCAGCCGAGCAGCACGTCGGGGTCGACGTCGCGGATGCGCTGCGAGACGGCGGCCAGCAGGCTGCGCTCGTCGGGGTGCGAGATCGCGCCCGGCACGTCGCCGCGCGCGAGGACATGCACCTCGTCGATGCCTTCGCCGAAAAGCGCGGCGGACCAGATGCTGCTCACGTCGAGCGCCGTCTCGAGGTCGAGCGACACCATGCGCGGACGCGCCTTGGTCTCGGCGGGCGCGAGCGCAGCATTGCGGAAGACGAGCAGCCCGCCCGGCCCGGGGGTCGGCTCGCCCTCGATGGCGACTCCGGCGCGCAGGCCGCGGTCGATCAGGTAGCGATACGGGAAGCGCAGGTCGGCTTCCTGCGCGGGCAGGCCCGCCTCGGACAGCCGATCGCGCAGGCGCGGCACGTCGCCCGGCAACTCGACCTCGACGCGCAGCACCGGCGCCCCCGCCAGCGTGCGGAGCGCCGTCTCCTCGGCCCGCACGCGCGGCTCGCCCGCGAGCAGTCCGCGCGCGGCGAGCGGGGCGAAGAAGTAGGGGCGGAAGCGATCGTCCTCGACCAGGAAGGCCGGGCCGTCGTCGAGGCGGCCGTAGAGCAGCACGACGGGAACGCCGTCGCGGATGCGATAGGTCGGATGGACGATCAGGCCGACGTACGCGGGGGGCATCGGACGCGAGAGTAGCCGGCGCGCCCCGCGCGACGTCGCGCGGACGGCGCCGGACGACTCCGCACGCGCGCGTGACGTGAAGCGGTGGCGCGCGCGGCGTGGCCCGGCGGTCGCGGATGGGTGAGCGCCGAAGCGTCGCGCGCGTCCGCGCGGCGCGCGCGGCGCGAGACGCCCGCGGCACGGCGCTTGCTCTGCGGCCGCCGCATGCGCGTGTCGACTCCTGGCTCCAACCCGATCGACCCCACGCTCGAGGCGCTCGCCTGGTGGAGCGCGTGGTGCGCGCTGCCGGCGCTGCTCGCGCTCGTGCTCTCGCCGCTCCTCGCAGCACTCGCCGCGTTCTCGCTCGTCGCGGCGGGACTCCTCGCGACGCGACCGCGACCCGACGGCGCGAGGCGCGCGCGCGTGCGCGTCGCTCTTGCGTGTGGGCTCGCGCTCGCAGCGGGTGCGCTGGCGCAGCCCGCGTGGCTGCGCCTCACGGCGCAGGTCGGGCTCGCCCTCGGATTCGCGCCCGTCGCGGCGACGCCGGGCGCCGCGCGGCTCACGGCCGGGCCGATCGCGTGGCTGGCGGTCGGCGCGGTCGGTCCTCTTGCGGAGGAGCTCCTGGTTCGCGAGCGCATGCTCGGTGCGTTGCGCCCGCACGGCCCGCTCGCGGCCGTGCTCGTCTCGAGCGCACTCTTCGCGATTCCGCACCGCGAGCCGTGGTGGATGCTCGGCGCGTGGCTGCTCGGCCTGTGGCTCGGCGCGCTCGCGCTCGCGCAGCGAGGCGTCGCCCTCTGTGTCGGGTATCACGCGGGCGTCAACCTCGCGGGTCTCGCGGCCGGCGTGCCGCTGCGCCCGCGTGCGACCTGCGCGGCCGCGGCGCTCGCGAGCGCCGCTCCGCTCTGCGCGTCGCTGCGGCTGCTGCGCGTGGGGCGCGCGGCGCCGATCGCGGCGGGACTCGCCGCGCTGCTCGCCACCGGCAGCGCGCTCGCGCTCGTCGTCGACTATCGCGGCGAGCTCGCGATCGAGCCGCTGCATCCGGCCTTCCCGACCGCGCGCATCGAAGGCGTGGGAGTCGCCACCTTGAACGGCACGTCCGCGGGCGCGGCGCTCGGGACGCTCTCGCTCGCCGGCGGGCTCGCCGGGACGGACGTCGTGCCCGTGACCGATCCGCTGGTCTCGAACGGCGGACTGGTCGCGTTGCGCGTGTCCGGCCGTCTCGGCACCGGCGCGCTGCGGCGGTTCCAGCCCGCGGTCTCGCTCTCGACGCCTCAGCTCTCGCGCGGCGAGCTGCCGGTGCGCGGCGACGCGCGCCTGTGCATGCTCGTCGAGAGCTGCGGGATCGGGCTCGATCTCCCGTTCACCTGGCGCGACGCGCAGGGCACGGTCGGCCTCGGCGTCGGCGGCATGATCGCGATCGCGCCGCTCTCGACCCTGCGCCACACGCTGCTCGGCGCTCCCTGGACGCCCCGCACCGCGCTGCTCGCCGTTCCGACACCGGACGGCGGCAAGGTGACGGCCTTCGCGAGCGGCTTCGCGCATGGGCCGCTCTCCTTCACCGGCTCGACCGCGCGCCCGGGCGGAGCGGTCCAGCTCGTGACTCCGCTCGCCGTCCACGGCGCCGAGGGGCTGGCGCCGCCCAGCGGCTTCGCGCGCCTGACGCTCCACTTCGTGCCGGAGCCCCGCGCGCTCCTCGTGCTCGCCCCGTCGATTGCGCTCCTCGCAGCGGGCGCGCGGCGAAGACGTCGCCGGGGAGGATCGCCGTGAAGTCGGACCGACCTCGCATCGCCACCAGGGCTCTCGCGCTCGTTCTGTGCGCGCTGCTCGGGCCGCTCTCCTGCGTGCCGGCGCCGCTCGTCGCGCCGGCGAGCGGGGTCGCGGAGTACCGCGCCTACGGGCTGATCCCCGTGCCGGGCGGGCTCGTCGACGCGGTCGGCGGAAACCTCGTGATCCGCGGCGTCGGCATCTCGCTCGACACGCCGCTCGGGACCTGGGGCATCGAGCCGGTCTGGAACTCCGCGTCGTCGTCCTGGCAGTGGGGCCACCTCGCTTACTACGACGGCGACACCTTCGTCGACGCGAGCGGAGCGGTCTTCGACACCACTGCGGTCGCGGACGGAGCGTTCGTCCCCGGAACCGGCTGGACGCGGGTCGACGCGTCCAGCCTTCGGACGCGCGGGGGGTTGCTCCTCCACTTCGGCCGCGACGGTCGGCTCGAGCAGGCGCGCTGGGCCACGCTCGACCATCCGCGCATCGAGTTCGGGGTCTCGCAGATCCGGCAGTGCACCGCCGCGAGCGCCTGCGCGCCGATGTTCGAGCTCGAGCTCCACGCGAGCGGCCAGCCGACGCGCGTGCGCGACGCGCGCACCGGCCGCGAGGCGCGCTTCGAGTACGACGCGGACGGCCGGATCGTCACCGCGCGCAGTCCGGCAGACGTCGCGCAGGGACGTCCCGGCACCCGCTACGAGTACGCCGGCGGGCAGCTCGTCGCGCGGACGACCTCCGAGGGAGCGCGCGTCGAGTACGCCTATCAGGCGGGCGGGCGCATCCGAAGCGTCACGCAACGCGGCGAGGGCGATCCCGCCCACGTCTTCGACTTCTACGGGCGCAACGCCTGGGGCATGCACCGCACCGTGCACCGCAATCCGCTCGGCGGTCACACGACGGTGTACTTCGACGAGCAGCGCCGCGTGCTGCGCGTGGAGCGCTTCGAGGCGGGCGAGAACGCGACGCTCGCCTGGCAGGGCCTCTACCCGACGCAGCTCGTGGACGCGGGCGGCGCGGTCACGCAGCTCGCGTGGCAGGACGGACGCGTCGCCACGCGCGTGACGCCGTCGGGCAACGCGATCCACACCACGTACGCGGCCGGCGCGCTCTCTCCGGACGAGCCGGCGCGCGATCCGGTCCTGCGGGTCGAGGACTCGATCGGCCTCGTGGAGGCAAGAAGCTACGACGCGGCGGGCCGCCCCGTCGCGATCCTGAACGGCACTGGCGATACCCGCGTGCTCGCCTGGAACGAGGCGCGCCTCGCGTCGCTCGAGCAGGGCGGCGTGACCGCGAGCTTCCCGGACTACGGCGTGCACGGGCACTGGCTCGACACCGCGCTGGGCGGATCCGTCGTGGCGCGGCGCGCCTTCGATCTCGTCGGGAACGAGACGGTGCCTCCGGACCCCGAGCGCCCCGGCGGCGCGCTCGGCTTCGCGTTCGACGCCGATCGCCACGCGAGCGGCATGCAGGTCGCGGCCAGCGACGACGCGGGCCGCGTCGCCGCGACCGCGACGATCTCGTTCGACCCACGCAGCGACGGCGCCCTGTCGCGCATCGCGCGCCCCTACGGCGGCGACCACGAGCTCGTGCGCGACGCGCTCGGGCGCGTGGTCCGGATCCGCGAGAAGAGCGAGGGCCGCTGGCGCGAGACGCGCATCGAGTACGACGCGCAGGGCGCCGTCACGGCCCGCGAGCTCGCCAACGGCATGCGCCAGGAGTGGGACTACGACCTCTTCGGCCGCGTGGTCGCCCACCGCGCGCTGCGAAGCGGAGCGCTCGAAGGCGAGGAGACCTTCACCTGGCGGTCCGGGCGCCTGGCGGCCCGCATGGATTCGCTGCGCGACGCCGGCGAGGTGTTCGTCTATGACGGCGCGGGCCGGACGGTTTCGGTCATCTTCGGATACGGCGAGACGATTTCGTACGAATTCGATCAGCGCGACCGGGTGGTGCGCGAGGTCTACTCGATCCCGGGTGTGGGCGTGGTCGCTGACCTCGGAACCACATACGACGGAGCCGACCGCCGCGTCGCGATCCAGGACCGTGCGACCGGCGCGCCGCTCGTCGCGTGGCGCTTCGAGGACGGACGCCTCGCCGAGGTCGACACGGGAAACGGTCTGCACCGCACGCTCGCTTACGACGAGCGGGGCCGCCTCGCGGGTCAGGAGACCCGCAGCGCGACCGGCGCCCTGGTGGAGACGACGAGCATCCGCCGCGAGATCGCGTCGAGCCCGCCGCGGCTCGAGGTCCGCAGCGCGACCGTCACCACCGTCGCTTCGACGGAGGAGCGCTACTGGCTGCCGCCCGGCAGCTCCCTTGCGAGCCTCGACCAGCGGGTCGGCAAGCGCGTGTTCGGCTGGAGCGACGGCTCGGGCCCCGCGCGCCGCTACGCCTGGGACGAGCTCGGGAACCGCGTCGCCACGTCCACCGGAGACGACTTCGTCTACGACGCCGAGCGCACCCGCTTGCTCTTCGCGTCGCTGGCCGGCGAGGGCGAGAGCCACGTCTATCTCTACGACGACGCGGGCTTCGCGATCTCGCGCGACGGCGTGCCGCTGCGCTGGACCGCCGCCGGGCGCCTGGCCAGCCACGGCGCCGACGCGATCGCCTGGGACATGGCGGGCCGACCCCTCGCGGTGACCGAGTCCGGTGTCACGCGCGAGTTCCGCTTCTTCGGCGGTCGCGTCGAGAGCGAGGCTCGCGCCCTCGGCGCGCTCGACCTCGGCGACGTCGTCCTCGCCCTCGGGAGCGGCGCGCGCCGCTGGCGACACTTCGACTTCCGCGATCAGGTGTCGTTCGTCAGCGACGAGTCCGGCGCGATCGTCGCGCACTATCGCTATCAGCCGTTCGGCGTCGACGCGGGCTTCGGCCCCGAGGCCGGCAGCGGCCGCTTCGAGAATCGCTCGGCCTTCGGACCCTTCTTCCTGCTCGGTCAGCGCGTGCTCGATCCCGCCGTCGGCCGCTTCCTGTCGCCGGATCCGGTGCTCCAGCCGGTGAGCCAGTACGCGTACGCGTACGGCAATCCGATCGAGTTCGAGGACGCCGACGGGATGCATCCGGAAACGCGGGTCAGCTCGCCCGGCTTCATCCTGGACACCGTGAGGACCATCGTGACGTGGTCCGGTGTAATCGTTGCATCGGCGCTTCTCGACCCCTTGCTGGTCTTTCCAGCCGCCATGATGGCTCTCGCCACGACGATCGAATATGCGGACGAGTACTACGGCCAGGGACCGGGCATCGGCGGCGGCCTCGACGGCAATCCTTCTGGGGGCGGAGGCGGCGGAGGGGGTGGAGGCTCGGGCGGAGGCGGTGGCGGCGGATCCGGATCCGGATGCGGCTGCAAGCTCCAGCTCGAGATTGGCATCGCAGGTTCTCCATCCGTCGGAGGCGCCACCGGTGTAGGGTGTGCACCTCTCGCGCTCACACGTGGCGGTGACGCGCCCGAGCGGATGCTCCTCGTGCTGCTGATGGGAAATGCGCTCGTCGCTCTCGCATGGTGGCGCCGGCGGCGAAGAGGAGGATTCGCATGATGCTCCGATTCACGTGCGTGTTCTGGTGGTTCGGCACGGCGATCGCGGCCGTCGATGCGATCCAGCAGAGGGACTGGCATCTGCTCGTCGCTCAGATCACGCAGGCGCTGGTGGCCCTCGTGCTCTGGTTCTCGGTGGATACCGACACGGAGAAATTGCGCCCCCCGACGATCGGAACGCGGCCCCTGCGCCTCACGCTCTACAGCGTCACGCTGCTCCTGGGCCTCGTCACGTTCGTCCCGTGGCGATGGCCCATTCCGCACGAGGTCCCGATTCGCGACGCCACGCTGTTCATGATCGTGTGGATCGTGATCTCGCGATTCTTCGACGCCGATTGGAAGCGCGAAGTCACGCCATGAGGCAATCCGTCTGGAGCCTCCGCCTCGCGACGTTCACTTGCGTCGCAGCGCTCGTCCTCGCGATCCGCGCGCTGGCGCCCGACCCGGGGATGCGCCGCGCGACCTTGCTGATCGCGGCGCTCGGGGTCGGCTACGGCCATCAGCTCGGCGCCTTCGCGTTCGCGAGACGCCGCGCGCGCTCGGCGCTCGATCGGCTGTTGCTCGCCACGACGACGCTGTCGCTCGGACTCGCCTTCGCGCTGGCGCTCGCGTCCCCCGCGGCGCCGTGGCTGCTGGTGGCGCTCGCAGGGCTCGCGGCCTGGCACGTGCTCGAGAACGACGTCGCGCTCGCGCGCGCGGCGCCGGGTCGCGCCGGTCTGCCGCCGCTCTCACGCGGGGTGTGGGCGCATCTCGCGGCGTTCGGCGCCGCCGCCGCCGTGGTCGCGACGGCGCTCGCCGCCCCCGGTCTCGCGCCGTCGCTCGTCGCGCGCGGCGTGCCGGTGTGGCTCGCCGCATGGACGCCGGAGGAGGTGATCGCGGTGCTGCTCCTCCATCACAGCGCGGTCTGGGCGGTGAGGGGCTGGCAGGCGGGCTCGGCGGCAGGCGCGGGTCACCGGGCTTCCATCCTCCTCGTCCACGCGTTCCCGCTGGTCGCGCTCGCGGGCGCCCACGAGCTGGCGCCCGCGGCCTTCGCCTGGGCGCTCTCGCCTCCCATCTACCTCTTTCTCTCGACGGCCCACGCGATCCACGGCTGCGTCGAGCGAGGTCTCGAGCCGGCGTGATCCCGGCCTTCCTCCAGCTCGCGGCCTGGTGCGCCGCGTTCTGGCTGGCGGTCTCGCTCCACGCGCGTCGCGAGCCACGGCGTCGCGAGCGCGCGTGGTTCGCGCTCGCGCTCGGCCTCGGCGCGGTGATCGCGCGCGTCGGCCACAGCCTGCTGTTCGGCGGCGCCGGGCGGATGCTCGACCCGCGCGAGGGCTTCTCGGTGCTCTTCCTGCCGCTCGGCGTCTTCGCGCTCGCGCCGTCGCCTGTCGCCTTCTCGGCTCTTCCGCTGGCGCTGGCCGTGGCGCGTCTTGGCTGCCTCGCGGCCGGCTGCTGCCACGGCCTCGGCGGCGAGCCGCTGCCGCTATTCGAGGCCTCGGCGCTCGCGCTTCTCCACCCGATCGTCGCGCGCGGCGCCCCGGAGGCGGCGGCCGGGCGATTCGCCTTCGCGTTCGGTGGCTTGCGCCTCCTCGAGAGCCCGTGGCGACCGCCCGTCCCGGCCGGCGCCGTCGCGACGCCCGCGCTCGTCGCGCTCGGCTGGATCGGGCTCGGTGCGCTGCTCCTCGGCGCGCGCCGGTGCCGCCATCTGGTGACGAAACGGTGGAGAGTGACGCACGCTTCCGCGCCGCCGGGCGGGCCCACATAGCACGCACCCGGTCAGCTGATAGCCTTTCCCGAGCGATGGCGGACCGCATCCTGGTCGTCGACGACGAGCCGGACCTGCTCGAGCTGGTCCGCATCAACCTCCGGCAGGCCGGCTACGAGGTCGAGACGGCCGAGACCGGGCGCGACGCGCTCGATCTGCTGCGCCGGTCGCCGCCGGACCTCGTGGTCCTCGACCTGATGCTGCCCGACGTCTCGGGCACCGAGATCTGCCGGCGCATGCGCTCGGACCCCGAGCTGGCCGAGCTGCCGATCATCATGCTGACGGCCAAGGCCGACGAGGTCGACCGCGTCGTCGGGCTCGAGCTCGGCGCCGATGACTACGTCACCAAGCCCTTCAGCCCGCGCGAGCTGACCTTGCGGGTGCGGGCCGTGCTGCGGCGGCGCAAGCCGCCCGCGCCGCCTTCCGAGTCGCTCGCGCACGGCGCGCTGCGGCTCGACCCGGGGCGCCACCGCTGCTTCGTCGGATCCGCGGAGGTCGCGCTGACCGCCAAGGAGTTCGACCTGCTGCGCACCTTGATGGCCCGCCCGGGTCGCGTGCTGACCCGCGATCAGCTCCTCGACGAGGTGTGGGGCACCGACATTGCTGTCACCACGCGCACCATCGATACTCACCTCAAGCGTTTGAGGGAGAAGCTCGGAGCGGCGAGCGACCTGATCGAGACCGTGCGCGGCGTGGGATATCGCTTCGCCGAGTGACACGCGCGTCGGTCGCGTGACCCCGTCTCCGGCCGAGGGCTGGCGGTGCTGACGAGCCCGTGGCGACTGATGGCCGCATTGGCCGGGCTCCTGGTGCTCGGCATCGTGATCGCCGGCATTGCGGCCGATCGGGGTCTCCGGGAGCTCGAGCGCCAGCGCGTCGAGATCTCGCTGCGCGAGCAGGCGGAGGTCGTCGCCGCGGAGCTCTGCCCGATCGACCCCAAGCCCGACGCGCGCGCGCGTCAGGACGCCGCCTGCGATCGCCTCGCCGAGGCGCTGCACGTGCGAGTCAGCCTGATCGCGTCCGACGGGAGCCTGCTCGCCGACTCGGACGTCGATGCGGATCGCATCGCGTCGATCGAGTCCCACGCGCAGCGCCCCGAAGTGAGAGAAGCGCTCGCCGGACGCGTCGGCGAAGCGACTCGCCGCAGCGACACGATCGGCCGCGACCTCCACTACGTCGCGTTGCTCTGTCCGGGTGGCGGGGTGGTGCGGGTGGCCGGCGATGTCGCGGTCGAGGCCGCTGCGCAAGCTTCGCTGCGCGCGCGCCTGTTCGGCGCTGCCTGCCTCGGGTTGTTGGTTTCGATCTGCGCCGCCTGGCTGCTCTCCCGGTACGCCTTCGCCCCGATCCGCGAGATGCGCCGCGTGGCCGCGTCGATCGCCTCGGGCCACCTCGAGGGTCGGCTCGCGACCAGCGCCGGCGACGAGCTCTCGCCGATCGCCGGCGCGATCAACCAGCTCGCGGAGCAACTGCGCCTGCGCCTCGAGGAGGTGACACAGGAAAAGGAGCAGCTGCGTGCGGTGCTCGAAGGCATGGTCGAGGGCGTGCTGGTGGTGGACGCGAAGGGCAGCGTGCTGCTCGCCAACTCGCGCCTGCGCGAGTTCTACGAGCTGACCGGCAACCCGGTCGGCCGGCCCTACGTCGAGGTGCTGCGCGACGCGGCCGTCGACGAGGTGCTGCGCGAGACCGCCGAGCGCGATGTCACACGCCAGCTGCGCGTCGGGCGCGGCGTGCCGCGCACGCTCCAGGTGCAGGCCGTCCGCTTCCCCGCGACGGGCGGACCGCGTGCGGGCAGCGTCGCTGTCTTTCACGACATCAGCGAGCTCGCGCGCCTGGAGGAGGTGCGGCGCGACTTCGTCGCCAACGCCTCGCACGAGCTGCGCACGCCGCTCGCGGCGATCCGCGGCTTCGCCGAGACCTTGCTCGACAGCCCGTCGCTCAGCGACGCCGAACGGCGCTCGTATCTCGAGATCATCGACCGCCACGCGCAACGCCTCACCCACATCGTCCACGATCTGCTCGAGCTCTCGACGATCGAGCGCGGCCGGCTGCGGCTCGACCCGGTCGAGGTGGACGTCGGCGAGGTGATCGGCTCACTGATCCGCGACACCGGTCCGCGTTTGCGCGACCGCAAGCTCGAGCTGCAATACAGCGCGCGCGGCAGCGGGCGTGCGTTCGCCGATCCGCGCGCGCTGGAGCAGATCCTGATCAACCTGCTCGACAACGCGATGAAGTACACGGAGCCCGGCGGGAAGATCGAGATCACGGTCGAGGACGCGGGTCCGAAGCTTCGTGTGCGCATGCGCGACACCGGAATCGGCATCCCCGAGGAGGACCTCGGGCGCATCTTCGAGCGCTTCTACCGCGTGGACAAGGCGCGCTCGCGCGCGCTCGGCGGCACCGGACTCGGTCTCGCGATCGTGAAGCACCTGGTCCAGAGCCTCGGCGGCGAGATCTCGGTCGCGAGCCGCCTCGGCGAGGGTTCGATCTTCAGCTTCACCCTGCCGCGCGCCGCAGCCGCGAAGCCGGTCTCCGATGGCTCGAGCTGAATCCGGCAAGTTCGCGGCGCTTCTGCACAGCGACGATCGGAAGCCAATGGGTCGAGGTCGCGAGATCGACGCGGTCGCGACATGGCTTCACGAAATCGTCACGGGATGGTGATCGAGACTCCACGTCCGACGCCCTAGGTTGCGGCAGCTTCCGGACATCCATCGACGTCCGGCTCCCGGGTATCGCGGCCCACTCCCCACCGCGGAGGTTTGCTTGGAAGGATCCTCCCAGTCTGCAGTCGTCTATGCACTGAGTCACATGACCCGGGAGGGGATGGTCAGCATGACCGTCCTGATCCTGATGTCCCTCGCCTCCTGGACCGTCATCGTCGGCAAGATCTTCGGGTTGCGGCGACAGCGTCGCCTCGCCGAGCGATTCTACACGGCCTTCTACAAGGTCTCGGACCCATTCGAGCTGATCGGTCGCGAGAAGGATTTCGAGGGCGCGCCTCCCTATTCCGTGTACGACTACGCCTCGCGGGAGCTGCAGGAGCAGCTCGATCGCTTCGTGCCCAGGCACAAGGCGAACGGCAGCACCCGTCGCGCGCCCTCGCGCGTGCTCGCCGCGGTTCGAGCCGCCATGGATCGCGGCATCGGCGACGAGACGGTGCGCCTGCATTCCGGCATGGTGATCCTCGCCCTCGCCATCTCGGGTGGACCCTTCGTCGGGCTGACGGGCACCGTGTTCGGCGTGATGGAGACATTCGGTGGTGTCGCTCAGGCCGGGCAGGCGAACCTCTCGGCGATGGCTCCCGGTGTCGCAGGCGCGCTGATCAACACGGTGTTCGGCCTGGTCGTCGCGATTCCGGCGCTCTTCGCGTACAACCTGCTGAATTCGAGCATCGAGTCGCTCCAGCTCGACATGAGGAACTTCGCCTCCGAGCTCGAAGCGATCTTCGTGATCGACTACATCGCCCAGTCGGAGTCTTCTCGGGGCATGGACGAGACGGAGCCGCTCGAGATGAGTGATGCGGGGCCGGCGGGGGCGAGCTGGTGAAGGAGATCAAGAAGGGCGGCGCGATCGCGGACATCAACATCACCCCGCTGCTCGACCTGGCGTGGGTGCTGCTGGTGATCTTCATCCTCACGACCACGGCCATCGTGCAGGGCATCGACGTGAAGCTGCCCGAGACGGCAGATCACAAGACCGAAGTCCCTACCCAGGTCGTGACGATCTCGATCGACAAGTCGGGACAGGTCTTCATGAACGAGGAGCCGCTCCAGACGGCCGAGGTCGAGGAGAAGCTCAAGACCTACAAGCTCGCGAATCCGGACCTTCCCGTGATCCTGCGTGCCGACCAATCCCTGCGCTACGACGCGGTCGTGAAGGTCATCGATGCGATCAAGCGCGTGCCGATCGAGAACCTGGCCCTCGCGACCCAGGTTCAATGACCGCGACCCGGCACCACTACCAGGCGCGCCACCAGAGCGGTGGCTTTCCGCTCGGAAAGACCCTCGTGGTCGTGCTGGCTCTGCACGCCGTGGTGGGGGGCTTCATCGGCTTCCTCGCGAAGACTCAGGCCGGTCAGGAGATCGCCCGCACCTACCACATCAAGCTGTTCCAGCCCGATAAGCCTCCGCCGCCGCCCAAGCAGGAGGAGAAGCCGCCGCCTCCGCCCCCGCCGAAGGTGGAGCAGCCGCAGGCGCCCCAGCCGATGGTTGCGGCCCTTCCGGCCGCCGTGGCGCCTCCCGCCCCGCAGATCGGAGGCGGCGGTGGCGCGGCCAGCGCCGGTGTGAACTGGAACAGTGGCAACTTTGCCGGTGGCTTCGAGGGCCCCGACGGAGCCTTCAATGCCGCGGTGACCGCGAGCTTCCGGAAGCACTACAAGGAATCCAGGGACAACTTCGGACCCGCAGTGCTCCGGATGGTGGTGTCGGAAGCGGGGCAGGTCGTTTCCTACGGCCTCGTCAACTCGTCCGGCAACGCTGCCAACGACCGCGCCATCCTCGCGGCGGCCGAAGAGGTGAAGAGCGAGGGAGTGGCGACACCGAGGAAGGGAGACCCGAAGGGCGACGACCGAGTCGTCACCATTCGCTTCACTCCGTACTAGGCCTCGGACTGCGGATCCGACTGACGCGCGGCGCGGCGGAAGGCCGTCGGCGTCTGGCCCTTGTGCCGGCGAAACGCGGTGTTGAAGTGAGGCAGCGAGCGCCACCCGCTCTCCGCGGCCACCTCGATCACGGGGAGCTCGGTATCCCGCAGCAGGCGACACGCCGTCGCGAGGCGCGTAGCAGCCACCCATTCGCGGAATGGTGCGCCGAGCTCTTCGCGGAAGAGCCGGGACGTGTGGCGCGGCGAGAGACCGATCTCCGCGGAGAATCGCTCGAGCGAGAGATCCTCGAGCGTCCCGGACGCCGCCAGCTCGGTGACCCTGGCGAGAAACCCGGTGCGCCGGCGAGAGCTCACGCGTCGGGGTGCCATCCATGGCGCGGCTGCATGTCGGGCATCGAATGCGCACGCCACGAGCTCGAAATGTCCCGCGGCTTCGTGCAGGCGAGCGCTGGCTTCCGATGTCGCGGCGGGGAATGCGAGCTTCCGCAGCGAACGCCCCGTCCGACGGGCGGTCTCGCTGCCGGCGCGACCCACCGAGACCGGCTCACCCCCGGCCGGCCACGCGCAGCCCGCGCGCGAGAACACGTCGTTCAGCCACGCAGCGCCGGCGTGGAACTCGAGCAGCTCGACCACGCCGGTCCGGGTCTTCACTTTTACACTCGCGTCGGGCGACAGGAGAAAGACGTCGGCGGGCAGCAGCCGGATCGGGCCGAACTCGTGCCCGCGCAGCTCGAGCTCCCCGCTCAGGATCAGCACCCAGGCGAGGCCCGAGAGCGGATACGGGCGGTCATCGATCTTCCTGTGCGAGACGAGAGCCCGATCCTCGTCGGTGCTCTCGCCATTCTCCCGCGCACTCATGGCGAAGTCTGGTCTATACAGAACCCGTGTGGAAACGGTCTCGCTTCGATGCGAGCCGTCCGACGTCTCGGTGACGAATCGGAGAGCGAACTCTCGGTGACGATTCGGTGGAAGATGCGAGTAGGAGACCCACCCGAGGCGACTCCTCGCTACCCACCCGGGCATGGATTTCCCCCGGTACGCGAAGCGCTTTCTGACGCTCGTCCTCGTCGACTGCATGCTGCTGCCGTCCGCGGCGCTGGCGAATCCGGCTGGTGGCGTCGTTCACGGCGGAATCGCCACGATCACCGGGCAGGGGACCTCGACCGTCAACGTCGATCAGCGGTCGCAGAACGCGATGCTCTCCTGGCAGAGCTTCAACATCCAGCCTGGTGAGGTCACCAACTTTCATCAACCCAATGCGAAGTCGGTCGCGATCAATCGCATCCTCGACGGTCAGGCGAGCCAGATCCTCGGTGGCCTCAATGCCAACGGCCACGTCTATCTGATCAACCCGAACGGCATCCTCTTCGGGCACGACTCGGTCGTGAACGTCGGCTCCCTCACCGCGGCCGCATCGGTGAAGGCGGGCGATCTGCTCGTCTTCGGCAACGGATTCGATGCGTCCGCGACGGCGGCCCCGGGAGCGAAGATCGAGAACCAGGGAACCATCCGCACCCAGGAGGGCGGCTTCGTCTACCTGGTGGCGCCGCAGGTCGAGAACGGGAAATCCGGCGTGATCGTCGCGCCCGACGGGCAGGTGATGCTCGCCGCGGGCGCAACCGTCTACCTGACGGATCGCGCGGACGGCCTCGGCGTGGCGGTCGAGTACACGGCGCCGGGAGTTGCGGGCGACGCGGCTGTGAACCTCGGCAAGATCGTGGCGGATGGCGGCTTCGTGAAGATGCGCGCCGATCTCGTCCGCCAGTCGGGCATCATCGAGGCCAATGCGGTGCGCGAGCAAGGCGGCCGCATCGAGCTCGTCGCCGACAGCGGGCTCACGCTCGATGACGGCAGCGTCACCACGGCTACGGGCGGCGACGGAGTGGGCGCCGGAGGAACCGTCGTCGCGAAGTCCGGAGGCGATGCGACCGTCGCGGCGGGTTCGATCACCGACGTCTCCGGTGGCGCCGAAGGCGGCGCGGGCGGATCGATCGAGGTCAGCGGCGAACGTGCCGTCGCGCTGTCCGGCACGATGCGCGCCGACGGACACGGCGGTGCGTCGGGGGGAGCGGTGGTCATCGACCCGGCCGAGCTCCTGATCACCGGCACGCAGACCTTCCAGGGCGCCTCGACGGTATCGCTCACGGCGACGAACACGATCTCGCTCCAGGACAACGCGACCATTTCGCTGCAGAACCCGTCGGGCAAGCCGACGTTCGATCTGCGCTCCGGTAGCGACATCGTCTTCGGCACCAACGCCAGCATCACCGAGGGCGCCGGCGGGAGCGCGTCGAGCCACTGGAACGTCCAGCTGATCGCCGGGGCCCAGGACCTGACGGATCCGACCTCTCTGGCGCTCAACCCGACCTCGCTCGGCGGGATCTTCCTGTCGGGCGCGAAACAGCAGACCACCGGACCGACAACAGGCCGGGTCATCCGGACCTCCGCAGGCGAAGCGACGCCGCTCACGAAGAACGGCCTGGTGCAGCTCGTCTTCAGCGATCTGGTCGCGCGCGCGGCCACCGACGTGTGGGTCGGGAACGGCGGTGGCCTGATCGACCAGGTGGGTTCCATCGACGTCCAGGCCGGCCGCGACGTGCGCTTCAGCGCGGGGAGCAAGACAACGGATGGTGTGATCCAGAACGGCTCCGGCAACATCCGGGTGGTGGCCGGCCGCTCCGTGATCCTGACCGGTAGCGCGGGCGCTCAGGGCAACGCAGCGATCCGCACGCGTGGAGTTCGGGGCGTCGACGCGGAGGGCAATCCGACGCAGAGCGACGGCGGCAGCGTCTTCGTGCAGGCCCTGACGGGTGACGTCGACGCGGGCATCGGCAACCGCTGGCTGCAGCCGGGACCCCTGTCGACGGATCCCGGCTTCGATGTGATGCCGGTGGTCTCCCAGGGCATCCTCGGCATCGGCACCGAGGTCGGCGGCGACGTCACTGTGATCGCCGGTCGCAACGTCCTCACCGGGGGCTCGACGCTCGCTCGAACCGGCGGTTCGGCCCGTCTGCGCGACGGCACGGCCGACTACACGGGCTCGCACATCGGTCTCTTCGGCCGACCGGTGCAGCCGGCGGCGCGTAGCAACGACTCGGGTCCGCGCGTGTTGGACGATCCGCCCGAGAGTCGCCTGCTCGTGATCGCGGGCGGCGACATCAGCGGCGACTACGTCGTCCGGCAGGGTCGGGCGGTCTTCCGCGCCGGCTACAGCCTGAAGCCCGACGCCGTCGCGACCTCTCTCTCGGCCGACGATCTCCCGGCCCTCGCGGCGTCGCTCCAGCGCAGCGACCTCGCCGCGGATCCGACGAAGGGTTGGTTCGGGAGTCTGTCCAGCCCGGTCACCGTCGATCTGATGGAGGGCCGCGCCCGGCTCGACCCGGCGCATCCCGACCAGATCCTCCAGGCGAGCATCGATGCGCTCGGCGCGAACGGCATCGCGATCCGCGCGATCGAGAACCCGAGCCTGGTCTACCCGCCCAATACGCAGATCACCGGCGGCACCTTCCGCGCACCCAGCTACTCATCCTCGGACTCCGCGTTTCTCGAGGCCGAGACGGGCGACGTGGTCCTCGTCGGCAACGACACGGTGCTCCCCGTCGAGGGAGTCGTCGGGAATGGGCTCGTGCAGAACAACCTGGTGTGGCTGCTCCCGCCTTCTCTCCGCGTGACGACCCACGAATTCCAGCGCGATCTCGAGTCCCGCGGTGGCGATCTGGTGATCCTGAATCCGTTCATGCTGTTTCCCTCGAGCACGGGGGGCCTCGACCTCGACGTCGCCGGCCAGGTACGAGGGGCGGGCGATTCGGCGCTCGGCAACCCCGCCTTCAATCTCGCGCTGACCACCTTCCGGACCGCCACCCTGAGCACCTTCACGCTTCCCGCTGCCACCGAGTTGTTGGACCCGACGACGGGGCTTCGTTTCAACCTCCAGGGCGCGGTCCAGTTCCAGCCGCCGGTGCCGTCGATGCCCGCGATGGGGAGCGTCGTCGTGCGCCTCTCGTCGGCTGCCGCGAACCAGTCGTTGCTGGTGCCCAAGGGAACCCGGATCAGCGACGATCATGGGCGGATCTTCGAGGTCTCCTCCGACACGCTGATTCCGGATCCGTCGGGCCGCTACTCCCAGGGCAAGGTCGTGTTCGCGTCGGATTTCACGGCGAGGAACATCGTCACCATCCCGCAGGGCACCGTGCTCGTCGATGGGAACGGAGTCCAGTTCACGACGGTCTCGACCGCGGTGCTCACTCCGGGTCTGAGCGGCGTCGCCGTAGCGGTTCAGGCGGTGACACCGGGACACGACGCGCCCGCCTTCGGACTGACGCTCAAGGACCCGATCGCCGGCATCGCCGCGGCGACGAATCGCGTCCCGACGGTGCGGCGACCGGAAGGCGTCGTCCCGGTGGAGGCCGAGTTCGTGGGATTCGAGGGTCTGACCTTGCCCCACAAGCTCGTGGGTCTCGTCGATCCGGTCCCCGGCGTGCTCGGCGTCTACAACACCCAGACTCTGTCGGGAACGGACGTCCTGCCCACGGGCCAGATGTCGACCACCAACCCCTCCGCCACCTCGAAGCTCGCGGGGCCGGTGGCCGAGGCCGCCATCGGACACAGTCTGGTGATCACCAACCCGTCGGTGCTGCCTCCCGGCGTGGACGCATCCGATATTTCCATCTCGCTCGGGAGCCTGCGTTCCAACGGAGGACTCCAGCAACCGGTCGTGTTCCGGAAGCTCCAGGTGACGCGCGACAGCGCGGGCAAGATCACCTCCACGCGAGTGGATCCGCCGGCGGATCGGGTCACCCTGTCGAGCGGAACCGATATCTGGACGAGTCGGGGTGCGCCTGGCATCCGGCAGTCCGACGCCGAGCCGAGCTTCGACGCGCGTGGCGGCGCCGCCTTCGATCAGTATGCGCAGTACTACCAGCAGTGTCGTTCGGGTTCGGACTGCGCAGTGCAGTTGAACGGCCAGCCGATCGGTGTGCGCGGAACCGGGCCGACCCACCTCGACGACCGCACCCCCGCGCGGCTGCGCGCCGGGGGATTCGACGGCGTGTCGATCGATCTGGCGGAATCCGTGGATCTCGAGACGGACGGGGACGTCCACGATCTGGCCCTGCGCGCCCAGAACAACGATCCGAGTGACGCGACTCTCGTTCGTGTCGGAGGCGACGCCTCGTTCGGCGGCGGCTCCCGGACCGTCATCGACGATCAGACCGGCGCACCGATCGCAGTCAAGGTGCCCGACGATCCCAGCACGGGAATCCTCGTCTCCGGGCCCGGCAGCGCACGGGTCCTGGTCGGCGTCGTGGAGTTCGCCGAGGCGGATACCAACCACGACGGGTTCGTCAGCTTCGACGAGTTCCACGGGTCACAGGACGTCTTCGACTCGCTCGACACCGAGACGGCGCTCCCCGACCACCGCCTCTCGTCGAAGGAGGCGCCCTACCTCCCCTCGGCCGCGAGCGCGGATCCGGATCGACACGTCGGAGAGTTGAAGCTGCCCGACGTGACGCAGGCCGGCATTGCCGGCGGCATCGGGACGGTCGGCAACAACATCGCCACCTCGCTCCCGGCGCAGGGCGCGAGTCTGACGGTCGTCAGCGCCAATGATCTCTCGCTCGGAAGTCGCGGGTCGATCGGCACGCTCGAGGGAGGCGACCTCCGCGTCTCGAGCATCGCCGGAGCGATCCGCGGCGGTGTTCCGCAGCAGGGAACGACCGACCAGCGGGGCATCTTCACCTTGTATGCCACGCCGTCTTCGCAGACCACGCGCCCGGCCGAGACGAACGGCGGCGGTGACATCGCGGTCGACGCCTACGGGGACATCGACGTCGGTGGACTGGCGATCGCCGCACTCTCGGTAAGCTCGATCTCCCTGGACAGCCGCGCTGCCTCCATCGACGCCGGCGTGAGCTCGCCCTTCGCGAACCCCAACGTTCGCTTCGATCCGCAGGCGAACCTGCTCGTCGCGAGCTTCGAGGGAGGCGGCATCGCGGCGCCGGGCGGCAAGGTCGACATCAAGGCGCGCAAGAACATCGACATCGGCGCCGGGATCAGCGGCGCGGGGATCACGCTCTCCGCCGGGCAGAACATCACGTCGTCCGGTTCGGGCGGGGTTTCGTCCACCGGCTCGGTCAGCATCTCGGCGCAGTCGTTCACGGGGAGCGTCTCCGCCGTCGGTGCGGTGAGCGTCTCCGCCAACGTCACAGCGGGCAGCAGCGTGTCGTCGAGCACCGGTCTCGTCTCCGGAGCCGGCTCCGTCGCATCCAACGCGGGCGGAACCCGCAGCAGCGCCGACACGAACCTCGCGAGCCAGCAGATGGCGCAGAGCGGCTCGCTGAGCGGAACCACCCTGGCCGACGCGGCGGGAGCCGGTGGGCCGCGCCAGGGAGTTCGCATCGACGTCTCCTCGCAGCCCTGCAAGAACCGGGTGACCTGCCAGTAGCTGCGCGGGTCGTTCCGCGCGCGACCGCCCTTCGAGGAGCGCCGCGACGCGCGCGCGCACGCGTGCGTCGCGTGACGCTGGCGTGTCGTTTGCGTGAAGCGCGCTCCGTCGGTCGCGCTCGCTTCACCCGCTTCTGCAGCGCGCGACCTCCAGGCTCCGCCGAGGCGACACGAGAAATTTCCTCGGCGATGTCCGGAAATCGCGCTCCATGGCGCCGGAGCGAAAGCCGCGCCCACACCTCGCGCGTACCGTACCCGCGTTCCCGGAGACGGGAGCAGAAAAAGGAGGAATGCAATTGTCGGAACGGATGTTAAGGAAGAGCCTGCGCAGGGGGGCGACTCTGCTCGCCGCAACCGCGGTGCTCGCACTGGGATGGTCCGGTCCCGCTCGCGCGTTCACCTACGCGACGGGTGACCTGGTTGGCATCCTCGTGCAGAACAACACCGAGCTGATCGTCAATCTCGGAACACTCAGCGGTCCCGAGACCTTCAGCATGCCGGTGCAATGGGGCGGCACCTTGTCGACGGGCAAGTTCGTGATGCTGACCGTGCCGAACAACACGGACCCGCTCGGCATCGTCACCTTCACGGCCCCGCTCACGACCAACGTCCCGGGCTTCGATAGTCCCGCTGGAAGGATGGCCGCACCGATTGCGGGCGCCTACTTCACCTTGGATCAGCCGTCGAACGACAAGTGGCTGAACCGCTTGAACTCGGTCGGAAGCCCGGACGGCGTGTTCGTGTTCTCCAATTCGGCGGACGAGCTCGTGGTGAGTGGAGCGTTCGCGAACGGGTATACGCAGAAACTTGGCGCCAGTACCGACAAGATCAATCAGACGATGCCCTTCAGCACGGCGCTGAAGTTCAACGGCAATCCCGCGGCGACAGGCTTCGTGTGGGAGGCCCAGATCGATTCGGGGACTCTCGCCGGAGACTTCACGAACCTCGGAAGTGTCGTGGCCAGCGACAACGGGGACGGCACGGTGACGATCCATCCCTTGCCCGAGCCGGGAAGCGAGCTCGCGATGGGCAGCGGGCTCGTGGCGCTGGGCGTGATCGGCTGGCGCAAGAGACGCGCCGCCTGAGCCGCCCGCTCGCTGGCACGAATCCATCTTCCAACTGATTCAACGAATATCAACGGAGATTGCACATGACCGATTCGAACCGTCTGTTCACACGCTTGATGCTCACGCTAAGCGTCTGCCTGGCCGTCGGGGCCGCCGGGCTCGTGATCGCCGGGCAGGCCCGGGCCGCGGACCCGCAGGCGTCCACGGACCAGTTCCGTACGGGCGGCTGCTCCGGCTGCTTCACCACTCAGATGAACGCGGTCACCGCCAACTTCTTCCACATCAGCCGCGTGTTCCGCGGCTGCGCCACGGGCACGGGTGTCTCCACCACCGATGCCGGGTGCGCCGGCGCGGCTCTTCAGAACGGGGTCTCCCTCATCCAGGATTTCGTGGTGATCCAGGGCGACCTTCGGTGCTCGCAGGCGCCGTGCAACGGCGGGCTGCCCCTCGACGCGAACGGCCTCGGTGTCCCGCACGGACAGCTGAACGTCACCTATCGCGTGTCGGCCAACGGCTCGTCGCGAGGTCTCAACTGCGCGAATGGCGGGACCGACCCGAACTCGAACTCGACGGGCTTCCTGTCTCCCGAGGGCATGGACGGCATCCCCGGGACCTCGGATGACGCCGGCGTCGGCCCGGGCTTCGGAGTGATCGGGGTGCCCGCGGGCTGGCCCAGCACGGCCGCGCGAACCCGTGACGCGCTGGTGGACTGCACCGGCAAGACCGCGATCGCGAGCTACTTCCCCGCTGGCATCGTTCCGGACACCACCGGCATGCAGGAGCTGTGCGTGGTGCAATACAACCAGAACGCCGACAGCGACATCGACAACAAGGCCGATGGCGTGATTCCCGCCTCCTACGGCTCGATTGCCGCGGCTGCTGCGAGCAACGAGAGCACGAACACGCGGCTCACGTGCGACACCGGCTTCGCCGACCTGCCGCCGGCTGACTTCGAGAGTCCGTCGTTCAACACGCAGACCTTCTCGAACCAGACGACGACGGGGGCTCAGATCTTCAAGATCATCGCTCACAAGAGCGTGTATACGCAGGCTCACCCGGGGCCGGGCGGCACGCAGAAGATCAACCTGCAGATGCCCCAGGTCGAGGCCCTGTTCGGCGCCACCGGACTCGGTGTCGACGCATGCTCGTGGAAGGCCGTGGGCGGCGCCGTGAACGGCGACACGGACAACAAGATCAAGGTCTGCTTCCGCGAGGACGGCTCGGGCACCCGGGAGACCTTCCGCAATACCTTCATGCTGACGCCGCAGGGCCAGCATCCGATGGGGACCACGGTGGGCAGCTTCTCCTGCACGGCCCGAGACGAGAGCCCCGGCACCTCGACCACCGTGAGCAAGAGCTTCCAGGTGAACACCACGGGCGGCGACGAGTCGGCCTGCGTGGCCGGCACCATCGGCGCGGTCGGATACGTGAACGCGTCCCGCACCAACGCGAACTACTACTCGCCGGTGGTCTTCGGTGTCGATCCCCAGACGGCCGACCTTCGCAATCTGGTGAAGTGCGGCCAGTATCCCTACTGGGGCCCGCTCACCGGCGGCACGGGCATCCACTCGGCCTTCCTGCTGACCAACGTGTACGTGGCGGCTCACTTGCAGAGCCTCAAGGACTCGTTCGTGTTCTCGACCGGGTCCGACTACCTGCCGCTCGGCGGGCTGCAGACGGGCGTGGCGTTCGACAAGGCACTGACGGCCTCGTACTACAACGCGAAGTACACGGCGAACGGCACCTGCACGGGTGAGGTCCCGGGGCCGGCTACTCATCCGTAGAACCGCAACGAGATCCCGTCTCGATCCGGTAGACGCAACGGGCCCGGCTCCGCTCGATGGAGCCGGGCCCTTGCACGTCCGGGTCGGATCGCTGCGAGCGCCCGTCCGGCGCTCGTGGGGTTCGGACCCCTTCGATCTCCTCCGCCTTCGTCGCGTCGCACTGCCTTTGCGATGCCTCCATGCAATTGCCACACGAATTACCACACCGTGAAGTTAGTTTGCGCCCCGATGACGCGACGGCGTAGATGGGTCGTCCTCGTTGCCCTCGCCGGGCTCGCCAGTGCACCGCCTGCGCGAGCTTTCGACGACGGCGCAGCGACCTTCGAATCCGGAGCGCGGCTCTACCACAAGGAGCTGCCGAGGCTCGAGGACATCCCCGTTCCGCACGTCGAGGTGGAGCGCCCACCGGAACAGGCGCCTCCGAAAGAATCGGGCCCGAAGTTCGAGATCCGGTCGTTCGAGGTGCGTGGGAACACCCTGCTCGCTCCGTCCCAGATCGATGCCGCCCTCGCGCAGTTCGAGGGAAAGGACAAGAGCATCGACGATGTCCAGGCGTCTCGCGACGCCCTCCAGAACCTCTACTCGAGAGAGGGATTCATCACCGTCGCGGTCACGATCCCGCAACAGACCGTGGCGGAGGGCACGATCCGGCTCCAGGTGATCGAGGCGCGACTCGGCAAGGTCGAGATCGAGAACCCCGGGGTCCACTGGTACAGCGACGACGATGTGGCGGAGCGCACGCCGCATCTGCGGCCCGGCGCGATCCTGCGGCGCGAAGACGTGACGAGCGACCTGATCCGGGCGAACACGTCTCCGGACCTCCAGGTGCGTCCGGTGATGAAGCCGGGCAGCGAACCCGAGACCGTCGATCTCACGCTGAGCGTCGAGGATCGGATCCCGCTACACGCCACGGTGGAGATCGACAACGATCGACCGCCGGGCTCTCCCGACACCCGCGCGCAAGCCCAGGTCTCCTACCTGAACCTCTGGGACCTCGGCCACGAGGGGTCGTTCTTCTACCAGACCGCGGTCTCGTCGAGCCCGGAGGACGTCAAGATCTACGGCGGCACCTACCGCGCCCCGATGCCGTGGAGCGACCGCCAGTCGCTCTTCTATTACATCGTCAAATCCGACACCACGAGCGAGGTCGTCGGTGCCGCCGGCATCTCGCTGTTCGGCAAGGGCCTCAACATGGGCCTGCGCTACCAGGTGGCGCTTCCGGATCTCCCGGAGGTCCCCTGGTTCCACCATTCCGTGTCGCTCGGGATCGATCGCAAGGACGTCGAGAACGATCTCACGGAGCAGCCGCAGCCCGGCGAGCCGCCCCCCGACACCATCGTCACCCCGATCACGTACCTGCCGCTCAGCCTCGCCTACAGCATGAGCGTCGACACGTCCCAGTCGCAGACGTACCTGCAGACGGGACTCTATGCGATCCAGTCCGGCTGGGTCTCGGGAGGGAGCCGAAAGGACTTCCAGGCCAACCGCGGTGGCGACGTGCCGGGCAATCCCGTCGACGGCAACCTCGAGATCGTCCGCTTGAACTTCAACCAGCTGGTGCGCGTCCCGGCGCTGCTCCAGACGCTCGCCGCGGGCCGATTCATCGCGCTCCCCGAGCCCGTATCCTCGTCGTTCGGCGACGACTGGACGCTCCAGCTCACGGCCCGAGGCCAGTGGGCGAGCGAGCCGCTCATCAGCACGGAGCAGTACGCCGCAGGCGGTCTCGACAGCGTGCGCGGCTACTTCCAGAGCAAGCGCTTCGGCGACAACGCGGTCAACACGCAGCTCGAGCTGCGTACGCCCTTCTGGACTCCCGACTGGTCCGGCAGGCCGCTGCCGACTCGCTTTCAGCTGATCGGCTACTTCGATGCGGCGCAGCTCTACACGAATCATCCCGGCGAGGGACAGAACTCCGTCTACGACCTGCAAGGGATCGGTGTAGGGCTACAGGCGAGCCTCTTCGATCGCGTGACCGCGAGGCTGTATGCGAGCGATCCGTTGATCGATTCGAGCCAGGACCCTCGCTTCAATTTCGAGGTGAGCGCCGGCTTCTGAAGCGGCCGCTCAAGGAGGAGTTCTTCCCCTCATGTTGCGCCGCATACTGCCCTTTTACCCGGCGTTCGCGCTGATGGTGCTGCTCGGAGTGCTTGCGATTCCCGCTGGCAGGACGCGTGCCGAGGAGCCGGAGCCCACTCCGTCGGCAGCGGAGGAAACTCCGTCGGAGTCGGAGCCCGCACCGCCGCGGCCGCCACCGCCCCCGACGATACCCCCTCCGTCGAAGCCGACGTCGAGCGCAACCACAGCGCCGAATTCGGAGGCCACCCCATCGCCCGCAGCGGCGGAGATGCTGAAGTCGATGCGCGAGAAGGGAATCATCTCCGAGGACGAGTACGAGGATCTCTACCGCCGCCAGGCGCGATACGAGGCCGAGCAGGAGTCCCGCAGCAGCCTTCCGGGCTGGCTCCAGAACTGGACGTTCGGGGGAAGCCTGCGCCTTCGCTGGGAACGCCAGGACTACGGCCACGGCTTCTATGACACCGGAAAGAATCTGCAGATCGGCCAGGACAACGTCGACGCCCTGAACGGCAACGCGACCGGCGTGCGAGACCGCTACCGGCTCAGGTTCCTGATCGGAGCGGAGAAGCTGGTCAGCGAAGGGCTGAGAGTTGGATTCATGATCGGAACGTCGATGGGCACGTCGTACGGCTTCGATACCTGTGCGGGCGGCGTGGACTGCGGGGTCTTCGGCACCGCGCTGCCCGGAGATCCGCGCAGCGCGAATTCCACCCTCGGCGGCTTCTTCGATCCGAAGAACATCTATCTGGATCGCGCCTACGTCGACTGGCATCCCTACTTCGCCCCCACGTTCGGGCTGATCGCAGGCAAGTTCCAGAACCCGTTCCAGGTCCCAGAGGTTCCGTCGGACCTCTTCATCTGGGACCCCGACATCAATCCCGAAGGAGCCGCTGCGCGGTACCGCTTCGATCTGCTGCCGGAAGCGCTTCGGTTCGACGGCACCGCGGCCTTCCTGGTCCTCAACGAGATCGCCTCCGTGAACGTGCAACCGTTCGCGGTGACGCCCGTGGCGCCGGGAGATCAGGCGCTCATCGTGCAGCCGCACTACGACGAGCGCGATCCCTACATGTACGGACTGCAGGGGGCCATTCGATACAGTCCGAACGATTTCTGGAAGATCGGCGCCCAGGGCTCCTACTACGATCTCGAGAACATGGACACCACGCTCGTGGCGGCGTTGAACGGCCTCGGAAACGGCGGCGACTCCGTCGAGCACGACCCGTTGCTCGTCGTGTTGACGCCATCGAGCCCGCTCTTCCAGACCGGAGAGTCCAAGGGTCGGATGGAAGAGGTGGTGACGAGCGTCTTCGCCACCCTGGCTCCCTTCGGGCCGCGCTATGCGGTGACCCCGTTCTTCCAGTGGAGCAGCATCACGAACGCCTCGTCGCAGAACGTCGGATGGTCGGCGGGCGTCGATTTCGGTACGCCGGACCTCTTGAAGCTGACCGTGATGTACGCCGACATCGAGCGGAACGGCACGGTTGCTCTCTTTACGGACTCCGATGTCTTCGGCGGCGTCACCAATGCCAAGGGCTGGTACGCCAGGATCCAGCGCCAGATCACCGATGCGGTGCGCGTGGACGCGACCTTCTCGAAGTCGACCATCGCCGAGAGGAACTGCGCGTACAATGGCACCACGAAGGAGGTTCTCTGCGACACCGGTCTCACCGAGAATCCGGCGCTCGCGGATGCCTTCAACGAGACCAAGCTCGACCGCCTGCTGATCCAGATGGATCTCGTCGTGGTGTTCTGATGCCCGCGACACTGCGACCGCTGGCGCTCGTCGGCCTCGTCGCGGGTCTCGCAGTGTCTTCTGCTTGCGACGACGGCAAGAACGTCGAGCTCCTCGAGGCGAAGAAGAGCGAGATCCTCGAGCACACGCGGCCCAAGCAGGAGTTCTGGGATCAGGTGGAACGGAAGGGGCGTGCGCTGAAGCAGGAGCGGAGCGCCTCCGACGAGATCGCGTCGCTGCAATCCAAGAGCTCGGAGACTCGAACCGCACTCGATTCGCTGCGCAAGCAGCTCGAGGACGCCAGGGCCACGAACGCCAGGGCCTCCGACGTGCTGTCGAACCAGGTCGCCCAGCGAGACGCGGCCGAGGCAGAGGTTGCAAAGAACGAGGCGACGCTCGCGTCCTTCCTCGAGCGCCAGCGCAGCGGCGCAGCGCCGTGAGGGGCGTCCGGATCGCGCTGGTGCTGCTGGCGGTCCTCGGGGCGAGCTCCGGCTGCGCGCCCGATCGCGCGCCGGAGCTCCGGAAGGAGATCGCGAAGCTCGAAGAGGAGCGGAGCCCTACCGACGCGGTGGAGAAGGCAAAGGCCGACGCCGACGCGGCCGAAGCGCAGCTCGCCGCGAGGAATCAGGAGCTCGAGCAAGCGCGCGCTGCGCTCTCGGGTTTCGAGGCGGACGTGAAGCGCACGAGCGCGGCCCTGGATGAAGAGGTCCAGCGGAACCAGGACCTTCGATCGCAGATCGACGAGGCGGGTCAGCGCGCGTTGGCCGCTTCGAAGCGGAGCGAAGAGCTCGTCGCGCAGATCGCGCAGGAACGCGCTCGCGCCGGCTACCTGCGCGACCGGGCGGAGACGCTCGCGCACGAGCTACGGCCGGAGGATCCGGACTGGGCCAACCAACGCCGCGTGCTGGGGCTCTCCCAGCTCCTGGCCGAGACCGTGCGGACGTATCCGGACGACCCCGTCCTGGTGGAGCTGGCGCACACCCATCTCGAAGCATCGAAGAAGCCGGATGTAGCGCGGGCCGCCACGCTCGCGAGGTCGCTGTCCGATCGACTTTGCGGGGTCTACGCGCTCGATACCTCCTCCGTAGCGACTGGACCTCCTGCTCCGGCCAGAGCTGCGGAACCGCCGTCGGCCGAGCCGGCGCGCGAGTAGACGGCCGCGACCTCCCCGCGCGTCATCTCCGAGCTGTGTGGCGGCGCGGCGACTAGCGAGTGCTGCCACGTCCGTCGACGAGGCCGAGCGCCTCGAGGATCACGCCCTCGCGCAGGCCCCAGTCGCAGATCAGCAGCTCGCGCAGCGAGAGGTGCTGCATCAGCGTGTCGAGGATTACCGCGCCGGTCGGCAGCAGATCCGCGCGGTTGCGCTTCATGCCGGGCATGCGGAGCCGCTCGTCATGGGTCGCGCGCGCGAGGTCGTCGGCGAGCTGCGAGAGCTCGTCGCGCCGGACGCGCAGTCCGCCGTTCGCGGCGCGGCCCTCGCCGCGCTGCTCGGCGAGGCGCGCCAGCGCGCGCGCCGTTCCGCCCGATGCGATCGGCAGCTTCGGGCTGCGCGCGCGCACCTCCTTGCGACACGCCGCCAGGTGCGACTCGACGCGCTCCTCGATCTCCTTGTGCTCGCGCCGCTTCAGCGGGTCGTGCAGCGCGAGCTCACTGTGCAGGCGCGTGACCCCGAGCGGGAGCGTGGTCTCCCATTGGACCTCGAAGCCGTCGCCGATCGCGAGCTCGAGGCTGCCACCGCCGAGATCCATGCCCAGCGCGACCTCGTCGCGCAGCGGGATGCGGTGCCGGAAGGCCGCGAAGATCAGGCGCGCCTCCTCGATGCCCGAAAGCATGCGCACCGGCCTCCCGAGCGCGCGCGCGATCGCATCCGCGAGCGGCGCGCGGTTGCTCGCCTCGCGCAGCGCGGCCGTCGCGACCGGCAGCAGCTTCTCCGCTCCGGCCTGCTCGGCCACGCGCCGCAGCGCGCGCGCCGATTCGATCGCGCGCGACGCGATCGGCTTCGGGATGGCGCCCTCGGCGGCGATCGTCGCGCCGAGCCGCAGCATCACCCGTCGCCGCACGACGCGCTCGATCTCGCCGGTCGGGCTCGCGTCCGCCACGAGCAGGTGGAACGAGGTACTCCCGAGATCGAGGACCGCTACGCGCAGCTTTGCGTCCGGCCCCTTGCGGCGCACTCGTCGATCCGCCAATGCGACCTCCCGGATCAGCCGCCGACGCGGCGGCGTTCGCGGTCCCGTGCGGGGGGAGGCAGCGGGCGGCACGCGACGTGGCGAATCTTAACCCGACAGATCACGAACGCGAAAGACTTTCGCGCGTGCGCTCGCGCGAGGCGTCGCGCGCCGGCGACCCGCGGCGCGCGGCCGACTCGAGCAGCCGCTGCTGCGCGTTGCTGCGCTCGCGCGTGTGGACTCGCTGCCACACGCCGCTCGCATCGAGCTCCCATGCGAGCACATCGTCGCGCAGCAGCGCATCGAACATGTCGCGCAGACGGGCGGCCAGCGCCGGGTCCTCGACCGGCGTGACCACCTCCACGCGTCGGTCGAGGTTGCGCGCCATCAGATCCGCCGATCCGAGCGCGTAGAGCGGCCCGCGCGCGTCGCTTCCGAATCGGAAGACGCGGCTGTGCTCGAGGAAGCGGCCGATGATCGAGCGCACGCGGATGGTCTCGGAGAGCCCGGGCACGCCGGGTCGCAGACAGCAGACGCCTCGCACCAGCAGGTCGATCTCGACGCCCGCTTGCGAGGCGGCGTAGAGCGCATCCACGAGCTGCGGGTCGTCGAGCCCGTTGACCTTGATCGCGATGCGGCCGTCGCCGGAATCGATCTCGCGCTGGATCAGCTCGAGCAAGGTCGCGCGCAAGGTGCGCGGCGCGACCCAGAGCTTGCGGAAGCGCTTCTGCTTGCTGTAGCCGGTCAGGTAGTTGAAGAGGTCGGCGAGGTCCGCGCAGAGCGCTGCGTCCGCGCTGAAGAGGCCGAGGTCTTCGTAGCTGCCCGCCGTGTCCGGGTTGTAGTTGCCCGTGCCGACGTGGCCGTAGCGGCGGATGCCGTCCGGCTCGCGCCGCACGACCAAGGTGATCTTCCCGTGCGCCTTCAGCCCGACCACGCCGTAGACCACGTGTACGCCCGCCTCTTCGAGCGCCCGCGCGAGGTCGATGTTGGCCTCCTCGTCGAAGCGCGCGGTCAGCTCGACGAGCGTCACGACCTGCTTGCCGGCCTCGGCGGCCTGGATCAGCCTGCGGACGATCGGATTGTCGGGGCCCGAGGTGCGGTAGAGCGTGTGCTTGATCGCGAGCACGTGCGGGTCGGACGCGGCCTGCGCGAGGAACGCCTCGACCGAGGCGCGGAACGACTCGTAGGGGTGGTGCACCAGCAGGTCGCGCTCGCGCAGCCTCGCGAAGAAGTCGATCTCGCCGTCCTCGCCGGGCTGGAGCCCCGGCGGCGTGACGGGGGTGAAGGCCGGGTGCTTCAGCTCCGGGCGGTCGAGCGCATGGAGCGACCAGAGCGCGCCGACGTCGAGCGGGGCGTGCGTGCAGTAGACGTGGCCCTCGTCGAGCTCGAGCTCGGCGGCGAGCAGGTTCCGCACCTGCTCCGACATCGCGACGGGCACCTCGAGCCGCACCGCCGCGTTGGTGCGGAGCCTGCGCTTCAGCCCGGACTCGACCGCGAGCAGCAGGTCGTCCGCCTCGCTCTCCTCGAGCGCGAGCTCGGCGTCGCGGGTCACGCGGAAGGGATGACAGGAGACGATCTCCATGCCGGAGAAGAGCGCCTCGGCATGCGCCGCGATCACCTGCTCGATCGGGACGAAGTGCCCCGGCTCTCCGCAGGGTAGGAATCGCGGAAGGACCGGCGGCACCTTCACGCGCGCGAAGCGGTGGATGCCCGTGTCCTGATCGCGCACCACGAGCGCGAGGTTCAGCGAGAGGTTCGAGATGTACGGGAAGGGGTGCGCCGGGTCGACCGAGAGCGGTGTCAGCACGGCGAAGATCTGCTCGTCGAAGAGCTGCGAGAGCGTCGCCTGCGCCGACGCCTCGAGCTCGTCCCAGGCGTGGAGCACGACGCCCGCGTCGGCGAGCTTCGGCAGCAGCTCCTTGGCGAGCAGGTCGCCCTGACGCTGCACCAGCGCGAGCACGCGCGGTCGCAGCGCCTCGAGCTGCGCCGGGGCGCCGAGCCCGTCGGGCGAGCGCACGTCGAGCTCCGACTCGAGCTGCGCGACGAGACCGGCGACGCGCACCTGGAAGAAGTGATCGAGGTTCTGCCCCGAGATCGCGAGGAACTTGATGCGCTCGAGCAGCGGATGCGAGGGATCCTCCGCCACCGAGACGACGCGCGCGATGAACTCGAGCTGCGACAGCTCGCGATTGAGATAGGGAGCGCGCATCACCACCCGAGCACCCCGCGGGCGACGACGATAGCCGCTCCCGCGCGCGGGTCGGAGTGACGATGCCGTGACGAATTCGAGGATCAGCCGGACGCCGTGCGCTCGGCAACCTGCGCGTCGACGAACCGATAGCCGACGCCGCGCACGGTCTCGATGCAGCGACCCGCGGTTCCGAGCTTTCGACGGATGCTCTTGATGTGCGCGTCGATCGCACGGTCGCTACGTGGGGCCGAAGCGCCCCAGAGTCGCTCGATCAGCTGCTTCCTTCGCACCACCCGGCCCGCCTGGCCCATCAGCTCGGTCAACAGCTCGTACTCCTTGTGCGTGAGCTCGACATCCGCGTCCAGCACCCGGATGCGCCCGGCGCGCGTGTCGACGCGGACGAGCCCGCGCGCCCGCTTCGGCGCGCGCTCCGGGCGCGAGCGGAAGCCTCGCAGCACCGCGTCGACCCGGGCGCGAAGCTCCGCGGGATAGAAAGGTCGCGCGACGAAGTCGTCGGCCCCCGCCTCGAAGGCGAGCACCCGGTCGATCTCGGAAGCCTGGCTCGAGACGACCATGATGGGGACGTCCGCGCCGCGCGGCGCTTCCCGGATCAGTCGACAGACCCCGAGGCCGGATTGATCCGGTAGGTACAGATCCAGGATCAACAGATCGGGGCGGCCATTCTGGACCGCTCGCAGGCACTCGCCGCCGCTGGCCGCCTCGCGGCATATGATCCCCGGGTCCGCGAGACATTCGAGGATCTCGCGCCGCGCCGCGATCTCTGCGTGCACGATCCACACCTCGAGCGGGTGATCGCGCAGGGCGATGGGGGCCATGCGGAGTGGCAGCAAATCGGAGCGCTTTGACGGTTTCGTGAAGCGTCTGCGAAGAGTTCGACAGTCGCGTGGAGGACGACGCCTCGGACGCGCGGTGACGTGCGTTGTTGTCACCAGAAAGGCACGGGGGGCCGCCGGAGCGGCCCCCCGTGGTGGTAGTGGTGCGGCGGCAGTCGCGCCGCTCCTGCCGCAGACCGCCCGATCGAGCATTCGATGGGGTTGGGATTGGGTTGAAGGGACGGCGGTCCCGGCGGGCGGGCGCCAAGCTAGACGCGACGCGTGGCGGCCGGATGGAGTTGCGGTCGAGCTATCGTGACCGCGCGGCGAGCCGCCGCGAGATCCTCGTGAAGAGCCTCTACCTGCTGAGACACGCGAAGGCGGCTGCGGGCGAGATCGGCCAGGACGATCACGCCCGTCCTCTTACCGGTCGAGGGCGGCGTGCCGCCGATCGCATCGGCGAAGTGCTCGAGCAGCGCGGTGAGCCGCCGGACTTCGTGCTCTGCTCGTCATCGCGCCGCACGCGCGAGACGCTCGAGCGCGTGCTCGATCGGATCAAGGCACGGCCCCGCGTGCTGATGGAGTCCGATCTCTACCTCGCCGACTGCGAGACGCTGCTCGCGCACGTGCGCACGCTGCCCGACGACGCTTCGTTCGCGATGCTGGTCGGCCACAATCCTGGGATCGCGGATCTCGCGGATGCGCTCGTCACCCGCGGGTCGCACGAGGCGAGACAGCGTCTCGCTCGAAAGTTCCCGACGGGGGCGCTGGCGGTGCTCCATCTCGACATCGCACGCTGGGCGGAGGCGCACCAGGGCGCCGAGCTCGCCGCCTTCATCGTTCCGCGAGACCTCGAGTCCGATCGAGGGTAAGCTGCAGCGCATGCCGGATGCGGCGGCCCGCGAGGTCGAGCTCAAGCTGGAGCTCTCTCCGTCCGACGCCGCGCGCATCCTCGAGCATCCCGCCGTGCAGCGCTACGCGGTCGGACCTGCGCAGACCCGGCAGCTCCTCTCCGTCTACTTCGACACGCGCGATCTCGGGCTCGCGCAGGCGGGCATCGGCCTGCGCCTGCGACATGCGGGTGACGAGCAGGTGCAGACGGTCAAGTGGGGCGAGGGCACGGCCGCGGGCCTCTTCGAGCGCGGCGAGCTCGAGGTCGCGGTGAGCGGCCAGCGCCCCGTGCTGTACGCGATCCCCGACGAAGCGCTGCGCGAGCGCATCCGCAAGGCGCTCGGCGGCGAGCCGCTCGAGCCGATCTTCGAGACCGAGATGCGCCGCACGCACGGTCTGCTGCGCGACGGCGCGGACGAGTGGAGCGTCGACCTCGACGAGGGCGAGATCCGGGCGCAGGACGCGCACGAGCCGATCTGCGAGCTCGAGCTCGAGCTGGTGCGAGGGCAGGCGGCGCGCCTCTACGAGCTGGCGCTCGAGCTGTGCGAGAGCTTCGACCTGCGCGTGGGACTGCGCAGCAAGGCGGAACGCGGCTACGCGCTGCGCGCGGGAACCGGACCCGAGCCGCGCAAGGCGCTCGAGCTCGAGCTCCCCGACGGCGCGACGCTCGACACGGCGCTGCGCGAGATCGCGCGCGCATGCCTCGGGCAGATCGGCGTCAACGTCGCGGCCGCCTTCGAGGGCACGGACCCGGAGGGCGTGCACCAGATGCGCGTCGGCCTGCGGCGCATGCGCTCGGTCTTCTCGGTCTTCCGGCCGGTCCTGCCCGATGACCGCACGCGCGCGCTGCGCGACGAGCTGCGCTGGCTGGCGGGTGAGCTCGGCGTGGTGCGCGATCTCGACGTCTTCGTCGGCGAGCTGCTCGGTCCGCTCTCCGGTCTGCGCGACGACGACGCCGCGCTGAAGCGCCTGCGCGCCGAAGCGGAAGAGCTGCGCGACGAGCGCAGGCAGGCGCTGCGCGAGACGCTGCGCTCGCGTCGCCTGACCCGGCTGCTGCTCGAGCTCGGCTACTGGATCGCGCGCTCGTCGTGGCGCGAGCAGGCGCTGAGCGAGACGAGCGCGATGCTGTTCCAGCCGGCCGAGATCTTCGCGGACGGCGTGCTCGAGCGGCTCCACCGGCGCGCCGACAAGCTCGGCCGCGTCGCCGTGATCGGCCCGCCGGCCGCGCGCCACGAGCTCCGCATCGCGTTGAAGAAGCTGCGTTACGCCTGCGAGTTCTTCCGCAGTCTCTTCCCCGACCGCGACACGCGCCGCTATCTGCGCCGGCTCTCGCGGCTCCAGGACGTGCTCGGCGCGCTGAACGACGTCGCGACGGCTGGCCGCGTGCTGCAGGAGCTGCTCGGACGCGTCGGCCCTCCGGACGCCGACTCGCTCGCGCGCGCGGTCGGCTTCATCGAGGGGTTCGCCGCCCGCGAGGACGAGCTCTCGCTGCGCGAGCTCGCGGCGCTCTGGCAGCGCTTCGCACGCACGCGCACGTTCTGGCAAGACGACTGAAACCGGCTCGATGTCGGACTAGAAGTCGATCCCGAAGCGCGTCATCAGCGTGTTCTGATCGCCGACGTCGTTCCGGTGCGCCCAGACGTAGTCCAGCATGATCCGGAAGTTGCCGTAGAGGTACCAGTTGACCGCCCCGGTGACGTCGCTCTCGATTCCGCCGCGCACGCTCTCGTCGTTCAGGTCGACGTACGAGTAGCGGGCTGCCAGCTCCCAGGCGCCCCACTGTTCCTTCGAGATCGAGAACGGATTCTTCGGGCTCGTGCGCCCGAAGGCGCCGAGGGTCCGGTCGTAGGCGCGGTGCTCGCCGGTGAGGAACCAGCTCGCCTGGCCGTAGGCGCCCCAGAGGTTCGCCTCGTCGGAGTGCCGCACGTCCACGAGCGAGTCGAGGAACTCGCCCTGGAACGACACCGGCCCCGTGACCGTCGCAAGCTCGGCGCCAAAGACGTCCACGCCGTCGGTGGAGAGGTTCCCGGTGTCGATGATCGGGTTCGAGAGGTGCACCTCGGGACGCGGATTGAATTCGACCGCGTCGGCGCCCCGGAAGCGGTGGCTGTAGCTGTAACCGACGTGGACGAGTGTGGCTCCATCGTCCTCGTAGACGGGCAGGCCCGTGATGCGCGCGGTCACGTTGTAGGGAGACGACTCGGAGAAGCCGTTGCCGAAGTTGTCCGAGGCGCGGAAGCCGCCGACGCCCCACGTCATCCGCTGGTCGAAGCCCGTGTTCTGGATCGCGACACCGGAGTTGCGATCCGTCGAGAACGCGAGCACGGGCAAAGCGCGCTCCATGAACGTGATGAAGCGATCGCTCGTGAGCTCGTCGAGGCTCTGCGGCTCCTTGAAGTGTCCGACGAGTGCGCGCCCGACGTACGGGAGCCGCTGCATTCCGATCCACACGTCCTTGAACTGGGGGCTGCCTCCCGCGAAGTCGTACTCGGCCCGGAACATCAGGTTCTCGCCGAGCTCGCCCTCGGCCATGAGGCGCGCGCGACGGAACTCCTCGCCCGTGCCCTCGTTGTGGATGCCGAGATTCTTCAGCGCATCGTCTTCATCGATGCCCGCGACGTCGAACTGGATCAGGCCGCCGACGTGAAACTTGTACAGACCGTCGTTGCGCTCGAGGCGGACGCCGTAGTCCTTGTAGGCGATCTTCCAGCCCTCGGGATCCGGTGTCGCCGGCGCCGCGAGAGTCGCCGCCGCGATGGTCGGAGGGGGCGGTGCGGGAGGCGGCGTCTGTGCCTGCGGCGGTCTCTGCCCCTGCCGCTCGCGCTCTTCCTGCTCGAGCTGCTGCTTCAGCGCGTCGTAGCGCTGCGCGTCGATCGTGCCCTGCTCGCGCAGGATCTCGAGCACCTGCTCGGTGACCGACTTCTTCGGAGCCGCGGGCTCCTCGGCCCACGCGAGAGTTCCCGCGAGGAGCATCGGGCTCGCGGCGAGCGCGATCGACGCACGGACGGAATGGCGCGCCATGGTTCCCCCTTCGGATGCAGTGGTGTCGGAGCCGCCGGGGAGCCGCATGAACGCGACGCCCGGCGTGGCGATTTCGTGAACCCCTCTCACCTCGGGTCACGATCGCGCGGCACGATACGTCGATTCCGTGTCCGGATGGAGACTTATCGGTGACGGAATCGTGGGTCCGGTCGCCCTGCCGCTCGTCGAACGCGGTTTCGAAATGACGGCCTTCACGAATCCGTCACGCGAATGCTGCGGCGAGGACACCGCGGCGCCCTAGCCTGCGCCGCTCAATGGGGGTGCGAGTGCGTCTCGCGCGGCCCCGCTTCCACGAGGGAGACCACCATGCGAAGGCTCGAGGCGTGCGCGCTGCTGCTGGCGCTCGTCGCCCCGCTCTCGGCGCAGGCGCGCGATCAGATCCGGATCGTGGGATCGTCGACCGTATATCCGTTCTCGACCATCGTGGCCGAGCAGCTCGGGCGCGGCGGCAAGTTCAAGACGCCGATCGTCGAGAGCACGGGCACCGGCGGAGGCTTCAAGCTCTTCTGCGCCGGGGTGGGCGTCGACACTCCCGACCTCGAGGACGCTTCGCGGCGCATCACGCAGTCGGAGATGAATCTCTGCGCGCAGAACGGCGTGAAGGAGATCGCCGAGATCAAGATCGGCTACGACGGCATCGTCGTCGCGAACTCCAAGAAATCGCCGCGCCAGGCGTTCACGCTGCGCCAGCTCTTCATGGCGCTCGCCAAGCAGGTGCCGGGGCCGAATGGTCACCTCGTGGCGAATCCCTACAAGACCTGGAAGGACGTCGATCCCTCGCTGCCGGACCTCCGCATCGAGGTGCTCGGCCCGCCGCCGACCTCGGGCACTCGCGACGCCTTCGCCGAGCTTGTCATGGAGGGCGGCTGCAAGAGCTTCCCGGATCTGAAGGCGCTGAAGGACAAGAACGAGGACGAGTTCAAGCAGGTCTGCCACGCGCTGCGCGAGGACGGCGCCTACATCGAGGCGGGCGAGAACGACAACCTGATCGTCCAGAAGCTGGTCGCGAACCCGAAGGCCTTCGGCATCTTCGGCTACAGCTTCCTCGAGGAGAACCAGGACAAGATCCAGGGCAGCACGATCGACGGCGTCGCGCCCGAATACGACTCGATCGCGCAGGGACGCTACCCCGTGTCGCGTCCCCTCTTCGTGTACGTGAAGATCGCCCACGTGAACTCGATCCCGGGGATCCGCGAGTTCATCGCGGAGCTGACGAGCGAGAAGGCGATGGGCGAAGACGGCTACCTGGCCGAGCGCGGTCTGATCCCGGGCCCGTCCGCCGAGCGCGCGCGGGAGCGGGAGAACGCGAGCAAGCTGAAGCCGCTCGAGCGCGTGGAAGGCTGAGCGCGCGTGGGCCGTCGCAGCACGGACCCCGTCCCAGCTCGAATGCGCGCGTCCCTGGTCTTCCTGCTCGTCGCGCTGCTGGCCCTCGCGGCCTTCGCGCTGGGGCGCCGGCGCGCGCTCGCGGCGGCCGGCCGCAGCCGACTCCACTCGCTGCCCGGCTACTACGGCTGGTACGCCGCGCTGTGGTGCGGGCTCCCGGGGCTCGCGATCGCGCTGGCGTGGGCGCTGTTCGCGTCGTCCGCGCTCGACCGGCTGACGCTCGGCTCGACCCCCGGCCGCGCCGCGGCGTCGAAGAGCGAGCAGGCGCTCTTCCTGAACGACGTGCGGAACCTCGCGAGCGGCGAGTCGGCGAGCGCCGATGCCCCGGCCGACCCCGAGGTGGCGCAGGCCGCCGCGCGCTACACGGAGGCGCGGCAGCGCGGACTCGCCGCGGCCTGCACCCTCGCGGTGCTGCTCTCGCTCGCGGGCGGCGCGCTGGCGCTCCGGCGCGTCGCGCCGTCGCTGCCGGCGCGCGTGGCGGTCGAGCGCGTGCTCGCTCACATCCTGTTGCTCTCGTCGGCCTTCGCGATCCTCGTGACCGCGGGCATCGTCTTCTCGCTGATCTTCGAGGCGGGCCGCTTCTTCGAACGCGTCTCACCCGTGGACTTCCTGTTCGGTCTCGAGTGGAGCCCGCAGACCGCGATCCGCGCGGACCAGGTCGGGAGCTCGGGTGCCTTCGGCGCGGTGCCGGTGTTCGCGGGGACCTTGCTGATCACCGCGATCGCGATGGCGGTCGCGGTGCCGATCGGCCTGCTCTCCGCCATCCACATGGGCTTCTATGCCTCGCCGCGCGTCCGGGCCGTCGCCAAGCCGGCGCTCGAGGTCCTCGCCGGCGTGCCGACGGTGGTCTACGGCTTCTTCGCTGCGCTGATGGTCGCTCCCGCGATCCGCGCGCTCGGAGAGGCGGCTGGTCTCTCGGTCGCATCGGAGAGCGCGCTGGCCGCGGGTCTCGTGATGGGCATCATGATCATCCCCTTCGTGTCCTCGCTCTCGGACGATGCCATCACCGCCGTGCCGCTCTCGCTGCGCGACGGGTCCTTCGGCCTCGGCGCGACGCGCTCGGAGACGATCCGACACGTGATCGTGCCGGCGGCGCTGCCGGGCATCGTCGGCGGAGTGCTGCTCGCCGTCTCGCGCGCAATCGGCGAGACGATGATCGTCGTGATGGCGGCGGGCCTCGCCGCGAACCTCACCGCGAATCCGCTCGAGGCCGTCACGACCGTGACGGTGCAGATCGTGTCGCTGCTGACCGGCGACCAGGAGTTCGACAGCGCCAAGACGCTCTCGGCCTTCGCCCTCGGCCTCGCGCTCTTCTGCGTGACCTTGGTGCTGAACATCTTCGCCCTGCGCGTGGTGCAGCGCTACCGGGAGAAGTATGAGTGACGCGACGCGCGCGGGCGCGCTCGACCCGGGCGCGCGCTGGGCTTCGCCCGAGATGCGGACCCGGCTCGCGCGGCGCCACGCGTCGGAGCGGCGCTTCCGCCTGGCCGGATTCGCGGCCATCGCGCTGGCGATCGCGAGCCTCGGCGTGCTGCTCGTGAGCATCGGCTGGAAGGGCGCGCCCGCCTTCTCCGCCACCGAGCTGCGTCTCGACGTCGATCTCGCGCCGGCGGCGCTCGGGCTCGCGGACGCGACTGCCGCCGCGGACCCCGCGGCGCTGCGCGCCGCCGACTACCGCGCGCCGCTTCGCGCGGCGCTCCAGGCGCTCTTCCCGGACGTCCTGTCGCACAGCGAGACCCGCGAGCTCACGGCGCTCCTCTCGCGCGGCGCCGCGGACGAGCTCCAGGCGCGCGTCGAAGCGGACCCGTCGCTCGTCGGACGCCGCGTGTCGCTCTGGCTGCCGGCCGACGACGAGGTCGACCTCGCGCGCAAGAGCGGCTTCTCGCGCGCCGTCGCCGAGGCGGATCGTCACCTGTCGGACGCGCAGATCGGCTGGCTGGAGGCGCTCGCGCGCGACGGGCGCGTGCGCGGCACCTTCGACTGGGCCTTCTTCACGTCGGGCGACTCGCGCGAGCCGGAGCAGGCGGGAGTGCTCGGCGCGCTGGTGGGCTCCTTCCTCACGCTCGTGGTGACGCTCGCGATCGTCTTCCCGCTCGGAGTATCGGCCGCGATCTATCTCGAGGAGTTCGCCCCGCGCAGCCGCTGGACGGATCTCATCGAGGTCAACATCAACAACCTCGCCGCGGTGCCGTCCATCGTGTTCGGCCTGCTCGGCCTCGCGGTCTTCCTCGGCCTCTTCGGCCTGCCGCGCTCCGCGCCGGTCGTCGGCGGCATGACGCTCGCGCTGATGACGCTCCCGACCATCATCATCAGCGGCCGCGTCGCGATCCAGGCGGTGCCGCCTTCGATCCGCGAGGCCGCGCGCGGCGTTGGCGCGTCGCCGCTCCAGGTCGTGGGCCACCACGTGCTGCCGCTCGCGCTACCGGGCATCCTGACCGGGACTATCATCGGAATGGCGCGCGCACTCGGCGAGACCGCGCCGCTGCTCATGATCGGGATGGTGGCCTTCATCGTGGACATCCCCCATCGCTTCACCGACGCGGCCACGGCGCTGCCGGTGCAGATCTTCCTGTGGGCTGACAGCCCGGAGCGCGCCTTCGTGCAGAAGACCGCGGGCGCCAGCGTCGTCCTGCTCGCCTTCCTGGTGCTCATGAACGCGACCGCGATCGCGCTGCGCCGTCGCTTCGAGCGGCGCTGGTAATGGGGACTAGCGCTCGCTTCGCCGGTCCGCCCGAGCCCGCGGAGAAGAGAGAGTCCCGGGTCGCAACCATGCCGGAGACCGGCCGCGTGAGGATGCGAGCGCGCGGCGTCGATGTCTTCTACGGCGAGAAGCAGGCGATCGCTTCGGTCGACCTCGACATCCTCGAGGACGAGGTCACCGCGCTGATCGGGCCGTCCGGCTGCGGCAAATCGACCTTGCTGCGCTGCTTCGACCGCATGAACGATGACATCCCCGGGTGTCGCGTCACGGGCAGCCTCACGCTCGACGGCCAGGACGTCTACTCGCCCGAGCTCGACGTCGTGCAGCTGCGCGCGCGCGTCGGCATGGTGTTCCAGAAGCCGAACCCGTTCCCCAAGTCGATCTACGACAACGTCGCCTACGGCCCGCGGATCCACGGTCTCGCGCGCAGCCGCGCGGAGTTCGACGAGATCGTCGAGCGGAGCCTGCGCCGCGCGGGTCTCTTCGACGAGGTGAAGGATCGCCTCAGCGAGCCCGGCACCGCGCTCTCCGGCGGGCAGCAGCAGCGCCTGTGCATCGCGCGCGCGATCGCGGTCGAACCGGAAGTGATCCTGATGGACGAGCCCTGCTCGGCGCTCGACCCGATCGCCACGGGACGCATCGAGGAGCTGATCGACGAGCTGCGAGGGCGCTACGCGATCGCGATCGTCACGCACAACATGCAGCAGGCGGCGCGCGTCTCGCAGCGAACCGCGTTCTTCCACCTCGGCGTGCTGGTGGAGTACGGGCGCACCGAGGACATCTTCACGAATCCGCGCGTGCAGCGGACGAGCGATTACATCACGGGGCGATACGGATGAGCCGCTTCATCGAGACCCACATCGAGGGACTGCGCGAGCGCCTGTTCCGCATGGGCGGGCGCGCCGAGGCGATCATGGACAAGGCCCTGCGCGCGGTCTGGGAGCGCGACGAGAACCTCGCGGACGAGGTGAAGGGGGACGACATCGAGATCGACCGCCTCGAGATCTCGATCGACGAGGCGGTGCTGAAGGCGCTGGCGCTCCAGGCGCCGGTCGCGGAGGACCTGCGCGAGGTGCTCGCGATCAAGATGATCGCCACCGATCTGGAGCGCGTCGGCGACCTGGCGCGCAACGTCGCGAAGATCGCGCGGCGTCTGTCGGCGCAGCCCGAGCTGCCGCTGCCGGCGAGCGTGACGACGCTCGCGCGCGGGGCGCAGGGCGCGCTGCGGCGCGCGCTCGACGCCTTCTCGCACACCGACCCCGACCTCGCGCGAAGCGTGCTCGACGAGGACGACGCCATCGACCGCATGCAGGACGAGGTGGTGCAGAGCATGCTGCGCGAGCTCGGCAGGCACCCGGAGTCGGCGTCGCAGGAGCTCGACGTCATCATGCTGGCCAAGCACCTCGAACGCGTCGGCGATCACGCGACCAACATCGCGGAGGACGTGATCCTGGTCGCCGAGGCGCGCAACGTGAAACACGCGGGGAAGCTGGCGAGCCGCTAGCCATCCGACGTTCCACCGAGAGGAGCCCGTCGGCCACCTGACACGCGCGTCGGCGGGTTAGACTGCCCTCCGGAGGCCTCCCCATGGCGCGCATCGTCGGCGATCTCGTCCCCGAGGACGACTACACCCATCCGCTCGGGCCCGAGCCGAACTTCAACGAGTCGATGTACTTCAACTTCTTCGACCGCGGCCGCAAGGTCGGCGGCTTCGTGCGCCTCGGGAACCGCGCGAACGAGGGCCGCGCGGAGATGACGACGACGCTCTACCTGCCGGACGGCCGCGTGCTCTTCACCTTCGGCCGCCCGCAGATCTCGCACAACGACGCCTTCGACGCGGGCGGGATGCGCTTCGAGGTCGAGGAGCCGACGCAGCGGCTGCGCACGCGCTTCTCGGGAGAGGTGCTCCTGCTGCGCGAGCCGCGCGCGATGGCCGATCCGAAGCGCGCCTTCATGGAGAGCCCCCGCAAGAAGGTCGAGCTCGATCTCGTGCACGAGGCCGTCGGGCCCATGTACGGCGGCCACGCCGATCGCGAGGAGAGCGAGCGCGACGCTTCGCAGCAGTTCGCGAAGGCCCACTACGAGCAGCACATGAAGGTGACGGGCGCGCTCGCGCTCGAGGGCGAGCGGATCCCGATCGAGGGATTCGGACTGCGCGACCACTCGTGGGGACCGCGCTTCTGGC
>Ga0335082_10000443_pt1 | contig 42723 bp, 32 predicted proteins | sample Lox_Sample_41_FD_206718 | JGI IMG/M metagenome (GOLD analysis project Ga0335082, IMG submission 206718) | Soil microbial communities from Loxahatchee National Wildlife Refuge, Florida, United States - Lox_Sample_4.1 | ecosystem: Environmental > Terrestrial > Soil > Wetlands | place: USA...
AGAAGGCGCAGAGTTACGCGCGAAGCCGGCAGGGGAGAGGAGCGGGTTGGATGGGAGGCTTGGCAGACACTACTCCTTACCTCCTGTGCGGATAGGATAATTGAAGAGGGAAGGTACTGACAAGTATCTAATAGGACAAAAAAAGGTTATAGGACTGGGGCATTCCGATTTGGGAAAAGAGAGCTGACTGTCGACAGCCTTTAACTATTAGGTATAGAGCGGCACTCGGAGAAGAGCGGCCCACTTTTCGCAGAAACCACGAAAGGGAGGCCACCCATGAAGTTTTTATGAGGATGCGCCACCCGCCGGGATGGGTACTAGAAGCAACATGTCCGGTTACGCGGGTGGTCTCAATGGGTCGACGCAACACTCAGCTCGAACCCAGCTTGTACTGAAAACAAAGGCTGCAATCACACGGCATTGCTAGATCAGCCGGAACACTACCCTGGCTAGGTTTTGACCAACTGCAGCCAAACAGGTCAGTCCTCTCGGGGAAGCAACATCCGATCAACGAATTGGATGGTGTTGCATCGACCGGTTGAGCCGCCAGGGACTACCAAACTGATGCCAATCGGTGTAGCCTTCTCCCAGATGCAGCCTTCGCTATGAGACACCGCATTCTGTTTTCGTTCTTTATTCTGGCGGTGCTCGTGCCATGTGCGATGCCTCAGACTGCAAGCTCAACACGACAAGCCGCATTCAAGTCCAAGGAGGAATCTCCAAAATGGACAGCGGCTGATGAAAGAAGTCTTCTGGCGAAAGCACGACTAGGTGACGCCGGGGCTCAAATGTGGCTCGGTGCTGCGTATGAACAAGGCTGGTTTGGAAAGAGCAATTTTCCAGAAGCGTTGAAGTGGTTCAGAAAGTCAGCAGAACAGGGTGACCCGGACGCGCAAAATTCACTGGGACAAATGTATGAGGATGGTGAAGGCGTAATCCAAAGCTATTCTTTAGCTGCGAAGTGGTACAGAAGAGCGGCTGAGCACGACGTTGATTTGGGAGGGGCAGGACAGGGGAGGAATAACTTGGGAATGCTCTATCTGGGTGGTTATGGAGTTCCCAAGGACTACGTTCAAGCCTACATGTGGTTTAGGCTGGCTGATTTTGAATCGAATCCAAACTTGTCTATTGCCAAAGCTCACCTGTCTCCCGAACAGATTCTAGAGGCCGAGCAATTAGTTGAGGCGTGGAAGAGTCGGCACATAACACCACAATGACCGAGTAGTTTAGCGGTCGCAACTCAAAATCCAATTCATCCACAATTTCAGCAAGGTTCGGGTGGAGTGTCTCCAAGTCCCGATTAACGATTTACCTGGACCTACCTGAATTCCATTGGAGCTACCGCTTTGAACCCGGTACTGTCTTGCGGCACGTGGGTGTGAGGGACCGCACGTGGTCAAAGTCGCGTCAGTCGTTTTAAGAACTCCGCATTCTTGTATCCTGGCCAGGTCCAGTTTTTCCCCGAATACCACGCGGGTTCTTGGCCCTTAGCCCCGAACCATTTCCAATCATCAAGCGTCGCAATGAACAGGTCTCGGTCGTAGCTCTGATAAACGCTGGGACCTAGGTCCGTACGAGAGTAGCCCGCTTCATCGCATGTTTTCCACCTGCCACTGACTTCGATCCACCTGCCATTTTTATCTTCGCTGAGAGCGGCAAAAACTATCCCATTGGGACCACCAGACTCAATCACGCGTCCCTCAAAGACCTCAGTTCGGCCATTGCTTGTGGTGAGCGTAAATGGAATCTCAACACGAATTCCTAATTCTTTCGCGGCGTCACGCCATGCGTCCATGACCTTGGAATTCAATGGCCGTTTGGGAGGTACGGTGGCATTTTGCATCGGGTCACGACCCTTTGACCTGTGATGATTGAATCTTAGTACGACGCCGGTCAGTGCCTTCCATGAGAAGGCCGGTGTGGGTCAAGAGTGAATCGCGCACGTTCTTCGGTTTTTCCGTTCAACCAAGCCGCCTCTGGCGCCCCCCTTCCATCCGCGCTCTTGTTGGGAGGTTTTTGCCCGGTGCCAGTTGCATGACCAAAGTGTGGGCGGAACCATCGGCGGGTTGGGCGAAACTGGTGTGCGTGATCGACTGCTGCACGGGGGAAATCAACCGGATGGAATCTTTCGTTGCGCTGGCGCAGCGAAGAAGCCATCGATGCCGTCGAGCAGGCGGTGGTGGCGCGCTTGCCGGCGGGGAGAAGATCGGCCCCTCCGGTCGGGATGACGGATGAGGGAAGCCTCCGGCGAACTGGGTTAAAAGACCAGCGCTACATGGAAGAAGGCGGAGAAAGAAGGAAGGCCGGGCGAGCCCAGCCCCTACAGAGGACAATACGTCGACAATCTATTTATATTCAGCAAGTTAGCGGCTAGTTGGACCGGGTGCGGGCAGGATTTTTGCGCGATTGTTCTAACGGCACGGATGGCCCGGTGGTCACGCCCGTTGCATTCCGGGCGTGCCATTGCGCTGCCGGGCGCGCGGTGCCACAATCGGATTCTTGCTGGCTTCAGGGAAACATACGGCCGCTCGATGGTGTCTAATCACTAGAGCGGACCGAGGTTGGGGCAAGTTGCACGAAGCAGGGCCCAACCCACCATTGCCAGCACGCCCCCAGCGCACACGAAGTTGTGGAGCGCGGGTGGGGCAGAAAGGCTGACCGTGTCCGATTGGGCCAGTGCCCTCTCCTGGGGCAGAGATGAGTCCGAGCTTGTGACGGAACTGCAAGCCGGCTCGGAGACCGCGTTCGACTGGCTCGTCAATCACTACCACGCTCCCGTCTACAACCTGATCCTGGGGATGCTGGGAGACACGGCCGATGCCGCCGACGCGGCCCAGGAAGTTTTCTTGAAAGCGTTCAAGGGAATCCGGACCTTTCGCCAGGGCAGCTCGTTGAAGACCTGGCTGTACCGCATTGCCATTCGCGAAGCCCTGAACCATCGCCGCTGGTTCAAGCGGCATCTCCAGAAAAATATCTCGCTCGATGCCGAGCCGCAGGACGGCTCCGCGCCGATTGATATTGAGGATCTGAGCGCGACGCCGTTCGATCAGCTGGCCTCGCACGAAATTCAGGCCGCGGTGCAGGACGCGCTGCAGCGCGTGCCGGAAGTGTTCCGCAGCGCCGTGATCCTGCGCGATATTGAAGGGCTGAGCTACGAAGAAGTGGCCGAGGTTTTGGAGTGCAGCGTGGGCACCGTGAAGTCGCGGATTTTGCGCGGCCGCCGCTGCCTGAAAGATATTCTGGACCCGCTGCTGGGCGACCGGCCTGCCCGCAGCGATGCGTCTGGAAGTGGCATACCGGAACGCGATACGCAGGCGCCTGAAGCCGAATGGCACGCCGCGGAAGCGTCCCGCCATGCCGCCGCATCGAGTTCTTATTCCACCGATCAAGTCGGTCTGCACCTCGCCTACGTTCGCACGAACTCGCCGGCAGCGGCAGAAAGTTTGTCGCGCCCGCAGACGGCGCGCGAGGATCTCCCATGACGTGCGATCGAGTGCATCGCCGCCTGGCGGGTTATCTGGATGACGCGAGTGTTTCCGCGGCGCGTTCGGCGGAACGCGCGGCTGTCCGCCAGCATCTGGAGCAGTGCGAACCGTGCCGCGAGGAATTGCAGCGTTACCGCAAAATGGCGGTGATGCTTTCCCGCGCGCCGCGCGCCGTTCCTCCCGCAGACCTCGCGATTAAAATCAAGGTCGCCGCTTCGCAGGCGCAGGCTACCCAGGATTGGCGCGGGCGCTGGCAGTGGATCAAGGACCAGTCGGAGCTTTTGCTCGACAACGTGTTTCGTCCGCTGACCGTGCCGGCCACCGGCGGATTTTTTTCCGCCATGGTGATTTTCGTGTTCGTGCTGCATCTGATCCTGCCCGGCATTACCGTGCAGGCCGATCCCAACGACATGCCGGTTGGATTGCTGCAGCCCGCCGAGCTGATTTCGCTTTCCGACATTCCCGCGTCGCCGATCATGCAGCATCCCGACGTGCAGCTGCAGCACGATATTCTGGTGGAAGTGGCGGTGGACGCGCAGGGACAAATGTCCACGTACGAGATTCTCGACGGGCCGGATAATCCCGCCGTGCGCCATTACCTCGACCAGGTGCTGCTCTATTCGCGCTTCCGTCCCATGCTCAGCTTCGGGCGTCCCACCCCCGGCGGCCACGTTGTGCTGGGCTTCAGCTCTATCCACGTCCGCGGCTGATTTCTTTTCGCCGCGTGGCGCCCTTCCTTGTCAGCAACGCGAAGCGAATGTTATCGTGAGATATTCGCTCGCGGCTCGCCAACCGGCCGCTGGCGCGTGCACGGCGGGAGCAAAGTATTCCGCGCTCCTGCAACCACTTACGGGACATTCAAGCGTTGATGCGCACACCGGATATTCGTCCATACCAAGGCAAATTCCCCGTGATCGCGGCGTCGGCTTATATCGATCCGGCGGCCGTGGTGATCGGCGACGTGGCGATCGGCGAGGAGTCGAGCTTGTGGCCGATGACCGTGGTGCGCGGCGACGTGCACTACATCCGCATCGGGCGGCGCACGAATATCCAGGACGGCAGCGTGCTGCACGTAATGAAAGATCAGTATGCGCTGGTGCTGGGCGACGAAGTGACGGTGGGGCATTCGGTGACACTGCACGGGTGCACGATTCATTCGCGCGTATTGATTGGCATGGGCTGCATCATTTTGAATGGCGCGGTGATTGGCGAGAATTCAATTATCGCGGCGGGTTCGTTGATTACCGAGCGGACGGTGATTCCGGCGGGGAGTTTGGTGATGGGCTCGCCGGGGAAAGTGAAGCGCGAATTGACGGAAGCGGATCGCGAGTCGATCGGGAACTACGCGGAGCGGTATGCGGGCTACCGCGAAGTATATCGCGCGGAAGCGGCGGCGCGCGGCGAACGGATTGATTGGAGCAGTTTACAGAAGTAAGCGCGTTGGGAAGTGGCACAGAAACTCTTGTCTGTGCGGATGAATGCGTGGTGATGGATCGAGTGCACGGGCAGGAGTGCCTGTGCCACAAGAAGGCGGCGTAAAGCCGCCCCTACGAAGACAGGGAGAGCGGCACACCAGGGACTCATGGCGGAGAAGAGGAAATTTCAGGCGATCAAGGGGACGCGGGATTTGTTGCCTCCGGACACGGAATTGTGGAACCGGGTGGAGGCGACGGCGCGCGAAGTGTTTGGCACGTTTGGATTCGGGGAGATTCGTCCTCCGATTTTTGAGCCGACGGAATTGTTTGCGCGCTCGATTGGCGCGGATACGGATGTTGTTTCCAAAGAGATGTACAGCTTCCCTGATCACGGACTTTGGTCTTTGGAAGGTGTCCGTACAGATATATTACTTCGCTCGCCTGATTGGTCAGACCCTTACTCAGTCAAAATCTTCACGCGCATCATTGACTCCTTCATTGATCGGACTAGCGCCGCTATGTTGCAGGGAGAGATGCCAAAGACGACCGATAACGAGCGTGCTATCGAGCAGTTGCGTGCAGCATCAGTCCGAGTGTCCACAGCTATGGTTCCGCAGACTGCGGGACTCTCTGAGGCTGCACTAAGCTTGTGTCTGGAACACATTCATAATGCAGCAGCTTTGTTGAAGTTCGGGGATCTTGTTACGCTGCGGCCGGAGGCGACGGCATCGGTATGCAGGGCGTATATCGAGCATGGGATGCATGCGTGGCCGCAGCCGGTGAAGCTGTACTACATGGGACCGATGTTCCGGCGGGAGAGGCCGCAGAAGGGAAGATACCGGCAGTTTTACCAGATTGGCGCGGAAGTATTGGAGACGGTGCAACCGGGGCAGGGCGGCGCCAAGGACATTCCGAAGGACGCGGCGGTGGACGCGGAAGTTATTGAGATGGTGATGACGTTTTTCGCGCGGCTTGGGCTGGAAGGCGCGCAACTGGAGATCAATTCGATCGGGCATGCCGCAGAAAATTGCCGGCGCGGATACGTGCAGAAGCTGAAGGCGGCATTGGAGCAGGTGAAAGACCGGTTGGGTCCGGACAGCCAGCGGCGGATTGAGACGAATCCACTGCGGGTGCTCGATTCCAAGGTGGAGAGCGAGCAGGCGATTATCGCCGGGCTGCCGAAGATTGCGGACCATCTGTGCGACGACTGCGCGAAGCAGTACGCGGAAGTGAAGCGGCAACTGGATTTGCGCGGCGTGAACTATGCGGAGAACTGGCGGCTGGTGCGCGGGCTGGACTACTACATGCGGACGACGTTCGAGATCACCGCGAAGGGATTGGGCTCGCAGAATGCGGTGTGCGGCGGCGGGCGGTATGATGGCCTGGTGGAATTGCTGGGCGGGCTGCCGACAAAGGGAATTGGATTTGCGATTGGCGAAGACCGGCTGATCCTTTCGCTGCAGGAAGCTGGAAAAGGCGAAGCGGCGGCAGGGCGCGATGTTTTCGTGGCGTGGATGGGCGAGAAGGCGCAGGCGACCGCGATTGGGGCAGCGCAGCGATTGCGCGCTGCGGGATACCGCGTGGAACTGCCGCCGGCAGAGCAGAAATTCGGGAAGGCGTTGGGGCAGGCGGACAAGTTGGGCGCTCGCTATGCAGTGATACTGGGCGAGGATGAAGTGGCGACGGGGCAGTGGACGGTGAAGACGCTGGCGGATGGGTCTCAGCAAAAGATGAGCGAGGCGGAGTTTTTGGAGAGGTTGAAAAGGGAAGTAAAGGAGTCCTGAGGTAACGAAGGAAAGAAGAGGGATTTGTGGCACAGACACTCTTGTCTGTGCGGCTGCGTGAGTGGTGGCGGATCGGGGGCACAGGCAGGAATGCCTGTGCCACAAGAGATTTACAGGAGAAGAGTAAGTGCTGGACTTTTTGGGGAATTTGAAGAGGACACATTACTGTGGGGCGTTGCGGGCGGCCGATGCTGGACGCGCGGCGACGATCATGGGCTGGGTGGCGCGGCGGCGCGACCTGGGGAATTTGCTGTTTCTGGACGTGCGCGACCGGGCGGGCATCGTGCAGGTGGTGTTCAACAAGGAGACGCAGCCGGAGGCGCACGCGAAGGCGGAGCAGGTGCGCAGCGAATTCGTGGTGGCGGTGGAAGGAAACATCACCAAGCGTGAAAGGGCCAATCCGGAACTGGCCACGGGCGAAGTGGAAGTGGTGGCGACGAAGCTGCACATCTTGAACAACGCCAAGACGCCGCCGTTCGCGATCGAGGACGACACCAACGCTACGGAAGAGACGCGGCTGAAGTTCCGCTATCTGGATTTGCGGCGGCCGAAACCGCATCGCAATCTGGCGCTGCGGCACAGGATCATCCTGGAAATCCGCAAGACGATGGACGAGATGGGGTTCATCGAAGTGGAGACGCCGATGCTGACTCGTTCGACGCCGGAGGGCGCGCGCGACTACCTGGTGCCCAGCCGCGTGCATCACGGGAACTTTTACGCGCTGCCGCAATCGCCACAAATCTTCAAGCAGATCCTGATGATTGGCGGGCTGGACCGCTACTTTCAGATCGTGAAATGCTTTCGCGACGAGGATTTGCGCGCGGACCGGCAGCCGGAATTCACGCAATTGGACCTGGAAATGTCGTTTCCGCGGCAGGAAGACATTTTCAACGTAATTGAAAACGTGATGGTGCGGGCGTGCGCGGTGGCGGGGATCGAGGCGAAGGCGCCGTTCCCGCACATGCTTTACAAGGATGCGATCCGGAAGTACGGCAGCGACAAGCCGGATTTGCGTTTTGGCATGGAACTGAACGAAGTGACCGCGTGCTTCCCGGAAGAGGTGAAGCAGAAGCTGCAGATTGGCGGAAACGTGTTTGCGTTTGCCGCGCCGGGGGCGAGGGCCTATTCGCGGAAGCAACTGGATGAGCTGACGGAAAAAGCGAAGGGGCTCGGCGCGCGCGGAGCGTACTTCGTAAAAGTGGCGGCGGAGGGAACGACGTCCACGGTCGAAAAGCTGATTGGCGTGGAAAACGTGAAGAAGCTGGCCGAGGGTTGCGGCGCGAAGACCGGCGATCTGGTGGTGGCGGTCTCGGCAAAGGAAGAGATCAAGGGCACGGAAGCGGCGGCGCTGATCGCCGGACAGTTGCGACTGCAACTTGGCGAAGCCCTGGGCGTAATTGACAAATCGCAGTGGAAATTTTTGTGGCTGACGGGATTCCCGTTGTTCGACTGGAGCGAGACGGACAAGACCTGGGTGAGCGCGCAGCATCCGTTCACGGGAATCGTGGACGAGGACCTGGAGAAGCTCGAGACCGCGCCGTGGGAGGTGCGGTCAAAGGGCTACGACCTGGTGCTGAATGGGGTGGAGTTGGGATCGGGAAGCATACGAATTCACCGGCAGGATGTTCAGGAGCGTTTGTTCCGCGCGCTCGGATTGAGCGAAGAACAGTTGCGGCGGCGGTTCGGATTTTTTCTGGATGCGCTGACGTATGGGACGCCTCCGCACGGGGGAATCGCGCTGGGCATTGACCGGGTGGTGATGCTGCTGGCAGGAGAGAAATCCATTCGCGAAGTGATTGCGTTTGCGAAGACGACCGCGGCGGTGGATTTGATGGCGGAGTCGCCGAGCGAGGTGGATGAGGCGCAATTGGAGCAGTTGGGAATTGCGATCAGCAAGAAGAGCAAGGAAGCGGGGAAGTAACGGAATAATTGGGGGCGCTGACGTTTCAGAGTCTTCACAAAGACTCTAAAGGTCCGACCCCCGATGCAACAACGTCGATTGAGCGCGACGGGAAGAGTTCAAGAGCGTGAGCAGAATTCGGATATTGGCGGAGGCGGTGGCGAACCGGATTGCGGCCGGGGAGGTGGTGGAGCGGCCCGCGTCGGTGGTGAAAGAGTTGCTGGAGAATGCGCTGGACGCCGGCGCAAATTCCGTGCGGATCGAGACGGAGATGGGCGGGAAGCGCATGATCCGCGTGATTGACGACGGACACGGGATGATGCACGACGACGCGCTGCTGGCATTCGAGCGGCATGCGACGAGCAAGCTGCGCACGGCCGACGATCTAATGACGATTTCGACGCTGGGTTTCCGGGGCGAGGCGCTGCCTTCGATCGCATCGGTTTCGCGGCTGTTGCTCGAAACGCGCGACGCGAATGAAGCCGAAGGGACGCGCGTGGAGTTTGCCGGAGGAAAGCTGGTGGGCGTGAAGCCGGCGGGATTGCCGCCGGGAACTACGGTGAGCGTTGCGGACTTGTTTTACAGCGTGCCAGCGCGGCGGAAGTTTCTGAAATCGGACACGACGGAACTGGGGCATATCGCTTCGCTGGTGACGCACTACGCGCTGGCGAATCCCGCGAAGCAATTTATTTTGACCACGCCGACGCAGGAAATTATCAATTGTGCGCCGGCGGAGAAGCTGGCGGACCGGGTGTACCAATTGTTCGGGCGGCAGGCGCTGGACGAGCTGGTGGAAATCCCCAGTGTTTCCGCGGCGTTTCGCGCGGCAATCACCGAGCCGGAAATGGAAGCGGGCGAAGAGTCGGCGACGCTGACGGTGACAGGGTTTACTTCGCGGCCGGACATTCAGCGGCCAAACCGCAACGGTATTTACGTGTTTGTGAACCGGCGGCTGGTGCGCGACCGGTTGATCCTGCACGCGATTCATGAGGCGTACCGGAATATTCTTCCGCCGACGGTGTTTCCGGCGACGCTGCTGTTCCTGGAAATGCCGTACGACGAAGTGGACGTCAATGTGCACCCGGCGAAGATCGAGGTGAGATTCCGGCGGTCGCAGTTTGTGCACGATTTCACGCGGGACGCGATTCGTCAGGCGCTGATGAACGCGCGGCCGATTGCGAGCTTCGCCACGGCCGGCGTGGCGGCGGGAGTGGCGCCGAACCCCGCGGCGCCGGCGGCTTCTTTTGCGGGCGGTGGGTTTGGCGGAAACGGCGCGGCGGCCGATAACGGAGTGCCGCGCGCGATCATTCCGGCGATGGAAGAGTTGGGCGTGGGATCCGGCGTTGGTTCGGATTATTCGGCCGGGAACGGATTTGATTTGTCGTCGGCTCCGGTGCAGCCCGCTCCGCAGCGATTTGCGTTTGAGCCCGGCGCGGCGTTTGGAGGCGGATTCCCGCCTGGGGCGATGCCGGACCTGGCGGGGAGGGGCGAACCGAACTGGGCGGAGAATTTCTCGCGCGCAGGCGGCGAGGCTCCAGCGACCTTGCCGCGGCCCGAACAGATCGCGGATTTGAAGCCCTTGGGGCAAGTGAGCGCGAGCTTTATTGTCGCGGTGAACGGCGATGGACTTTGGATCGTGGACCAGCACGTGGCACACGAACGCGTGCTGTTCGAGCAGCACCTGGAAGCGCGGAGAGCGGGAAAAGTGGAAGCGCAACGAATGCTGATGCCGCTGGTGTTCGAGCTTTCCCCGCGGCAGATTGTGATTTATGAAAAAATTGCCGAAGAGTTGGCGGCGAACGGATTTGAAGTGGAACCGATGGGACCGAAGAGCGTGGCGATTCAGGCGGTGCCGGCCTGCGTGGCCACGACCGACGCGGAACATTTGTTGACGGAGATTATCGACGGGATCGAACGGGAAAACGCGGCAATTTCGATTGACACGCTGCAGGCGAAAATCGCGGCTTCGACGGCGTGCCACGCGGCGATCAAGGTGAACATGCCGCTGGACCAGACGAAAATGGAATGGCTGCTGACGGCGCTGGCGAAGACGGATTGTCCGATGAGCTGTCCGCATGGAAGGCCCGTGGTGCTGAGATATTCGATCAAGGAGATCGAGAAGGCATTTCATCGAATCTAGCTTGATCACGAGGAATTCCTGGCAGAGGAAGGCGAATATGAAATGGAGAGCGACGTGAGCGACGGACAAAAGACGGCGGTGATTTTCGGTTTGGCGAACAAGCGCAGCATTGCGTGGGCGATCGCGCAGAAGATGCACGAGGCCGGATGGCGGCTGGCAATCACGTATCAAAACGAACGGCTGGAGCAGGAGGCCAAGGACCTGATCACGGACCTGCCGGGGGCGGAAGGGTTCATGTGCGACGTGACTTCCGACGAGCAGATCGCCAAGCTGTTCGAGAAGCTGAAAGAGCGGTACGGCACGCTGGACGGGTTGGTGCACAGCGTGGCATACGCGCCAGCGGAGGAATTGAAAGGCGAGTTCGTGAACACGTCACGCGAGGGATTCCGGATCGCCCACGACATCAGCGTGTATTCGTTGATTGCGGTGGCGCGCGCGGCGGCGCCGATGATGACAAATGGCGGCGGGATCGTGACGCTGACGTATTACGGCGCGGAAAAAGTGGTGCCGAAATATAACGTGATGGGAGTGGCGAAAGCGGCACTGGAGGCGACGGTGCGCTACCTGGCGAACGATCTGGGGCCGAAGGCGATTCGCGTGAACGCGATTTCGGCGGGGCCGATCAAGACGCTGGCGGCTCGGGGAATTTCGCAGTTGGGAGAAATGCTCAGGTCGCATGCGGAGCGTTCGCCGCTGAAGCGGAACGTGGATCCGGCGGAAGTGGGGAGCACGGCGGTGTTTTTGCTGTCGGCGGCAGGCTCGGGGATTACCGGGGAGACGCTTTACGTGGATTGCGGATATAACATCATGGGATTTTAGGTGGAGGCCGCGATTGGATTTGACAGATAGCTGCGAGCAGACAGCGGCGAGCTGGAAGCTTTTGGAAAGCCGAAATTAGAAAACTGAAAATGGAAACGGACTTTGTCGGTCGTTGCTCTCCTCCAAAGAACCGAAGCTAAGCACTTAAAATTGAATGGTAAGGACTTGCGTGCGACTGACGATTGCGATTGATGGGCCGGCGGGGTCGGGGAAAAGTACCGTGGCGCGTCGCGTGGCGGCTGGATTGGGTTATCTGTATCTGGACAGCGGGGCGATGTATCGCGCGGTGGCGCTGAAGGCGCTGGAGCAAGAGATCCCTCTGGAAAATGAGGCGCGCCTGGCGGAATTGGCGGGCGAAACGCACATTGAATTGAAGCCGCCGACGGCGGGGCAGGAAGCGGCCGGGTTGAAGAACCGCGTGTTTCTGGATGGGCGCGAGGTGACGACGGAAATCCGAACGGGGGAAGTGGCGCAGGCGGCTTCGCGGCTGGCGACGATTGCGGGCGTGCGCGAAGTGCTGGTGGCGGAACAGCAGCGTGCGGGCGCGGGCGGGGGAGTGGTGATGGAGGGGCGCGACATCGGGACGGTGGTGTTCCCAGGCGCGGAGTTGAAGATTTTTTTGGAGGCGTCGCCGGAAACGCGGGCGCAGCGGAGATGGATGGAGCACCAGGAGAAGGGCGAGACGCTCACGATCGAGCAGGTGCTGGAAGAAGTGCGCGAGAGAGATCGGCGCGACCGGGAGCGGAAGGTTTCGCCGCTGGTGCGCGCCGCAGACGCGGTGCTGGTGGACAACACGGCGATGGGGATCGAGGAAACGGCGCAGTTGATTGTGATGCTGGCGGAAAAGCGGAGTCAGGAGCCGCGAAAGTAAAGAAGCAATGAGTGGAAATCAGCTAAGCCGGCTTGAGTCCACCGCCGACTGGTTTTCTATTTGGCAGAATTTGTGGTTGGAGGACGCATGATGCGAATTGCCTTGGGTGAAATCGCCGGAATTCTTTGTCTATTGATGGCCGCGCCGCTGATGACGATGGGGCGGGCACGCCCTGCCGGGGCGAGTGTGGAGAACGCGGCGACGAAAGAGTTGCGGGCTTTTTTCGATGCGGATTGGAAGCAGTGGATGACGGAATACCCGGAGATGGCGACGCAGGTGGGATATCCGGGGCAAGACCGGAGGTGGACGGACATTTCGCCGGCGGGTTTCGCCGAACGAGAAATGCATTTGCGCGAGAGCCTGGCCGGGCTGGAAAAGGTAGACCGCAGAGCGCTGCCGGCGGGCGAGAAGTTGAACTACGACATGTATAAGGAATTGCTGGAAACGGCGATCGAAGGCTTGCAGTACGGCGACGATCCGCTGCCGTTTCGCGGCGTGGTGCCGGCGAACCGATGGATGCCGATCAATCAGATGGGAAGTCCGGCGGACGCGTCGGACCTGTTTGCCCAGATGCCGCAGCAAAAAGTTTCCGACTACGAAAACATTCTGGCGCGCATGGAGACGTTGCACACGCAGGTGGAAGAAACCATCCGGTGGATGCAAGAAGGACTGAAGCGCGGCTATTCGGTGCCGGGAATCGCGATGCGCGACGTGCCGAAACAGATGGCGGACATCGCGCCGGCCGATCCAATGAAGAGCGCGCTGCTGCAACCCTTCCAGAAGTTTCCGCCGGAGATCGGAGCGGCGGATCGCAAGCGGCTGACGGAGCGCGCGAAGCAGATCTATACGAGCAGCATCGCCCCAGCATTCCAGAAATTGCATGACTACCTGGTGACCGCGTACATCCCGGCGTGCCGGGAGTCAATTGCAGCGTCGGCGCTGCCGAATGGAGCGGACGCATACCGGTATCACATCCGCTGGCAAACAACGCTGAACCTGACACCGGAGCAGATTCATGCGATTGGACTGTCGGAGGTGAAGCGGATTCGGGGAGAGATGGACCAGGTGATGCGGTCGACGGGATTTACTGGGAGCTTTACGGAGTTTACGCAGTTTTTGCGGACCGATCCGAAGTTCTACTACACGAACAAGGAAGACCTGGTGAACGGGTACCGCATCATCGCGAAGGAGATCGACCCGGGGCTGGCGCACGAGTTCGGAAAGCTGCCGCGGCTGCCCTATGGCGTGACCCCGATTCCGGATTACAAGGCACCTTCGCAGACGACGGCCTATTACCAGCCGGGATCGCCGGCGGCGGGGCGCCCGGGATATTTCTGCGTGAACACGTACAAGCTGGAGTCGCGGCCAAAGTGGGAGATGGAGGCGCTGACGCTGCACGAGTCGGTGCCGGGCCATCATCTGCAGATTGCACTCGGGCAGGAACAGGAAGACGAGCCGGAATTCCGGAAGAATGTGAGCTACTCGTCGTTCGTGGAAGGGTGGGCGCTGTACGCGGAGAGCCTGGGCGGCGACATGGGGATGTACAAGGACCCGTATTCGAAATTCGGGCAGCTGACATATGAGATGTGGCGCGCGGTGCGGCTGGTGGTGGACACGGGAATGCATGCGATGGGATGGTCGCGGCAGCAGGCGATCGATTATTTCCGGGAGAACACCGGAAAGACGGACCAGGACATTACGGTAGAAGTGGATCGCTACATCGTGTGGCCGGGACAGGCGCTGGCGTACAAGTTGGGGCAGATGAAGATTCGAGAATTACGCGGGAAGGCGGAGAAAGAGTTGGGAGCGAAGTTCGATCTGCGCACGTTCCATGATGCGGTGCTGGAGGAGGGAGCGGTGCCGCTGGGGATTCTGGAGGCGCACATGAATGGATGGATTGAGATGAAGGTCAAGGGAGGTACGGAAGTAACGAAGTAACGAAAAGGCGAGGAAGAACCGGGAGAAGAATCGCAGTTACCTGCAAAATAACAGGTTAGGGCGAAAATCGCAGTAAAAATGCGGTGATTTTAAAATAGTGCTTGACAGATTTTGCAGCTCCGTTTACTTTGCAGATACCTCAGAAATTTTCCGCCGAAAAGGCGGGAACCTCACTGAGCGTAGAAGGCAGACGATGGGACAAGACAAACCAAGTCACGATCGAAGGGTGACCGGTAGACCGGGTCCTGAAGTCTGCTGGATTACGCGACTTTAAGACCTTCCGCTAAGTCAATTCGATCCAAGGCAATCGCCGGGGCGAAGTGTTTCCCTGGATGGTTAAGTGCCCGAGTGCTTCGTTTGGCCGTGGGAGACCTGGTGGTCTCTCCGGCTAACGGGTGAGTGAGAATTCCACCCGGTATTTGTCCCGATGATCGCCAGCGGAATGAATGGCGCTTTGGCGAAGATGCTGGAGGTGTGTGCGGAATTGGAAAAGTTTGCGGCGTGGCGCAGGCGCGAGTTCCTTCGCACCAGCGGTTGCGGGTTCGAGTCCCGCCGGCAGCGAAAGCAGCCGTAGCTCAACTGGCAGAGCAATGGAAAATACTCGGGCCGAGGATTCCCGCCGCAAAGAGATCCGGTGTGGTGAAGGTACGCGTTACTTCGACCAAAAGAGCGCCCCGGCGAACGCCGGGGAGATACAGGCATCGAGAATCCTGTCCGTTTCGAAAAAGACGGTAGCTCAAACACAAACGCGGGCCAATGGTTCCCACCGGACGAGTTACCGGGATGGTGAAGGACAGAATTACTTCGTCTGTCAACGAAGCGGGGCCGTCAGCTCCGCAGTCTGTTCCATTTGTTCCTCCCGGTGAAAAAAAAGAATCAAAGAAGGACGGAAGCAAAAAGTAGGAACGCCGAGAAGAGAATAGCAGAGAGGCATCGCGGAAAAATGGGCGCGTTGCCGCAGAGGGGAAAAGCCGCAGGTGCGGAGATCTGAGCTACAGGGCGGCAGTGAAGAGGTTGGACGTAATGTAGGGCAGAGTTACTTCACCTAGGAGCGGGAGGACGTGAGTTCGAATCTCACCTGGTTTATTTGGGGGCAAGTAGCTCAGTGGATAGAGCGCCTTACGTCCCTGACCGGACGTTCCCGTCCAGCAGCTTTCTAAGACGCGGCCAAGACCGCAGAGAGGAGAGGCAGAGATGGCGAAGATGAATGTATGGAAGCGGATTTTTCCGGCGCGGACGCACGAAGGAGCGGTGGCGCAGAAGGTGAGCCCGAAGGCGGAACTGCGGCGCACGGTCCTGACCTGCCTGCTCTGGGAAGACGCCTTCTACGAGAAGGGCAACGACATCGCGGAGCGGATCGCGTCGCTGGTGCGAGCCAACAAGACCGAGGACGTGGCCGCGCTGGCAGTGGAAGCGCGAAGCGAAATGCAACTTCGTCACGCGCCACTCCTTCTGGTGCGGGAGCTCGCACGTCGCAAAGGCGCGGGATCACTCGTGGCGGAGACGCTCGAGACGGTGATCCAGCGCGCGGACGAACTCGGCGAGTTCGTGGCGCTCTACTGGAAGGAGAAAAAGCAGCCGTTTTCGGCGGGCGTGAAGCGCGGGCTGGCGCGCGCGTTTGTAAAGTTCGACGCGTACCAGCTGGCGAAATACGACCGCGAGTCGGCGGTAAAGCTGCGTGACGTGCTGTTTCTGTGCCACGCGAAACCTCGCAACGAGGAACAGGCGGAGGTGTGGAAGCGGCTGGTTGCCGGCACACTCGCATCTCCGGACACGTGGGAAGTGGCTCTTTCCGCCCGGAAGGGGAAGAAGGAGACCTTCGAACGACTCCTCGAGGAAGGGAAGCTGGGCGGAATGGCGGTGCTGCGGAACCTGCGACTGATGACGGCCGCAGGCGTTTCGCCGAAGCTGATCCGCGAGCGGCTCGAGAAGGGCGTGGCGCGGGCGCTGCCGTTCCGGTTCGTGACGGCGGCACGCTATGCTCCGAAGCTTGAGGACGCGCTGGAAGCGGCCATGCTTAAGGGCATCGCCGGGCTGGCGAGGCTCCAGGGCGCGACGGGGCTGCTCGTCGACGTTTCCGGGTCGATGGATTACCGGCTCGCGAAGAAGGGCGAAGCCACGCGGATGGACGCTGCCGCGGGACTCGCGATTCTGCTGCGGGAAAAGGCCGAGGAGTTCCGCATCGCGACCTTCTCCGAGCACTGCATGGAGCTGCCGCCGCGGCGCGGGTTTGCCCTGCGCGACGCGATCGTCGGGTCGCAGGCGCACTCGAGCACGTACCTGAAGCGGGCGCTCACGCAGCTGAAGGAAAAGCGCGATTGGCTGGAACTCGACCGGCTGATCGTCGTTACCGACGAACAGTCGCACGACGGGATCCTGCCGGCGTGGACGGCGAAGGCGTACGTGGTGAACGTGGCTCCGTACAAGAACGGAGTGAGCTACGGAAACGGCTGGACGCACATCGACGGATGGTCGGAGCGGGTGGTGGACTACATCGCGGCGGTGGAGTAAGAGGCGGCGGAGTAGTCTGCACTCGGACGCTGACAGCCAACAGTCAACAGCAAACGGACAGGAGAAAACTGCTAACCGATATCGAGAATTGGATATGAGATATCAGGAAGCAAATTCCAGGCGCCCTTCACCAGCGGGGGCGCCTGCTTTTTTTGAAGCGGAAGTAATGAAGAAAGGAAGTAAAGAAAGAGCCGAAGGCGGCAGACCGGGTTAAACGAAATTTGATTTGCGGCAAGATGCCGACGCGAACGAGATGGTTGGTCGAGGACGGGTGGGCGAAGAGCACAGGCAGGAATGCCTGTGCCACTGGGGGATCAAGTGGAGATGGCGGAAGCTTTCTGGAGGGCGGACTGATAGGAGTCGGGGACGGTGTCTTCGGGGCAGCCGAGGCGCTGGGTGAAGGCGGAGAGCTTGGGCCATTCGGCGCGTTCGAGGGCGAGGAGGACTTCGTAGAGATCGCGGTAGCGGTTTTCACCGCCGCAGAGAGCGGACTTGATGTCGGAATCGATGGGCAGGGAATTGAGAACGTCGCGAATGGGCTTGTCGAGCAGCGCGTCGGAAACGGAGAGAAGTCCCATCAGAAAAAGGTTGGGACCCTCGCCGCGCAGGCCGGTGGAGGCGGAGAATTCCTCGCAGAAATAGGCGCGGGTGAGCGCGGTGTGGATGAGTTCGGGCGGCTTGCCGGAGGTCATGGCGACGACGGCGAAGATGGAGACCCAGCGGCGAAATTCGTTTTCTCCGAGCAAGGTGATGGCGTGGCGAATGCTGTGCACCTCGGCGCGCAGGCCGAGCGCGGGCGAATTGAGATAACGCAGAAGGCGATAGAGAAGGGAAGGCTCCTGCTTGAGCAGATTTTCGATGGCGTCGTAATTCAGGTCAGGAGCGGCGACGGCGCTGATGAGCTGGAGTTGGATGAGCTTGTTGCCGGGAATGTCGCGCGTCTCAAGCATGGACGGCTTGCAGAAGAAATATCCCTGGAAGTAGGAGTAGCCGAGACTGCGGGCTTCGTCGAGGTCACGTTGCGTTTCCACTTTTTCAGCTAGGAGCGCGACGCCATTGCCGGAATACTGCCCGGCGACGCGTTTGCGGCCGTCGGCGTCGAGGAGAGTGAAGTCCACCTTGAGATAGTGGGCGAGCTGGACGAGCGGCTGAAGTGCGGGATCGCCGAGAAAATCGTCGAGGGCGAGAAGGTAGCCGTCCTGGCGGAGTTCGCGGCAGAGATTGACGATTTCACTGGTGGGTTTCACGTTCTCGAGGATTTCGACGACGATGCGATCCGGAGGAAGCAGCCGCGGCGCGCCGAGGCGAAGCGCCATTTCGTCGATATTGATAAAGGCGCGGGCCGAGCCGGTGAGCGTTTGCAGATCGAAGAGCGTGATGGAATCGGCGATCATGCCGGCCGAGGCATGCTTGCGCGGCTGAAAGAAATTCTGCGGCCCGCTGCGGAAAAGCAGTTCGTAGGCATGGACCCGGAGGCGTTTATCGAAGATAGGCTGGCGGGCGATGAATTTTTCGTGCATTCGACACCAAGTTCCGCGAGGCCGCCGCTCCTTAAGGAAAAAACAATTCCTCAGGGACTAAAACCCTGGCCCGGAATGCATTTTGGCGGAGCTGAACCTCCGCCCCAAGAGCCATAGGCGACCTATCAGGTTCCACGGGAGCACTCTCGGCGAGCGAGAGCGGGTGGGGTGCCGTGGGGATGCAAAAAGCAATTCCTCAGGGGCTGAAGCCCCTGAGGAAGCGTCGGGGTATTGTCGGACCTAAAGGTCCGACCCCCTGGGAACGATCACGTCGGGGCGGACATGGAGTTCAGGAACTCCATGTTGGACTTGGTCTTCGAGAGGCGGCTGAGCAAAAGCTCCATGGCCTCGACGGTGGAAAGCGGGCTGAGCACCTTGCGAAGCACCCAAACGCGGCTGAGCTCGTCAGGCGGAAGGAGCAGTTCGTCCTTACGCGTGCCGGAGCGCTGGATATCAATGGCCGGAAAGACGCGCTTATCGGCGAGGCGGCGATCGAGATAGATTTCCATGTTGCCGGTGCCCTTGAACTCTTCAAAGATGACGTCATCCATGCGGCTGCCGGTGTCAATCAGCGCGGTAGCGATGATGGTGAGCGAGCCACCTTCCTCGACGTTGCGCGCGGCGGCGAAGAAACGCCGCGGGCGCTGCAACGCATTGGCGTCAATACCGCCGGAGAGGACCTTGCCGGAGGGCGGGGTGACGGCGTTATAGGCGCGCGCAAGACGCGTGATGGAATCGAGTAGCACGACGACGTCGCGCTTGTGTTCGACAAGGCGCTTGGCCTTTTCGAGAACCATTTCGGCGACCTGAATGTGGCGCTGGGGCGGCTCGTCGAAGGTGGAGCTGATGACTTCGCCCTTGACGGTGCGCTGCATGTCGGTGACTTCTTCGGGGCGCTCGTCGATGAGGAGAACGATCAAGGCGACTTCGGGATGATTGATGGTGATGGAATTCGCGACGGACTGCAGCATCATAGTTTTGCCAGTGCGCGGCGGCGCATTGATGAGGCCGCGCTGGCCTTTACCGATGGGGCAGAGAAGATCGAGAACGCGACCTGTAAGGTTGTCCTTGTTGGTTTCCATCTTCAGCCGGCCCTGGGGATAGAGCGGCGTGAGGTTGTCGAAAAAGATTTTGTTGCGGGCGACTTCGGGATCCTCGAAGTTAACGGCTTCGACCTTGATCAGCGCGAAGTAGCGCTCGCCGTCCTTGGGGGGACGCACCTGGCCGGAGACGGTGTCGCCGGTGCGCAGATCGAATTTGCGGATCTGCGAGGGCGAGACGTAGATATCGTCGGGGCCGGGGAGGTAGTTGTATTCGGGAGCGCGGAGAAATCCGAAGCCATCGGGGAGGCATTCGAGGACGCCTTCCGAAAAGATCAGGCCGCTTTTCTCCGTCTGCGCGCGCAGGATCTGGAAAATGAGTTCCTGCTTGCGCATGCCGCTGGCGCCGGGAATGTTGAGTTCCTTGGCGATTTTCGCCAGGTCGGTGATATTTTTTTCCTTCAGCTCAGCCAGGCTGATACTGATTTGGTTATTTCCTTCTGTACTGGTTTCTTTTGCCATATATCCTAACTTTAAGTTTTGGTTGTGTTGTTCCTTGACCGATTACCGGAACTGGACTGCGTGGTGGTGTACCATCCGGCGAAAAGAACATTTCGCCAGGGCGGGCAACCAAACTGTCTGCAACCGGAAGCAACTCCGGGCGGGGAAAACCGCAGGCTGCACGCGCAGACTGCCCCCGAACTGAGCTGCCTAGTTGGTCAAACTCTTGTCTTTATCGGCGCCGGTGGTAAACGACTCTGCAACGGGCGCAACCCCACTGCCTACAAGTGGCACGATGGGCCGCTCCAGCGCAAACTGCAACACCTCGTCCATGGTTTCCACGAAGTGAACGTTCAAGCTGGAGAGGATCTCCTGGGGAATTTCCGCTAGGTCCTTCTCATTATCCTTCGGAAGGATGATGGTATGCAAGCCCATTCGGTGAGCGGCGAGGAGCTTCTCCTTGACGCCGCCGATGGGGAGAACCTTGCCGCGGAGCGTGATTTCGCCGGTCATGGCGAGATCGTGCCGCACGGGATTGCGCGTGAGCGCGCTCACCAGCGATGTGGCGATGGTGATGCCGGCGGAGGGGCCGTCCTTGGGAATGGCGCCTTCGGGCACATGCACGTGAATATCAAGCGTGCGGTAGAAATCTTTTTCGAGGCCGAGCGCGGCGGTGCGCGAGCGGACATAGCTCATCGCGGCTTGCGCCGATTCCTGCATGACTTCGCCGAGTTTTCCTGTGGGCGTCAGGCGGCCTTTGCCTTCCATGGTGGTGGCTTCGACGGCGAGCACGGAGCCGCCGACTTCGGTCCAGGCAAGGCCGGTGGCGAGGCCGATTTCGCTCTGCTTTTCGAGGCCGAATTCGCGGAATTTCAAAACGCCGAGAAGGTCCTGGACGTTTTCCGGCGTGATGTCGACGGTGGTGGTCGCCTCCTTGGCCACGACCCGGCGCGCCATTTTGCGGGCGATGTTCTGGATTTCGCGCTCGAGGTTGCGGACGCCGGCTTCATGCGTGTAGTGCCGGATGATGTGGAGCAGGCCGTCATCGGTGAAGGTGAGGTTCTTTTCCGTGAGGCCGGTGACTTCGCGGGCGCGCTTGACCAGGAAGCGCTTGGCGATTTCGAGCTTTTCCTGTTCCGTGTAGCCGGGCAGGCGGAGAATTTCCATGCGATCCTGCAGCGGCTGCGGAATGGTATGCATCACGTTGGCGGTGCAGACAAACATGACCTTGGAGAGGTCGTACTCGACGTCGAGGTAATGGTCGGTGAAGGCGTGATTCAGCTCGGGGTCGAGGACTTCCATGAGCGCGGCGGACGGATCGCCACGGAAGTCGGTGGACATTTTGTCCACTTCATCGAGGACGAAGATCGGGTTGACGGTGCCGGCCTTTTTCATCATCTGGATGATCTGGCCGGGAAGCGCGCCGATATAGGTGCGGCGGTGGCCGCGAATTTCGGCTTCATCCCGCACGCCGCCGAGCGAGACGCGGACGAACTTGCGTCCGGTGGCGTGGCCGATGGACATGGCGAGCGAGGTTTTTCCGACCCCCGGAGGCCCGACGAAGCAGAGAATGGAGCCCTTGGGATTCTTCACGAGCTGGCGGACGGCGAGGAATTCGAGGATGCGATCCTTGACCTTCTCCAGGCCATAGTGCTCGGCGTTCAGAATTTTTTCGGCGGACTTGATGTCGCGAATTTCCTTCGAGCGCTTCTTCCAGGGCACGGCGAGCAGCCAGTCGATGTAATTGCGGCTGACGGTGGATTCGGCGGACATCGGGGGCATGAGCTCCAGGCGCTTGAGCTCCGTGACGGCTTTTTCCTGAACGTCCTTGGGCATGCCGGCGGTGTCAATCTTCTTCTTGAGCTCCTCGATTTCGTTCTTTTCGCCGCGGCCGAGCTCCTTCTGGATGGCCTTGAGCTTCTCGTTGAGGTAATACTCTTTTTGGGCGCGCTCCATCTGGCGCTTCACGCGGGTGTTGATGTTGCGGTCGACGTTGAGCTTTTCGAGTTCGATTTCGAGGATGTCGGAGACGCGGTTGAGGCGCTCGAGCGGGTCGGCGGTTTCGAGCAAGTCCTGCTTTTCGTCGACGGGAAGCTGGAGATTGGCGGCGATGGTGTCCGACAGGCGCGAGGGGTCGTCCACGCGGGCGGCGGCGATCATCGTGTCGTAATTCAGGCTCTGGGAAAGCTTGATGAACTGTTCGTAGAGGCCGGTGACCTTCTGGACGAGCTGTTCGACTTGCGGGGTCGATTCGATTTTCGCGGCGAGGAGGCGGATGGTGGCGCGGAAGAAACCTTCCTCAGCGCTGATGGAAAGGGAGCGGGCGCGTTCGACGCCTTCAACGAGAACCTTGATGTTGCCATCGGGAAGCTTGACGCTCTGCACGATGTTGGCGAGGGTGCCGACGGCGTAGATTTCCTCGGGCTTCGGATCGTCGATCGAAGCGTCATGCTGGGTGGACAGAAATATCTTCTTGTCGCCGGCGAGCGCCTCTTCGAGCGCGCGGACGCTGGCTTCGCGGCCGACGATGAATGGCGTCATCTGTTGCGGAAAGATGACCATATCGCGCACCGGCATCATGGGTACGCGTTTCATTTCCTGCTTCTCTCGATTGAACATTCAGGCCCCTGAACCTTCCAAAGTTGTAAGTTGTTCGTTTTCAGTTTTAAGTAAGAAGACTCCTGCTTAAAACCGATAACTTATGACTTACGACTCCCCGAGATGCGGTTGTCAGCCGGCCTTCTCGAGCAAACTCCAATTGATTTCGTGGCCGCGAACCATTTCGGCGGTGACCACGAAATCGCGGATGCGCTTCTGCATCGGCAGGTGGTACATCAACTCCAGCATGAGGTCTTCGAGGATCATACGCAAGCCGCGCGCGCCAACTTTTCGCTGAAGAGCCAACTCGGCGACGGTCTCGAGAGCCTCGTCGGTAAAGCGGAGGCGGACATTTTCGAACTCGAAGAGGCGCTGATACTGCTTGAGGAGCGCGTTCTTCGGCTCGGTTAAAATTTTCATCAAGGCGCCCTTATCGAGGTCGCTCATGACGCCGGCGACAGGCAAACGGCCGACAAATTCCGGGATCAGGCCGTAGCGGATCAGATCGCCGGGCTGCACCTGCTCGAGCAATTCCGTGTTGCGACGTTGCGGCGTGCTGGCAGCGGCGTCGGTATGGAATCCGAGCGACCTGCGCCCGACGCGCTTTTCGATGCTCTTCTCGAGTCCGACGAAGGCGCCGCCACAAATAAATAAGATGTTCGTGGTGTCCACCGGGGTAAATTCCTGGTGCGGGTGCTTGCGGCCGCCCTGGGGAGGCACGTTGGCGACGGTGCCTTCGAGAATCTTGAGGAGCGCCTGCTGGACACCTTCGCCGCTGACGTCGCGGGTGATCGAGGGGTTTTCGTCCTTTTTGGCGATCTTGTCGATTTCGTCGATATAAATGATGCCTTGCTGGGCTTTCTGGACGTCGCCGTCAGCGGCCTGCAGCAGCTTGAGAATAATGTTTTCGACGTCCTCGCCGACGTAGCCGGCTTCGGTAAGCGTGGTGGCGTCCACGATAGCGAAGGGCACATCGAGCATGCGAGAGAGCGTCTGGGCCAGCAGGGTCTTGCCGGTGCCGGTGGGACCGATCAGGAGAATATTGGACTTGCTGAGCTCGACTTCGCCGGGCTGCTTATTCAAAAAGATGCGCTTGTAGTGGTTGTAGACGGCGACAGCGAGCTTTTTCTTGGTGCGGTCCTGGCCGATGACGTAGCCATCGAGGAACTGCTTGATTTCGGGGGGCCGCGGAAGTCGGCGCGCGGGCGCGGCGGCCTGTTCGCGCTTTTCGTCCTCAAGGATTGTCTGGCAGACGCCCACACACTCATTACAGATGTATGCCCGGGGATAATCGGAAGGCGAACTGATGAGCTTCTCCACCTGTTCCTGTGTCTTGTGACAGAAGGAACAGCGGAGGGGTTCGTCTGGGCTGTATTTTTTCACGTGTGTGAGGGCCTCTCCCCGGCTTAGGGTCCGGAGCTGCTGAACCTATTCTAGGCCGATTTTTCTCCCGGGCGAAAGAGAAAGTATGGGGACCTGTGTCAAACGGAAAACTTGCCGGAAACTGTTTTGCGACCGATTGGAAATCGCGCCCATTGCCGTGCCGCTTGGCCGGTGAAAATGGCCGTAATCGCGGCCTAAATTCGCCGGTCTAAAGCCCGGCCACTACACAGGATGAATCCCGTGCTACCGGTGCTTGAAGATGATCTCGTCGATCATCCCGTAGTCCTTGGCCTGCTCCGGGTTCATGATGTAATCGCGTTCCACGTCCTTTTCGATGCGCTCAACGGCCTGGCCGGAATGTTTGGCCAGGATGGCGTTGATCGTGGAACGCATGCGCAGGATTTCCTTGGCATGCAGATCGATGTCGGTGGCTTGTCCGCCGAGGCCGCTCATCCAAGGCTGGTGAATCAGGATGCGCGCGTTGGGCAGGGCAAAGCGCTTTTTCGGCGCGCCTCCGGCCAACAGGACAGCGGCGATGGAAGCCGCCTGGCCGACGCACGTGGTGACCACGTCCGGCTTCACGAACTGCATGGTGTCGTAAATAGCGAAGCCGGCGGTGATGGAGCCGCCCGGAGAATTGATGTAGAGCTGAATGTCTTTTTCGGGATCCTCCGCCTGGAGGAAGAGCATCTGCGCGGTGGCCAGGTTGGCGACGTGGTCGTCAATCGGCGTGCCGATGAAGATGATGTGTTCCTTCAGGAGGCGGGAATAGATATCGTAGGCGCGCTCGCCACGGCTGGTCTGTTCGACCACCATGGGCACCAGAGTTGTCCCGCGATACGAAGTGTCGTCGTAGTTTTTCATGTGAGAAGGTCAGCTCGCTGAAGGGGGCCGGATTACTTGGCGCCGGCCGCGGCGACTGTCTTGACGTTGGCATTCTGCGCCAGCCAGTCGATGGTTTTGTCACTCCGCAGCTTCGCTTTCATCCTATCGAGCGCTCCCTGCTTTGTCAAACGAGCGCGAATGGCTTCCGCGGATTCACCGGAGTGGCCGGCCATGTGATCGAGCTCATGGTCGAGTTCCTCGTCGGTGACTTCGATTTTCTCCTCGGTGGCAATGCGGTCAATCACCAGTTCGGCCTTCACGTCGTCCTTGGCGCGATCTTCCTGACGCTTGCGGAGGCTGACCCAGTCCACATTCACGGCGCGGGGATCCACTCCCTGCTGCGCCAGCGAGCGAACCACGCGTTCGAGGCGCACATCCATTTGATGCTCGACGAGGGATTCCGGCACGGGGAAATCATGCAGCTTCACCAGTTCGCCGATGATTTTCTCGCGCTGGAGGTCTTTCTGGCGGTGGTCGCGCTCGTGTTCCAGGCTCTCGCGGATTTTGGTCTTGAGCTCGTCGAGGGAAGTGGCGTCGCTGACGTCCTTGGCGAACTCGTCGTTGAGTTCCGGCAGTTTTTTGGTCTTGATGCCAAGAACATCCACGTCATAGTGGAACAGCTTGCCGGCCAGCTTGGCGTCGGGATAGTCGGCCGGATAATTCACGTCGAAGGATTTGTGATCGCCAACATTGGCGCCGCGAAGGTTCTCGTTGAAAGGCTCCATGGTTTCCTCTGCACCGACATGGCACAGTACGCTTTCCGCCTGGAGCGCATCGCCGCCGCCTTCGGGCGTGCCGTTGAGTTTCACCTGGACGAAATCGTCGTTCTCGACGGTGCGGCCTTCCACGGGAGCGAAGGTGGCGGCGCGCTGCTGCATCTCGGTGAGGGCTTTGTTGAGGTCCTCGTCGGTGATGGTCATTTCCGGCATTTCGATTTCGAGATTCTTGTAATTGGCTAGGGTGAATTCCGGCAGCACATCGAAAGTGGCGCGGAATTTCACGGGCTGCCCCTCGTTGAATTCGAGCTTGTCCACTTGGGGCTGCGAAATGGGGCTGAGTTTCTGTTCGGCGACGGCCTTTTCGACCGTTTCCGGAACGAGATTCTGCAGTACTTCGCTTTTGATCTCTTCGGCGAAGCGGCGCTTGATCAGCGAAATCGGCGCCTTGCCCGGCCGGAAGCCCGGCACGCGGGCGATCTTGGCGAATTCCTTGGCGACCTTTTCCGCCGACTTGGAAACTTCTTCGACGGGAATCTCGAGGTCGAGTTCTCTACGGCAGGTGGTTGCGTCAGACATTCTTCTTCTCCCTTGAATCCGGCGAGCGTCATCCGGGGCCATTCCCGAAGAGCGAAAAGCCCCTTGCTCAGGCGCTTGATGTCGAAGCTCTTCGAAGCTCTGGGTAAACTACAGCTCCGATCCTCGCGGCGTTTTCTCCCTGTTGTGCCAGCCGGCCATACGCTCGGGCGAAAACACGCGTCCGGGTTCGTTGCGATCCTCGCGTGCATCCTGCGGAGATTTCATGGATTACAGTGCGGAACCCGGCGGAAACCCTGCCAGCGACAACAATATATAAGTATAAGAGAGGTGTGCGCGGCGGTCAACGAAACGAGGCGAGGGCTGGCAGGAGAAACTGGAAGCAACAACCGCCGGAGCACCATGAGCGAGATGTCCGGTTACGCGACATACCTGGACTTGAATCGCGACTCGCTAACGAATCATCCCGAAAATACGCAATAAGTCCGCGGTCAAAATCAGAATCGCTATGCTCTCCGCTACAAGAGCGATTCTCACCAACCACAGCCTAGCTATAGCGATTCCTATGAAGCACAAGAGAAGTGGCGCAATTAAGAACAGCGCCCAAGATACAGGCGTGGGGTGACCTTCCGAGGGCGTCAGCGGTCCAGCAAGCATGCCGAAGCCGAACACAATCCCTCCTGCCATGCCTAGGCTCAGCGCGATTACCACACTCTTTGCGACAGCATTCATTTCCTCAGCTTAATATATTTCGAGAGTAGGTGCGGTACTAGTAACAATTTTTCCGATTTCGCGGGTGGTCTCAATGGGTCGATGCAAGACTCAGCTCGAACCCAGCTTGTACTGAAAACAAGGGCTGCAATCACTCGGCATTGCTAGATCAGCCGGAACACTACCCTGGCTAGGTTTTGACCAACTGCAGCCAAACAGGTCAGTCCTCTCGGGGAAGCATTATCCGATCAACGAATTGGATGGTGTTGCATCGGCCGTTTGAGCCGGCAGCGGTTACCGGAGAAGTGGGCAGCGCTAGGAAGACGTCCGGTTATCGGACTGCATTCTTACCTTCGCCTGCCGCCGAGATAGTAGGTAAAGCTGACGACGCCGCGGATGTTTGCCAGGTTCGTCAGCGCCGCGGTCGAATCGAAATACCGGGTGCGCAGGTAATCCGCTCCCACGCGCATGGCGAATTCGCGCGACGTGTGGATCTCGAATCCACCGCCTCCGGCCCAGGCGAACTGATTCGCGTAGCCGTGATAGAAGCCGCCCGCACCGTCCGGCACGGCGCCGGTCACGCGCGCTCCGCCCAGCAGAAGTTCCGCGTACGGAGAGACGTTCCGAGTGCGCACCGGATAGAGCACCGGGCCGGCCAGGTAACTCAAAATGTCGCTGTGGTGCCCTGAATCGAATACGTTGCTTGACCGCGCATAGCCTACATCCAGCCGCACACCGAGGTGCCGCGAAATGCCCACGGTCATGCCCGAATTCACGCCGTACATCGCGACGGTGGTCGTGCTCGAGGTGCTGGACACGCCGGTGGCAGCCGGCCATTGCTGCCCGACATACTCGAATCCGCCGTGCATTTGAATCTCCGGCCCCGATCCGCCAACCAACGGCACTTGTGCTGCCACCCGTGGGCCCGCTGCCAACATGCCCCACACCGCCGCGCCGCAGACCGCGATCTTTGCGAGATGCTTCATTGCTGTCCCCGTTCCACAGCGATCTCCCCCCGCCGGACACACTTCACCGTCAACCCGGCGGTCCCCGGAGCCTTGCTGCCGCTCGCTGCGTGGTTGTCTTGTACTTCCCCGTGGAGGATCTTGCCCCGCGTCCGCGCCATCCCGGCACTGAGCGCGAGCCACGCGAAGTATCCTTCGGTGGCTGGTGGAAGCCTCCAACGCGAACATTAGAGAGGTGAAAAGGGTTTGTCTACGGTACGGAAGGCCAGCGGCACCCGCCCCGAAGGGTCACACGCAGTACAGTGCGCCTGCCTGCACCAGGGGCGCCGCGCATTTCTGCGTCGGTCGCTCGTCGCTGGGCTGCCTTCAGTCGGCTGTGTTGGGATCGAACCCGACAGAAATCTCGATGCTCTCTTCTTTTTCCGCCGGAGCGAATACCCACTGTTTGACTGCTTTGCTCGCGCAGTCCGCCAGGATCGGATTCCCGCCGAGCACCTGGACGTCCTTAACCGTGCCGCTGGCGTTCACCAGCACGCGCAGCTTCACGGTGCCGCCGATTCCCCGACGCTTCAGAACCGAAGGGTATTGCGCCGCGACGCTCTTGACGACTTTCCGGTTGGTGTTCGTCTCCTGTGTTGCCGCCAGCCCTGCGGTTGCCGCAGCCAACACGACTCCTGCCAGGATCCCCTGGAGGCGTTTCTTATTCGTCATTTCTGCCGACCATCCTTGACTTGCCGGACAGGCCGCCCCTGTTTACGGCATACTTCGAGATGGTCGAAAATGGTGCACGCTCCGCACCAGAGACGCCACTAACTCCACGGTTCTTCCGAGAAGCTAAACACCTGCAACTTATTGACAATATGGATGTTACTATTTCAATGCGGGCGTTGCAGCGATCAACCCCATTTCCCACGCCGCAAGTCCGCCGCTATCTCGCCTGAACCGTCTCACTCCTGAGATTACAGCCGCCCGGCTGCGACGCCTCACTGAGCGTTCCCACCGCCTCCATTCGCGGTCACCAATAAAAAACGCGGCCTGCACAGCAGGCCGCGTTCAGCACTACCTCTCTCTTTACATTGCGTTTTGGAAATCCTGGCCTTCGGGCAAGATTGCTGCACGAGGGCAGTCCCGACTAGACCACTCCCGACTGCCTCCCATGTGCGGCCTGGTCGAAGTCTGAATCGATTAGCAGGCAATCGTCCTGGGAGCGCGGTTCCGCGGGCGGCTGCCGAATGTGCTCGTGCCGCAGCAGCCCCCGAACGATACGCTGCAGCTCGCCGGGGATCAGCGGATACGCTAGGTAGTCGCTCGCTCCCAAGTCCAGCGCCTCGAAGTATTCCGGCCAATCTCCCACGCGGGAAACGACAATCAGGGGCAAATCCTTCCCGAACGCGTGCCGCATCAGCAGCAATTCCTTGTAATGTCCGTCGGGCAGACGGTCCTGGCAGACGGCGAAGTCCACCTTTTCCGCCTTGATGTGCCGCACCGCATGTTCCAGCGAATTGGCAAGCACCGGCGCAACGCCGCAAAGCAGCAGAGCTTCTCCCAGCACGCCTCGCATGCGCGGGTCGCCGCTGATGACGAGCCCGCTCGGGATGGTTACTTCCTCTCGTTTTGGCCGAATGAGGACCGCCGAAGCCTGCAAACTTTGTGGCCCGTGAAGCCTGTTCTCGACCTGTGGCTCCATCATTGTGAGGTTCTGTTCCAAGGCTTTCATCGCTTTTCTCCCCGCCTTTCTGGCAAGGCTGTGGCATGCGAATCTCACAACTCGCATGGTCTCGCATCGGCAAGCCGGCAAACGTTTGTCCGCTTGCGGATAGGCCACAGCCTCGATTAGAAGCTACAGGACTCGTGAGGGGCGGGATATCCCTTCGAAAGGGTATTTTGGGGCATAGGTGGTTTGCGGCTTATAGCGAAAGCGCCAAGGGACTCAAGCGCCGCGGCTCAGCGGATGATGCCCTTGCGCACGGCGTAAAGAATCAGCTCCGCGGGACTATGCAGTCCCAGCTTTTCCAGGATATTGCTGCGATGTGTCTCTACCGTGTACGGGCTGATGTGCAGCGCGTTCGCCACTTCCTTATTGGTCTTTCCCTCGGCGAGCAGTTGCAGGATTTCCCGTTCGCGCATCGTCAGTAATTCGTAGGAATCCACTTCGCCCTTCTGTTGCAGTACGCGGACGTAATCTTCCGCCAGCAGGCGCCGGATCGCCGGGCTGAAAAAGGATTTTCCCTGCGAAACGGCCTGAATCGCGGAAAGCAGATCGGACGCCGCGGAATCCTTCAGCAAATACCCGCGCGCGCCGGCTTGCAAGGAGCGGATGACGTAGGACTCATCCGAATGCATGCTCAGCATCACTACCCCGGTGGACGGCGACTCTTTCAGCAACGCCTTGGTGGCCTCAATGCCGTTTAGCATCGGCATTCCGACATCCATAATGGCAATCTCCGGCGCCAGCGACGAGCACAATGCCACCGCTTGCCGTCCATTCTCCGCTTCCGCGACAATCTCGATATTGCCTTGCCGCTCCAGCAGCGCTCGCAGCCCGGTGCGCATCACCGTATGATCGTCGGCCAGCAAGATGCGTAGTTTTTTCATGAAACGTAGCTTTCGCTCCTCGTCGTTGCTGCCAGGGGAAGTTCCACGCGGATGGAGGTGCCCTTTCCCGGCGCGGACTCGACCGCGAAGGTCCCGCCGAGTTGCGTCACCCGCTCCTGCATTCCCAAGAGGCCCATCCCGCGCTGCCGGGTCGGGTCAAAGCCCACTCCGTCGTCCGTGATCGAAAGGATGCAGTGCTGCGAATCTTCCTCGAGAGAAACGCGCGCATGCCGCGCCCGCGCGTGGGCTGTGCAGTTGTGCAGCGCCTCCTGGACCACGCGGTAGATGCAGGTTTTATAAGTGTCCGGCAGATCGTCCACAAAGTGATTGTCAATCACGTCCACCACCAACCCGCTACGCTTGGAAACCTCCCGGCCCTGCCATTCCAGCGCGGCCACCAGCCCCAGATCGTCCAGCATCGAAGGCCGCAGCAGCAGCGCCATGTTCCGCACGTTCTGAACGCACTCCTCCGCCTGCAAGCGGATTTTTTGCAGTGCGCGCTTGAGCGAATCCGGATTCGTTCGGCTCTCCGTCATGCTCTGAATGTTCATCAGCAAGGCGGCCAGCGTCTGAGCGATCTGGTCGTGCAGGTCCCGCGAAATCGCCCGGCGCTCGTTTTCCTGGGCTTCCACCAGGCGCTTTGAGAGCGCCTTGAGTTCCCGACGGTACCGCTCGCTCTCGTGATATCTCTCCTGGGCGTGTTTTTCCAGGTGCAGGATATAGAGGATGCTGGAAATCGCCAGCAGGAAACCCACGCCGACGGTCAAGACGGCAAAGCCTTGCAGCCGCTGCCGCGAGCCCGCGAACACCTTGGAAACATCCACTTCGGCCTGCCGAAATTCCAGTTCATTGACGTCGCTCACTTCACTGGTAATCGCCAGCACCGCTGCGCGCTGCGTGAGGGCAGCTTGCCGCAATCGCGCCTCGTAGTTCTTGTGCGCTCCCTCGTTCAGTGTCTCGTCAGCTGCGCGCCAGTAGTCGTCCAGCTGGCTGGAAAGCTTTTCGAGCGGGCCCCGCAGGCTCTGGGGCGATTGCCTGACGCAGTCCCGCATCGCCGCCGTCGAGCGCTTTTTGGCATCGTCAAGCTGCGCCAGATAGGCGTTCCGGGTTTCCGCGCTTTGTTCGGTGTCTGCAAACTCCCGCAGCAGATTCCCCGAATCGTAGATCCCGCCGCGGATTTCACGCAGCGCCCGCTCACGGTTCAGGTAGTCCCGCCGTACTTGCGTCGTGCTGGTTTCCAGTTCGTGCAAGGCGCGAACCGAATCCACGGCCAGAACCACCATAAGCACCAGCAGCGCGCTAAATCCTAGAATCAGGGCGGCCCGAGGCCCCAGCCCCTTCCCCGGATAAGCCGAGGAACCGGCAGCCTGCGCTCCGCCATTGGTCTTTGGTTCGTCCGGTTCCATCGGGTCCCCATGTGAACACACCAAAGGGTTGTCTCCACGACCTGCTCCCAGTGTATCGAATGAGCCAGAACCCGCACATACCGTCAGACTAGTATTGGCTGTGGGTTCTGATTAGGGAAGCATTTTGGGGTCGAGAACGACAGTCTCGATTTGACCCTGGGTGAGAGGGGCGTCAATCTGCCACACGGGTGCGCGTTCAAGCCGAGGAGGTCTTCGCGAAAATGATGGGCGAGTTCAATCCCTACCGCGCGCTCTGGAATGCGTCGCGGCAAAAAGAAGTGCTGGCCGCAGGCAACGAGCCATAGGTACGATGCACCTCGAAAATGACCACTTCGGGGGGGGGCGCTGCTGGTGCTCGGGCCGCTTCCGCAAGTGGTTCTTGCGTATTGCCACCAACACCTGGTGGCATCCGAGCGAAGCCGTTCTTAATAGCTATTTTTAGTGCTTGTGGTCGTCACGGTCGTCGTCGCGATCCTTGTGAGGAGAGCGAACGACGCCGTGAACCGGATCGGTGCCGAAATGGGTGGTGGCCGGGGCCCCGAAGACCAACGTCATGTTCGAATACTCGACCTCCGGGGTGACCCCTGACTCGTCGTGCGTCGCGCCGCTAATGCAGATTTGCAACATGGAGGTGGCTGATCCGTTTTTTTCGAAGGTCGCGTCGTTTCCATTGCCGCTAATGAAGTTGGCGGTGCCGTTGACTACGAGTTTGGGCGTATTCGATGGACTAAACGCGGGGCAAGCGGAAAGATCAGACGGGTTGGTTGAGACCGTGGCATCCGTCATGACGATGTGGTGGGTGTGAGCGCCCCGGTTGGCAGCAACGGCCGGATCCTTACCCACGCGCGTAACTCCATAATCGGACAGTTCCATGGTCATGAACGCTGAGAAATCAGCCTTGCCGGAATTACCCTTAAGCTGAAGGGACCAGTGACCGCGCATATCCCAAGGACCCGCGCCAGAAACTACGCCCGAGTAGTCGCTGAGGATGCCGCTGAGGTGATCGGGCAGGGGAGCTTGCGCCAGCACGCCAGCGCCCGTGGTAAGTGCCAGAACCGCGAGAGTTCGTACCGTCATCCAAAACCGCTTTTCATTCATAAAGGACCTCCAGGATTAGGCGCCATGCGGTGCTAGCCGAAAGCTCCTCCGTCGGGGGACGTCTTGCCGTGTCCGAGAGCATTGCCGAGGAAGAAAAACGCTTTGGCGATTTCACGCTGCTGACGCTCGGACACCATGGGCCACCCAGGTAGGCAACGTCAAACAGCAAGGGACGGAACTGCCTGTTTGCTGCCAAATGCAGCCTATTGCCATGCCGTCCGGCGGAGTTACAATCGGGTTACTTATCCGAATGCGTCCGCAGACCTAGCAGGAGAACGCGATGGGCGACCCGGTTCCAGGCATGGAGCTATCCAGGAGGCTGCCTGGAGATCGTCTTGATTCGTGGAAAGAGATCGCGGTGTACCTGAACCGCGACGTGACCACGGTCCAGCGCTGGGAGAAGCGGGAAGGGATGCCCGTTCACCGGCACGTGCATGACCGGGTGGGGTCGGTCTACGCGTACCGGGAGGAGTTGGACGCTTGGGTGCGGAGCCGGAAGGTACCAGAGCCGGATCGCCAGGTGGCTGAACCACCAGATCACGCAGCGGTTTCCCCGCCATCTTCATCGCAGGCGGAAATGCTTGCAAACCCAGCAAGGAAGACACGCATCGCTGTGGTGGCTGCAGGATTAGCCAGTCTGCTCTTGCTCGGTGGATACTTCATCCGCCGGAGCGCGCAGTCCGCGTCCGCCAGCGGTGGGAGGTTGATCATTGGAGTTCTGCCCCTGAAGAACCTCAGCGGGGACGCCGGACAAGAGTACTTTGTAGATGGGTTGACGGAGGAGGTGGTCACCCAACTCGGGCAACTGAATCCGGAGCGGATCGGTGTTGTCCGGTGTAGCCCACAGCCAGGCGAACAGCAAGAGGTTTCGGCGATTCCGGAACTGGCGCGGCAGTCCGGCGCCCGGTATGTGCTTGAGGGCAGCGTACGCCGACAGGATGCCCATGCGCGCATCTCGTTGCAGCTCATCCGAGTCCCGGACCAGGCCATCATCTGGACGGAATCGTTCGACCGGAGCGTCGGCGACGTGCTCTCACTGCAATCGGAAATTGCCCAGCGCATTGGAAGCGAGCTGGAGGTTCAAGTACTGGGGCACCCTGCTCCCAGGCCCGTGAATCCTGAGGTGGTGGAAGCCTATCTCCGGGGGCGCTTCGAACTCTCGCGCCACGACTCGTCTGACTCTCCTCTTTCGGATGCGGCGCGGATTAATTTTGAACGTGCCGCCGCCCTGGATCGCTCTTACGCGCCGGCCTATGCAGGGCTGGCAGATTTCTACCGCTTGAAGGGAGGGGAGAAGGATGAGGACTCGGAGCAGGCTTGGCCTTTGGCCGCAAAATATGCGGACCAAGCATTGTCTCTGGACCCACGCGGCGCGGATGCTCATGTCGCCCTGGCATGGATTAAGCTTGCGCACGACTGGGATTGGGAGGCAGCACGCAACCACGTACTACGCGCGCTGGAGTTGAACCCCAGCTCTCCGGAAGCCCATTCCGTTTACGCTACTTATCTTCGAATCGCCGGAGATGTCGCCGAAGCGGTAAACCAGCGCAAGCAGGCCCTGGCTCTGGATCCTTCACGTTCCGATCTGAGGGAACGGCTTGCGTCTGAGTACTTCTTCGCGCGCGATTATCCGGACGCCGTCGCGCTTGCCCGCCAAGCGCTCTCCGAGAATCCCCTCGACGCATCGCAGCATTACGGTCTGTGCAACGGGTTGAGGTACATGAAACGGTTCGACGAATCGGTTGCGGAGTGCGGCAAAGTCCTCGCGTTGGAAGGACACATGGATTGGGTCGATGCCTATCTGCAGCAATACCGAAGTCATGGCTATGAAGCGGCGCGGCTGCTCATTGAGGGAAAACGTTTGAGACTAATGGAAAGAAACCCCCACGCGGACCTCTGGGACCTGGCGAATGCCTACGTTGCCGTAGGCAAGATAGGCGAAACGCTGAGTATCTTGGAAAAAGGCATTCCCATCCATGACTCTGGCCTACTTCAACTGCGCGTGGACCCCGATTTCGATCCTATCCGCGGAGATCCGCGTTACGCCGCGCTCCTCCGCCAGATCAATTTCCCCAACAACTGATACGGTCTGTCGTCTTGATCTGGGCCCCTCGCCCTCCTGGGCGTCCGCCAGCCTCCGGCCTCCAGCTTCTCCGAATCTCTCTAACTTCCACCTGTTGGCTCTTTCCTTCCCGCTCGGTTCCCGCGTAAACTGCCTGAGTTTGGGAGATCGACCATGATTCTGGATTTCTTTGGCTTGCGTGAACAGCCATTTGGCGTCACGCCGGACCCCGCCTACCTCTATCCAAGTCACACGCACTGCTCCGCTCTCGATTCGCTCACCGACGCGATTCTCACCGATCGCGGCTTCCTCGCTCTGATCGCCGACCCAGGTATGGGCAAGACCACCCTGCTGCAACAGGTTCTCGAAGGACTGCGCGAGTCTGCCCGAGCTGTCTTTCTGTTCCAGACCCAGTGCGACTCTCGCGAATTCTTCCAATACCTGATGCACGAGCTTGGCGTGGACTTCACTGGCATGAGCCTCGTCGCCATGCACAACAAGCTCAACGATATCCTATTTGCCGAAATGCTCTCCGGCCGCCGCTTCGTTCTTATCATCGACGAAGCTCAAAACCTCAGCGACTCCGTCCTCGAAACCATCCGCATGCTCTCCAACTTCGAAACTACGCATTCGAAGCTCATGCAGATCATCCTCGCCGGCCAGCCGCAGCTTGGCGAAAAACTCGAGCAAAAAAACCTCGCTCAGTTGTTGCAACGCCTCAACGTCATTCAGTACCTCGAACCCCTCCCGCCGGAGGAAACTCTTGGCTACATCCACCATCGCTTGAAAGTCGCCGGCTACCGGGGAGATTCGCTCTTCGACGACTCCGCTCTGGCGCTGATCGCCGAGCACGGCGGCGGCATACCTCGCGAAATCAATAAGGTTTGCTTCCGCTCGATGCTGGAGGGCTACGCCGCGGGCGCGCAGCTCATTTCCACGGACCTCGTGGAGAAAGCCGTTCACCGTTTGCGTCTGAAGCCGGTCAGGCGCCTCAAACTAGTCTCGAAGGCCGAGACTCCCGTTCCCCCACCGCCGCCTCCCACGGTGCTTGCCGAGGTGCTCCCCGCCGAGCCGTCGCCGAAACTTGCGAGCGCATCGCCGGTTCCCCAGTTCACGTATCCTGCGACGAAAGCCTCCCTGCTTCCCGCATGGACCATCCGTATCGGCGCAACCATGGTGATCGTTCTCATTGGAATGCTCCTCGTGCCTGCGAACGCGCTCCCGCGGGTTGCCGCGCTCCTTCACGGTACGTTTTCTGCGACCCGAAATCTGGTCCGGCCACGGTCTGCGAATCTTGCAAGTGTGGCCGCATCGCCGAAGCCTCCCACCGCGAGCCGCCCGGCCCCATCTGCGGCGAATCCTTCGTCTGCGCCCCCTGCGGCGATCTCGACGGAAACCTCCACTGCGAGCCGCGACTTCCAAGTAAGCGCCCGCCCGCAGGACTCGCCCTATTCCCTCGCGGGGCAACTTGGCCTCAAAGTGAATCGCATCGTGATCGATCCCGGCCACGGCGGTTATGACACCGGCACGGCGGGTCCGCACGGCCTGCTCGAAAAGGATCTCTGCCTCGACGTATCCTTGCGCCTCGGCCGCTTAATTCAGCAGAATCTGCCCGGCACGGACGTGATTTATACGCGCAGCGATGATCGTCACGTTTCCCTCGAGGAACGCACCGCCATCGCCAACGAAGCCGGCGCCGATCTCTTCATTTCCATCCACGCCAATTCCAGCGACCTTCAAGATATTCGCGGCGCGGAGACCTTCTATCTGAGTCTCGCCAGCCCCAGCGAATCGCGCGAACTCGTCGCCCGCGAAAACTCCCTCTCCGATTCCGCTCTTCACAACCTGCCCGAGATCGTCCGTGAAATCACCAGCAACGAAAAACTCAGTGAATCCCGCCGCCTCGCCGTGGACATCCAGCAGTCTCTATCGCGGCAACTTGAGCAGGTCAGCCGTCAGGAAGCCAATCGCGGCGTCAAGCAGGCTCCTTTTATCGTTCTCACGGGAGCGAATATGCCCGCGGTGCTCTCCGAAATATCTTTCGTCAGCAACGCCACCGACGAGACTCTCCTGCAACAATCCACGCAGCGGCAGCGCATCGCGGAAGGGCTCTACTGGGGCGTTGCCTCCTATCTTGGGCGCCTCCCCTCCGCCCCTTTCTCCAAGCCGAACGACCAGCGCCAAGGCACGGCGTTTTCCACCGATCCGCGCGGCAGAGCCGCATCCGAAAAAGTCGCGAAAAACACTGGCCAGTAGCGACGCGAACGCGCTGACGGGACGCACAATTTGGTGCTAGTGTGAACTCCCGTCGTGCTTCTGTTCTTCTCGAATCCAGCTGGCAGGGAGGAGTTTTCTTGCGGCGCACTTTCATCCCGTTCGTTTTCGGTCTCACTGCATTACTGATATTTCTTCCCTTCGTTGCGAGCCGCCCGACCACCTCTGCCGTCAGCGTTCTCAGCTGGCACGGGCATCGGATGTTCGAAGATTTCAGCGCGCGCTCCGAGGTCAGCCCTGACGGAAAGTGGGTGCTCCGCACGTTCGTGGATGGGGATCAGGCCCTGCTCCGCCTGCCTGATGGAACGCCCGATTCCGCCACCCTGCAGGGTGGCATGCAGCCGTTCGAGCACGCCGCCTGGTGCGGCGATCAACTCCTTCGCTTCGGCGCTAAAGACGGAAAGCGTGCCTGGTTTGCTCAAGGACCATCCGGCTTGACCCCGCTCTGCATTCCTCCGGAAGCGACGCCCGTTTGCAGCGCCGATGGAAAAAAGCTCGTGCATTTCACTTCCTTCCCCGCGCGGCGCGAGCTGCCGCCGCCCAAGGACATCTACGTCGGCACGCAGAGCGCTCAGAAGAAAGTAGAGATTGGCGGAGTTGTCCTCACCGCGCGATTTTCCCCGGATGCCAAAGTCTTGTACGTGCTCTCGCGCCAGGAAAGCGGGGCTTCCACGCTTTCCGCCATCGATGGCTCGAGCCTGCGGGTCACGCAACTTGCTCGCGACCTGGATGCCTGGCCATTCCCGGGCCCGGAACTCGCCGTTTGGCCCGACGGCAAATTGCTCATTATTCCGCTGGCTACCCTTCAGACTCCCGACGACGCGCGCCGCCAGGTGCCCATCACACCGGAGCGCTGGCTGAAGCTCTATCGTTTCGACCTTGGCAGCCGCAAGTTCACACTCCTGGCTTCCGCACAGGACTCGGATCAGACCGATCCCGCCGTTGTAGGGAAGGATCTCTACTGGGTAACCAGCCACAACACAAAAAGCGTCGTCGCATTTCCTTCCATTGGTGGTCGGGTTCACGTGGTTCTCGGCGGACGCGAAGCGTATCTCCCCACTTGGTCGCGCGATGGCAAACGAATCGCTTTCGTTCAGGGTGAATACCGGCTGGTGGATTGGGCGCTTTCGCAGGACGTTGGTATCGTCGCGGTCAATGATCACGCGCTTCCCGCCGGCGAACCCAAGCCCTATATCGTCGGCAATCACGAAGACTTTCCCGTGGATTGGTCCCCCGACGGCCGTTGGATCGCGTGGCACTCTCATCGTGACCCGCACAAGAATGCGCCGTATTACGACGAACCCGGCTCGACCGACGACATTTGGGTGCGCCGCGCGGAAGACATGCAAGCCCCGGAAATCAAGGCCACGCAGGATCTTTGGGAAACCGGCTGGGCTTATTGGTCGCCGGACGGCACCGAACTTCTCTATACCACCTGGGATCGCAACGGAGAGCCGGGAATCTATGAAGCTCGCATCACGACCATGAATCCCGAGACCGGCCAGCCCGTTGCGGAGCGCCGCTTTCCGATGCCCAAACAGGTACACAGCGCCATCATTGCCATTTGGTCGCCCGACGGCAAGGAAATCGCGGTGGAAGACGCGGCCACCCCGGCCAAACAAATTCTTTGGATCGTCTCCAGGGACGGCTCCCACGCGGAAAAGATCGCTGCGTTTGCTTCCGAGGCCGACGGCGGAATTGACTGGTCGCCCGATGGCAAGACGCTCTTCTACAGCGCTCTCGAGGGCGACCGCATGAAAATCTTTTCCGTGCCACGCGCCGGGGGCTCGCCCACAAAAATCAGCGACGGGCCCGGAAACTATCTGCACCCGCGCATTTCCCCGGACGGCCGATGGATCGCCTGCTCCGGAATTGAAACGGTGCAGTCGCTGCTCCGCCGCGCGCTGCCCTGAAATCAATCGGGATCGCGAATCACCGCTCGCGCGTAGCCGCAAAGTGTGGAGTTGAAAGCCCGGGGAAGGGAAGTAGTCCCTGGCTGTTAGCGGGGCCACTCGCCCGACACTTAAGAAACTGCTTGAAGGTAATTCGAATGTTTTAGCGGAGTTTCCCGGATTGGGAATTTCCGGCCAAAAACCCGGTCATCTTCCAGAATACGCTCGGGATATGTCACGCCGCGACCGCCAGGCAAAGTTATTTATGTAGTTAATAGTGTCTTGCGGCTCCGGCGGGAAGTGCCAGAGATGGAACGGCTTAGCTGCGCTCCGGGTAATTCCCGATTCGGCACCACCGGCGGCAGGCGTTCGAATAACCTTCAAGTAAAACTTTAAATGTCGGCGCGCCGACATTGGTATTGCAGCCCATCAAGCCCCCTCTCCTCGACTGCGGTTACCGGAGCGTACCAGGATGCGAACGGCGGCCCCGAAAATCCAGGTTCCAAAAACCGGAACGCTGGGCGCCTGCCGCGTTTTATGGTTTTCCCGCCAAGTCTGAGGCGGAACCCCCTTACTTCGTTCCGTCGCTAACCGCCGGTAAACACATGGAGACGATGCACGAACAGAGAAGGAAGGAAAGAGCGGAAAAACTCAGGAGAACATCCGCACCCTTAAACGGCAAAGGGGTGCGGCACCCACAGTTCACTTCGCGACTTTAAAGGCTGCTCCACCCCGGAGGTTTCGGGAGGATGCGCCACCCGCGAATTGGGTGAACATTTGGGTTAGAGAGGCCCCACCTCGACTACTTGACCGGGCTGGATAGAGAGAAACGCCTCCCCGCACGCGGGCATCAGAGGCAGGAGATCCTTCATGCGATTCGATCTGGCGCGCAGAATCACGATCGACACGTTGCGTCCAGTCATGTTCTGCTGATACTTGATATTTCGATCGCTGGTGAGCAGGACTTCCCACCGGCCCTCGGCAATCGTGAGAAGCTCACCGTTCTTTTTGGATCCAATGCCGGCCTGGCGCACGGTCTGGCACCTGTGGCCCATTTCGGCAAGAATTTCTCTCAGTTCACTCGGCAGGCACTCATCAAGCAGAATTTTCATTTTGCAAAGCGTGCAAGCAGCAGTGACTTTGCTTCTTCCAGCGCAGCGATAGCCTGCTCACGAGTGACGCCTGGGAATTGTTTCAGGAATTCGTCCAGCGTTTCCCCACCTTCGAGATAGTCCAGGAGATTTTGAAACGGGACACGGGTGCCGCGGAAGACCGGCTCGCCGCTATGGATTTCGGGGTCTTGGATGATGACGCTTTCCGAACCTGTGGCCATGGGAGCCTCCCACCGGACTCCTGATTATCGCACTCATCCGGGAGATTCGCTCTGAAATCTGTGAAACGCGGTCCTCGAGATTTGACCCTACCTCCCGGCCTAAGGATTGCTTGGGCTGGATATTCGAGATTAGAAAATGTCCCGTCATGGGTTTCCCATGCTAATGCTCCACTATTAGCGCAAGACACTAGCAGAAAAATCCAACCCAAGCCCCACGTTCCAAAACGGAACGTGGGGCACCCGGCTGCTCTTCACTTTGTGGCCAGCTTTCGGTTTCGTTATGGCCTCCGATACGGGTTCGGGTTATAGCGATTCAGGCGAGGCGTTAGGTTTTCTCATGTCCGTCGTTGCGAACACACTTTTATATGGATTATTGGGCGTACTGGTTTCTTTTATCTATCGCCGATTTTTCCGGAGAAGCGTGGTCAAGTCCTGATTCGGGTGACCGGTAAAGTCCCGCCTACCCCGAAAACCGGGGTACTGATACGTACTTCGCCGATTTCCGCGTTAATCGGGAGTTAACGGCTGAACAGGTCGTCCGGCCCTCTCGTCTGAAGACATACGGTTAACTGGGAAGCCTTGAGTACCCCAGTTGTAGCAACCGTTTGGACAAGGAGCACTCAACGCTCTTGGAGTCACAAGCCGAATCTGAATGTTCAGGCCCTCTGGCGACCTTCTAATTTCTCTCGACGCCGCAATTCCTCTTGTTTCCTCAGACGACAGGTGCTTAACAAAGTTGATTACCTCGGTGATACGCTGCGAAGGAATGTCACGGTCTGGGAACAGATACAGGACACGTTTTACGCGAATGCCATAAATCAGGCGGAGTCGGTTAGCCAGTTGGTCGTCGCGTACTGATTCCGAGTTAATGGCAAAGCCTCCTCCAGTGCGTACGTGTAATACGACCACTCCAGGGGAATCCATTTCGCATGCACATGTGTTGCCAGCCTCTGGGACGTCAAATCCTGCCTTAGGTATTTGGGAATTGCGTCGTACAAACACCACGACCCCGGACAAAATTATGAATCCAAGCGCAAGAGCCAAATACTTTCTCGTCCGATGCATGTCTTCATCCTGACCTGCCCCCCAATTTCCGCGCACGAGCGTATATGATTTGGGCCGCCCGCGAGGGCAGGAAAAGGGGGAAGCATGAGCAAGAGGAAGTATAGCGAAGTGGAGATGATTGGGGCATTGAAGCAGCTGGAAGCAGGCCGGACGGCCGCCGAGATTGGGCGGGAACTCGGAGTTTCCAAGCACACGGTGTACGCGTGGAAGGCGAAGTACGGCGGGATGACGGTGGGGGAGGCACAGCGGTTGCGACAGCTGGAGGATGAAAACGGCCGGCTGAAGAAGTTAGTGGCGGATTTGAGTCTGGACAAGGAGATGCTGAAAGCGGTAATTGAAAAAAACGGGTGGAGCTCGTAGAGCGGAAGAAGGAAGTGCGCTGGCTGTGGAGCCATTTTTTGGTGAGCCAGCGGCGGATCTGCGGGCTACTCAGCGTGGCGGAGTCCAGTTGCCGGTATGTGAGCCGCAAGGACGATGAGCCGTTGCGAGCGAAGTTGCTGGAAGTGGCGCGAGAGAAGCCGCGCTGGGGATACCGGCGGTTGCAGTTGAAGTTGGAAGAAAAAGGCCTGCACGTGAACCACAAGCGGGTATATCGCGTGTACCGGGAAGCGGGGCTGCTGATTCGGAGAAAGCGGCGAAAACGGTTGTTGCGAGCGGGGTTTGTGAGGCCGGCGCTAACGGGAGCGAACCAGGAATGGGCTCTGGACTTTGTGCACGACGCAGCGGAGAGCGGGCGGAAGTTTCGCGTGTTGAGTGTGCTGGATGTGTACACGCGAGAGTGTCTGGCGCTGGAAGTGGATACGAGTTTCGCCAGCCGGCGCGTGACGCGGGAACTGGAGAAGATTGTGGCGGAACGAGGAGCACCGAAAGCGATTCGCTGTGATAATGGGCCAGAACTAACCAGTCGGCATTTCCTGGCCTGGTGCATCGAACGGAAGATTGACCTGGTGCACATCGAGCCGGGCCGTCCGGTGCAAAACGCACATGTGGAAAGCTTCCACGGCAAGCTGCGCGACGAATGCTTGAATGCGAGCTGGTTCGGGAATTTGTTCGAGGCACGGAGGAAGATCACGGTGTGGAAGGAGGAGTACAACGAAGAGCGCCCGCACAGCAGCTTGGGATACGTGCCACCAGCAAAGTTTGCGCGGCGAATTGCAGCGCTCCGTCCGCCTACGGCGGACTCCGCGCCGCAATTCGGGGAACGGGAAGAGAAAGAAGTCATGAGTTTAGGTCAGGTAAACGTCGTATGATTCCGTGCGCGGAGCTAGGGGGCAGGTCA
>Ga0335082_10000444_pt1 | contig 42690 bp, 33 predicted proteins | sample Lox_Sample_41_FD_206718 | JGI IMG/M metagenome (GOLD analysis project Ga0335082, IMG submission 206718) | Soil microbial communities from Loxahatchee National Wildlife Refuge, Florida, United States - Lox_Sample_4.1 | ecosystem: Environmental > Terrestrial > Soil > Wetlands | place: USA...
CCGCTCTATGGAGATAAGGAAGAATACCCTTGACGTATTTTACTTTGTACCAATCAATACTCATGGCTCTTACCGTCAGGGAAGTTTCCTGACAATACACTGGATCTGCGCCAATACATCGGGCAGCATGGTCTGGTCCACCGGCGTGAAACGGGCCTCCACCACCTCCAGCGCCTGCACGCGGACCGGGGTGAATCGTTTCAGCTTCCGGTACGTCTTGATCGCTAGCCGGGTCACGCGGGAAGGCCTGACGTTGCCGCAGTAGGAAAGGCTCCGGTCGTAGGCCTGGTCCTGGAGGATAAGACTGACGAGTTGGGAGCCGGGCAGTTCTGCGACGAGATCGAGAACGTTGATCGAAACGGGCGACCAGCTTCTCGCCTTGGCGATGGTGAACGTCGCCTTGTGGTCCGGATTGAAGCGGCTCGGGAATACCCCCTGTTCATAGAGATCTTCGTCCGGCACGATGAGGAAAAGATGCCCTCCCGGTTTCACCAGCTCCCACCAGCCCTGCAGCGCCTTCCTGGGATCGTACATATGTTCGAGACAGTGGGACGAATAGACGAAATCGAACGTTTCGGTGACGTAGTTCAGGATATCATTGGCATCGCCATCCTCGACGTCGAACCTTCGGGCATCCGGGCATATCGGATCAGGCCCGCAACCGACATCTATCCCTTTTCCGGAAAGGATCGACGTCTCGAATGACGTCCAGATTCCCCTGGTCTTGGATGTTTCGTCCATTACATTAGGCCTCCCGGAGACTCAGAAGAAACAGCGACCCTATCTAGCCATGCGAAAGGGAACAAGTCTGCGCAAAATCGAACGTTCAAAATCATCAAAATAGGTTCCCTTCAGCATGGCAACTGATGACACTGCAATATAACAGGCTGATAGAAGGAAAAGCAGGATATATCCTTTAAAAGGAAACAGAGTGTACAAGCAGATCAAGATGGAAGCCAGAACGGCAGAGAGCACAGAAGGCCTTACAAAAATGTCTGAATACAGATGCCAGCTTAATCCATCAACGTTTTGGTGTACCATGAAGGTAAATGTCAGACTTGAGACCACGATGGTCGATAATATACCGATAATGACCCCGTAGTACCCAATCTGCTGCACGAGCACGAAACAAAGCACGAGGTTTGCAATCCCTGCACCAACTGAATTCATCATCGGCACGTGCGGCTTGTTTATCCCATGCAAGATGAAATTCCCCGGCCCGGGGAGGAGGTTGATCATGTATGCGAACATGAGAAACTGCATGGTATATGCGCTCGTCGTATATCCCTCGCCCAGCCACGTCCTGACAAATGGGTGGGCAAGTGCGATGACAAGAAAGGAAAACGGGATGGCCGCCACAGCCATAAATTTCATCGACCTGTTATAAAGACCGCGCAGTTTCTCGAATTCATTGGTGGCCTGCAGTGAAGAGGCTGCAGGGATCATGGGAGTAAATACCGATGTGATGAAAACTCGGGCTTGGGTAGCTATACGATTGGCAACTTCGTAATTGCTGACCGCGTTAAGCCCCAGGTAATGGCTGAGGAGAACCCGGTCCACCTGGTAGACGAGCAGATTGGAAATGGATGACAGCTGAACTTTCCAGCTGAAACCGAATATCATCTGTGAGGTTTCCCTGCTGAAGTACCGGAAAGGGTTCAAGCGCAGGTGCGGGAACAACCGCCACGCAATGAAGGTATTGGAAAAGGCGACAAATCCCGTTATGAAAAGGTTATTGTGGATCAGACCCTCCAGCCCGTATCCTCTACTCAGAAAGAAAAAGGTCCCGCATGCCATGAAAACCGTCGATAAGAAGGAAATGAGATTACTGTACCCCATTCGCTGAAAACCGACGATCAACGACCCGAAAACCCCCATCGTCATGTTCGCAAAAAAAAGGTATATGGCTATGGTGAAAATATAGGTTGCTTTCGTCGCCAGTGCGGCAGGAATGCTCAGGATGGTAGTGATGATAAACGGAAGGGCAAGTAAGAGGATCGTGCACAGAACGATGCTGATTGCAACATACACTGTGAATGCCGTATTGATGAGCCTGTTGATCTGCAGCGAGTCGTTCTTCGCCTTGTATTCGGCCATGAATTTGATCAGGCTGTCGGTAATGCCGAAATCGCTCAACTGGGCATAGGAAGAGATGACACCCACCAGCGCCCATATGCCGAACTGCTCTTTCCCCACATGCCTGATGATGAAAGGTGTGATGAAGATGGTTATTGGAATGGTGAGGAGCGTTCGGGATAGGTTGAAAATTGAATTTTTCGCTATCCTCGACCCAACTTCTGAACTCAAGGAATACCTCATCTAACGTATTGTCTGCAAAGAGTTGCGACGGATCACGAAGCGCTACGTGTCAATGATCCGGACCTATTACTTACTAATTCTGTTCCTGAGGTTCTCCTGATCCTTCATGGTGAGGGATTGGGGTAACTTTTCGTGCTTTTTGCCAAAAAACGCAAAGTACATCCTATCGACATATTTAACGAATCTGTTCCGTATGAAATGGGGGAAGCTCACATCGTATCTTTCGCTAAAGGAGAAATTGCTTATCTTTTTTCTGGAAAAAAAGTGGGTACTGAACCTGTCAGAATAACAGAAACGGCCATGCTTTTCGGCTAGTATATTCAGGCTCTCCAAGGTATATAATGAAACATGCTGACCGTTGAACTCCCCAAGGTAATCCCAATTCTCCAAATCATCTATATCAGCTTGCTCCTGTAGCAAGGTAGTAACTAGCACATTATCACTAAAACAAAAGAGTTTTCCCATATCTTCAACGGGGTCGGATAAATGTTCAATTACTTCAATAGCGGTAACAAGCTCGAAATCAGGCTTCTGTTCCATAATATCTGACAGATCGAAACCGACGGCAAAAACGTTTTGAGTATATCTATCATAATGGTAAAAGTTAAAGCCTTTGTCCCTCATAATTCTTGTAAAGACGCCGTTGCCACCGCCATAATCCAAAAACATACCTCGTGGATTCAAATACTTTAGTATCAGGCATTCAACCTTTGAACTCATCTGCAACGGTCTTTGAATCAGTCCGGTATCCGTAATTGACAACGGAATGAGATACGCCTCCCGGAGCCAATAAGGGTCCTCTGACTGCATAAACCCGCACTCCGAACATCTGTAGAAGGAAACCTCATACTTCTGCAGGACCAATTTCCTGAATGCCTGTTCAGATGCGCTGCCGCATATTTTACAGTCTGTCGGTTGTATATCCATATCTCAACCTCATCAGGTCAAATTGTTCCTAGTATATCAAAGCCTCCACAATTTTCTCCGCCGCCTTCCCGTCCCCGTACGGATTGTGCGCCCTGCACATCTCCTCGTATGCGTGCGGGTCGTCCATGAGCCGCCGCGCCTCGGCGACGATCCTCTCCCGGTCGGTCCCCACCAGCCGCACCGTCCCTGCCTCCACCGCCTCGGGACGCTCGGTGGTGTCGCGCATGACGAGGACCGGCTTGCCGAGGGACGGCGCCTCTTCCTGGACACCGCCCGAATCGGTGATGATGAGGTGGGAGCGGTCCATGAGCCAGACAAATGGAAGATAGTCGAGCGGCTCGATGAGATGGACGTTCTCATGCCCCCTGCCGCCGAGGATGCGGCGCACCGGCTCCTGTACGTTGGGGTTGAGGTGGACGGGGTAGACGATGTCCACATCGGGGTACGATTCGGCGATCTGCGCAAGCGCCCGGCAGATGTTCTCGAAACCCTCCCCGAAGTTCTCCCGGCGATGGCCGGTAACGAGGAGAAGCCGGGACCCGGGACCCGGGACCCGGGACCGGAGAAAGGGGAGGCGAGGGCGCAGGCATTCCAGGATGTCGGCTTCGTGCGCCGGCTGCCTCACCTTCGCCGCCACTGCGAGGAGGGCATCGATAACGGTGTTGCCGGTGACGTGGACGGCCGCCGGGTCCACACCTTCGCGGAGCAGGTTGTCCCGTGCCCACGGCGTGGGCGCGAAGTGGATGTCGGCGATGACGCCGGTGACGTGGCGGTTCACCTCCTCGGGAAACGGGGCGTACTTGTCGTGGGTCCGCAACCCCGCCTCGACGTGCCCGACGGGAATGCGCAGGTAGTAGGCGGCGAGAGACGCCGCCATGGTGGTGGAGGTATCCCCGTGGACGAGGACGAGGTCCGGCCGCTCCTCCGTCAGCACCCTTTTCAGGCCGAGCAGCACGCTGCAGGTCACGTCGAACAGGTCCTGTCCCGGCCGCATGATGTCGAGATCGTGGTCGGGGCGGATGGCAAAGAGCTCCAGCACCTGGTCGAGCATCTGCCGGTGCTGGGCGGTGACGCAGACGCGGCTCGCGAATATTTCCGGATGCCGTTCCAGTTCCTTCACCACCGGCGCCATCTTGATGGCTTCCGGCCGGGTACCGAATATGGTAAGAATTTTTTTCATTTCGTGTTTCCTGAAACCATTCACGTCACGCAGGCGCAGTTGCTACCGCACCAATCTCCCGGGGTCATCGGCATCCCTGCCGAACTCTCCCGTGTGTCCGTTTTCATCCGCGGCAAACCGGCCCACCTGGTCTGTCCGCAACGGAATCAGCCGTTCGCCCGCTTCTCCCGCTCCGCCAGCCGCAGATCAGCGTCCACCATCATCTCGACGAGCGCATCGAACCCCACCCGCGGCTCCCACCCCAGCTTCTGCCGCGCCTTGGCGGAGTCGCCCAGCAGCAGGTCCACCTCGGCGGGGCGGAAGTACTTCGGGTCCACCTCAATGACGATGTTCCCCGTCCGGCTGTCGACCCCCTTCTCGTGGGCCCCCTCCCCCCGCCACTCCAGGGGCATGTCGAGGCGGGCAAACACTTTGGTGGCGAATTCCCGCACCGAATGGGTCTCGCCGGTGGCGATCACGAAATCTTCCGGCTCGGGCTGCTGGAGCATGAGCCACATCGCTTCCACGTAGTCGCCGGCAAACCCCCAGTCCCGCTTGGCCTCCAGGTTGCCCAGGTAGAGGCAGGACTGGAGCCCCAGCCTGATGCGGGCAGCGGCGCGGGTGATCTTGCGCGTCACGAAGGTCTCGCCGCGACGGGGGGACTCGTGGTTGAAGAGGATGCCGTTGCAGGCAAAGAGATTGTAGCTCTCCCGGTAGTTGACGGTGATGAAGTAGGCGTAGGCCTTGGCGCAGGCATAGGGAGAGCGGGGGTAGAAGGGGGTGGTCTCCCGCTGGGGGGTTTCCACCACCTTGCCGTAGAGCTCCGAAGAGGACGCCTGGTAGAACCTGGTGTTCAGCTCCGTCTCCCGGATCCCCTCCAGGATCCGCACCGTCCCCAGGGCGTCCACCTCGCCGGTGTAGTCGGGCACGTCGAAGGAGACCTTGACGTGGCTCTGGGCGCCGAGATTGTAGATCTCGTCGGGTCGCACGTCCCGCAGCACCTTGTTGATGGAGCTGGCGTCGTTCAGGTCGCCGTAGTGGAGGAAGAGCCGCACCCCCGTTTCGTGGGGGTCCCGGTAGACGTGGTCGATCCGGCCGGTATTGAAGGAGGAGGAGCGGCGGATGATGCCGTGCACCTCGTACCCTTTTGCCAGCAGGAGTTCCGCCAGGTAGGACCCGTCCTGACCGGTGATGCCGGTGATCAATGCCTTTTTCATTACTCCTCCCTCCCTTTTCAACGGATGACCTCCCTGCGGCCCGAAATGAGGGCCGAAGCCTGCCGCAACTCGGACGTGGCGGCCCCTTCGGCGAAACAGATGGCGTCCCTGCCCACCCCCAGTTCCAGGAGTTTGTCCCGCAGGACCCTTCCCTGCTTGAACGAGGTGACGACAATCCGCTCGGCTTCGGGAACCGGACCAGCGGCGAGGGGGGAGATGAGGATGCCGAAGAAGGTTTCCCCTGCCCGTTCGTCGTCCATCACCGCGGCCAGGTCGATCCCCGCCTCCCGCAGCGACAGGTAGGCGATTTCCGCCACCTCGTCCACGCCGCAGAACGACACCCGCCGCACCCCGGTGGCGGCAAGTTCCTGGAAGAGCACCGCATAGTCCTGGCGGGCGATCCGGTAGAGATTGGTGAAATAGCTCAGGTGCTGGTAGGCGAGGCGGCTCTTCTCGGCGATTCCCTGGGGGGTAAGGATGTAGGCATAGCGGTTGCGGGGGAACGCCTTGATCCGGACGTACCCCTTGACCACCAGGTTTTTCAGGTAGGAATTGACGAGTCCCAGGGCGATATCGAGGCGCCGGGAGAGTTCCCGCTGGGTGACGGGCTCTTCCCGGGCAATCTCTTCCATGAGCTGGAAGGAGCGGAAGGGGTCGAGGGTCTTGCCGTTTTCAGTGTTCATAAAATGAACGATATACGAAACGGCGTTCCGTAGCAAGGGGATTTTTGCACGGAGGAGGGACCGGGTTTTGCCACGGGTTCACACGGCCATGCAACGAACGGAGGCAGATTGAACGATTGCTGTCAGGGCGTCCGGATTCCCGGTACTATCCGGCGCAGCATACCGGGACAGGAGTGACCCGCAGGTAATGGACCTGACGGAACCGGCTGTCCATCCGTGGCCGGGAGCGTCCAGGGGTGTGCCGTATCCCTGCCTACACCGATTCCTTCAACTGCCGGTAGATGCCGGCCAGCTCCTCGCCCCGGGCACGCCAGGAGTGGTCCCGCTCGGCCTTTTCCCTCACCAGCCGGGAAAGCTCCCCCCTCCGGCCGGGGTCCTGAAGGAGCTGCTCGATGCGGAGGGCGAAATCCTCCGGGTCCCCCTGGCGCGCGTAGATGCCGGTATCCCCCATGATTTCCCGGTTGATGGGGTTGTCGAAGACGACCGTGGGGAGGCCGCAGGCCATGTAGTTGAAGAGCTTGCCGTTAGCCTCCGTGAGGGAAATCTTCGGGGAAACGGCGATGTCCCCGGCAGAGAGACAGTGGGGGGCCTTGTCGTAGTCGATCCGGCCGGTGAAGGTCATGAGGTGCCTGACACCGAGCTCTTCGGCCCTCGCGCGGTAGCGTTCCTCGGGAAATCCCATCACCAGAAAATGGGGCGCCGTCCCCCGCCTGTGCATGATCGCCGCCACTTCCAGGAGGAGGTCGATCCCCTGGTACCGGTTGAGGACCCCGAGAAAGACCACGATCTGCGCACCGGCGGGAAGGCCCAAGAGCTCCCGCCCCACCTGCCGGGGAAACGGCCGGAACGCGGCGGTGTCGACCCCGTCGATGATCCCCCGCACCCTGTCTGCCGGCACTTTCCACGGACCGGCCAGGTCGGCCGCACCCGCGCGGGAACTGGTGACGATGAAGTCGGCCCCCCGGTTGATGACCCCCTCGAGAAGGCGGAAGAACCGGAAGAGGAGCGACCCCTCGCGGATGAAGCCGTGGTCGATCATCTCCCGCGTCAGGCTCCCCTGGCAGTCGAACAGCAGGGGGAGGCGAAGGAGCTTCTTCAGGAAAAGGCCGAGGAACGCCCCCTCGTGGAGATGGGCATGGATGACGTGGGGGCGGAAACGGCGCGCCGTGGCAAAGGCCGTGAAGAAGAGCAGGATGTCCAGGTAGGGCTTGTGCCAGGAGGGGCCGGCGGCGAGCTTTTTGTACCAGGGAACCGTCGGGATGCGGTCGGTGGGGATTCCCTCCATGTCCCGGCCGAGGTGGTAGGTGACGATGCGCACTTCGTGGCCGAGGGCGATCAGAGCCCGGGCCTCCTCGTAGATCCGGACGTGGCACCCCCGGTCGGCGAAGTAGGGGGTGGGTGCGAGCATCAGGATGCGTAAAGCGGGACTCGGGACTCGGGACTCGGAACTGGCAAAGAAGCGGCGGGTCACGGTTTAATCCGATAGTGTCGAATGAGACCATTCAGCATTTGCTTCACTGCTGCGACTTGTTCCAGGAGATGCTTGGCTTCTGCCAGATATCCCAGGCGTTCGGTGACTGTCAGTTCCGTTTCGAGCTCAGAGGCAGAACCTAGTGCGACAAAGAGGAAATATACGAACTCCTTATCGGTTTGACGGGCAGCTCCTTCTGAAATATTGGCGGGGATCGAAACGGCTGCGCGTCGGATCTGAGCCGTCAGCCCGTAGACTTCCTCCTTCGGCAACTCCTTTGTCCGCTCATAGACCTTCGTTACAAGGTCCATCGCCGTTTTCCAGACATCGAGATCCCGGTGGTCACGCATCCGACTGGTTACCCTGATCCGGCTTTTGCGAGTCCCGAGTCCCGAGTCCCGAGTCCCGGAAGTTCAGCTTTTCCCGAATCACATAAATCGGCTTCGACTGGGCCTCGTAGTAGGTGCGGGCGTTCAGCTCCCCGAGGAGGCCGAGGACGATGAACTGGACCCCCATGAAAAGGAGGAAGGCGGTGAGGATGAGGAGCGGATTGCGGTTCATGCTGACGTGTTCGAAGAACTTCATATAGAGGGTGCCCGCACCGCTCATGACCCCCGCGGCCAGGGTATAGATCCCCCACTTCCCGAACAGCTGGATCGGCTTGGTGGAATAGGAGAGGAGAAACTTCACCGTCATCAGGTCGAGGACGACCCGCATCGTCCGGGATATGCCGTATTTGCTGGTTCCGTGGAGGCGGGGGTGGTGGGTGACGGGCAGCTCCGCGACCCGTGCTCCCACCTGGGAGGCAAGGGCCGGAACGAACCGGTGCATTTCGCCGTAGAGGTTGATCCCCTCCAGGATTTCCCTGCGGTAGGCCTTGAGGGTGCAGCCGTAGTCGTGGAGATGGACGCCGGTCATCCGCGAGATCAGGCCGTTGGCGATCATCGAGGGGAGCTTTCTGTTGATGAAGGTATCCTGGCGGTCCTTGCGCCACCCTGACACCACGTCGAACCCCTCGCACATTTTCTCCAGGAGGCGGGGGATGTCCCGGGGGTCGTTCTGCAGGTCGCCATCCATCGGCACCACCACCGACCCGCTGGCGGCGTCGAAGCCGGCGGCCATGGCTGCAGTCTGCCCGAAATTGCGGCGGAAACGGATCACCTTGACCCTGGGGTCTTCCGCGGCAATCTTCTTCAGGAGGGAAAACGAGTTGTCGGAGGAGCCGTCATCCACGAGGATCAGCTCGTAGCGAAGCGGCGTTCCGGCAAGGGCGCTGCTCACGCTGGCATGGAGGGACGGGATGTTTTCCTCTTCGTTGTAGATGGGAACGACGATGCTGAGATCCACTGTAACCTCTTAAAAGCCGGGACTCGGGAGCCGGGACTGGCAACGACCCCGAACCCTCGACCGATGTTTCCAACTGAGCGTTTTCCTGACCTAAACATATATACTGATTCCGGTTTCGGTTTACACTAGTCCCGAGTCCCGGCTTTCCGGCTCCCACTCTTTTCCGAACTCCTTCACCCTGCGGAGAGTTACCCCGCCGGCCGCGGATCTCCCCCCTTTCCAGCGGGGGGAAACAAGCCCCTTCACCATGCCGGCACCGTAGCAGAGGTGAAACAGCGGCAACACGACCGGCAGCAATGCAGCGGAGGCGGGCCTGCCGCTCCTGAAGACCGCATTAACCGCGCTACCGGCGGTTACTACTAGGTAACACAAAAGAGGAAGATAGTAAACGGCCTTGTGTGCCAGGGGGAGACTGAGGAGGTAGAGGAGAAAGAGCGTCGGCACGAACGTGACCGGCTTGACGACCCCGCTGAGGACCGTCTGTTCCCCCCGCCCCCTGCCGTACCCGAAGAGTTGCCGGCAGAATGCCGCGAGGGTGGGGCGCTGGCTCCGGTACACCGCCAGGCCGGGGTCGTGGATGAGCCGTCCTCCACCGCGCCTGATGCGCTCCATCAGCTCATTCTCCTCGTTGGGATAGAGGCGCTCGTCGAAACCGCCGTACGCGATGAAGAGGTCGCGGCGGAAGCTGAGGTTGCAGAGAATCAGTTCGCTGTCCCTCGTTTCGCGGACGGCACCGGTCTGCCGGTAGCGGTTGCGCATCCCCCCGCCCCCGAATGGGGAGGTAAATGCCAGGGAGAAGGAGTGCTGGAGGATGCTGTCCGAATCGGGAGTCAGGGAAGGTCCGCCCACAGCGCCCACGGACGGATCGGTGTAATGCCGGACCGTCCTGCTGAGGAAGTCGGCACTCGACTGCGAATCGTCATCGAGGAAGTAGAGTATCTCCCCCTGAGCCGCACCGGCAGCCCGGTTTCTCTGCAAGCTCGGCTGCCTACCTTCCGCGACGATGACTTCGATGGATGGCGAAGGATACTCAACCGCCGGCAGCCGGGAGAGGGCACTGACCCTTCCCCCCGGTTTCACCGGTATGATGATGGAAACCGCTGGTGTCTCGGCCATGGGATACCATGCACGAAAAAGCCGGGCGGGGACCCGGCTTTTTCGAAGAAGGCGGCATGCAGGCGTGGGGTTCCGGGAAGCGCTGCGCGGACCGCAGACCCCTCAGTTCCCCGCTCGGCTATCTGCCGCCGCCGTAGCTGTGCAGACCGGAAAGGAAGAGATTCACCCCGAGATAACAAAAGATGGTGGCGGCGAATCCGACGATGGAGAGAACGGCCGCCCGCTTTCCGACCCACCCCCGGGTGAACCGGGCATGGAGGAACGCTGCGTAGACGAACCAGACGATGAGCGACCAGGTCTCCTTCGGGTCCCAGCTCCAGTATGTCCCCCAGGCGTAATTCGCCCAGGCGGCGCCGGTGACGATTCCCAGGGTCAGCAGCGGAAAGCCGATCATGATTGCCTTGTAGTTCAGATCGTCCAGGATCCGGATGGAGGGGAACATGGCAAGAAGGCCGCCGGCGGGGGAGCCGGAGTCGTTCGTTTCCTTCTGCGCCTTGATCAGGTACATGATGGAAATGCCGCAGGCCACGGCAAACGCCGCATACCCGAGGAAGCAGGTAATGACGTGGTAGAGAAGCCAGTTGCTCTGCAGGGCCGGAACCAGCGGCTCGATGCCGCTGTTGAGTCCAAGCTGGGCCCAGGTCATTCCCAGGAGGGCGAAGGGAACGACGAATGCACCGACGATCCGGTACTTGTACTTGATCTCCAGGATGGCGTAGATGAGGATGATCGTCCAGGAAAAGAAGACTACGGATTCATAGAGATTGGAGAGGGGCGCATGACCGTGCCCCAAGGCGTAGGATTCCTTCCAGCGCAGGATGATGGCCGCAGTCTGGATGACGAAGCCGGCATAGGCGGCAAGACTCCCGGCCAGGCCGACGCCTTTGTTCTTGCTGGCCAGAAAGGCAAAAAATATCAGCATCGAAACCATGTAGAACAGGGTTGTCACGTTGAACAGCAGGGAACTGGACATCGATTTTATCCTCCGCAGCGGAATGCGTTAACGTCGTTGGACAGTGGTCAGGGGTTTCCCCCGGGAAAGTACTCAGATTTTTTTCAGCTTGTCCGTCAGGTCATCAAAGAGGATCTGGAACCCCCCCTGGTTCTTGCTGGCGCTTCCGCCGAGGGTGACGCGCCCCTTCCCGACCCTGGCCCAGATTCGCTTGTGGGACATGAAGAAGGCCATGATGGTGCCGATCACCATGAGTGCACAACCGGCCCAGACGACCCAGACACCAGGGTCTTTCGCCACCTGGAGCCCGGTGTAGTACTTTTCATCGGCCCCCTCATAGGTGAAGATGAGGTTGTCTCCCCGCTCCTTGTCAAATTCGGGATAATTGCGGAAGACCACGAACGGCTGCGGGTTAGCTCCCGGCCTACTCACCTCGACCCTGGCGGCCGGTCCGGAGAACTGGGGCATCACGGACCGTACCTCCTGGGTGGCTTCCAGAACCTGCATCGTCCCGCCTCCGGGGAGGGAGGCCTTTTCTCCCTGACGGAGCGTCAGGGGGACAGGAGACCCGCCGTTTCTCTGCTGCACGGTAAAATGGTAGACGCCGCCTTCCCCTGTCGGACCGTAGCTCGACTGGTAAAAGGTCAGCCCTTTGTACGACAGCGGCTCATTCACGATGACCTTGACGTTCTCGTAGCCGGGGACGGACTTGCCGTTTTCCATGACGGTAAGGTTACTCCTGAACTCCTTGGGCGCGCCGGTATCGTAGTAAGAGACGGTGAATTTCTCCAGTTTCAGGCCAAACCCGGGGTCGACCTGCTTTCCCCCCCGCGTCTGAATGGTGGAGGCCGTGTCACCCTCGACGATCTGGACGTACCCCTTGTAGCCGAACAGCGAGCCGAGGATGGCGCCGATGAAGATGATGATGATGCTCAGGTGGACCACGTAGACACCCAACCGGCTGTACGGTGTCTTCTGGGCAAAGAGGTGATACTCACCGTCCTTTTCGGTGACGACGGCGCTTGCGAACTCCATGCTGAGAAAAGCCGCCACCTTCTCCTTGAGGGTCGACGCATCTCCGGTCATCTTGAAATCGTGGGTGAGGGAGAGGGATTTCTCAAAACCCTCATCCATCACGAGAGTCGGCTCGGTGATGATTTTCCATACCCGGGGGAGCCTCTTGATGGAGCAGGCGATGAGATTGATCGTCAGCAGGTAGAGCAGGAGGATGAACCACCAGGAGTGGTACATATCGAAGAAGCCGAGGACGCTGTAGAGACGGATCTTGGTTTCGCTCAGCTGTTCGAGGTACTCTCGCGGGGGGCTCTGGGGTATGACGGTACCGATGATCGAGGTGACGGCGAGACAGATGAGGAGAAAAATGGACAACTTCAGGGAACAGAAAAAGTCCCAGACAGTGTGGACAACTCCGCGATTTTGTGTGGTCAAGGTGTTCTCCTGGAATGTGGGAGTGGGGGAAATTTGGGCAACACCGCGTAGTATATCCGAAACCCGAAGAAAAAGTCAATTCACAAGCAGCAACAACGTACCAGAAACCGCGGACGTTCGGGAGAGAACGCCATTCAGGACAAACATGGTCGTATTTATCTTTTGTCTCCTGCTGAAAAAGGGATAACGGGAGCCCCGTTACCCCTTGCAGGTACTGTCAACTGCTTTTCAGCCTACTTCTTATGGCACTCGCCGCACTTGGTCGGGCCCTTCTGCTTGTCGGCATGGCAACCCTTGCAGGTCTTGTGCGCCCAGTCCTTGCCCAGGTCGGCGATCTTGCCCCCTTTTTCGTCGGCATGGCAGGCTTTGCATCCCAGGGCCTGGTGCTTCTTGTGATCGAAAGACACGTCGCCGTTCTTCGCTTTGAGCACCATCGTATCGGCGCCCATGGCGGCCACTGCGCAGATCAGGGTAAGGGCTACAGCGGAAATGATCCTCTTCATCTTGACGTTACCTCCCTCGGTAGAGTTACAAGCGTGCCGCAAGGTAATATACCGCGCCTTCTTTGTCAAGGGAAAACAGCCGTAGATCTCTGCATGCCGGGGCGGGGACGTTCCCTGCGCGTCACGCCATGCGGGCCTGGAGCGACCGGTCCTTCTCCGCAACCTCCTGCGCCATTTTTTCCCGGAAGGCGATGAGGCGCTCGGCCAGCTCCCCATCCGTCAGGGCGAGAATCTGCACCGCGAGGATGGCCGCGTTCCTGGCGCCGGCCTTGCCGATCGCCATTGTCGCAACCGGAATGCCGCCGGGCATCTGGACCATGGCGTACAGGGCATCGACGCCGCTGAGGGCGCCCCCCCCCATCGGCACCCCGATCACCGGCAGCGTCGTTTCGGCGGCGATCACACCCGCCAGATGGGCCGCCATGCCGGCCGCCGCGATGATCACCCGTATTCCCCGGCCCGCAGCCTCGGCGGCAAGCCGGGATGTCCTCTGGGGGGAGCGATGGGCCGATGAAATCCGCATCTCGAAGGGAACGCCGAACTCGGCGAGGACCTTTCCCGTCTCCTCCATGACCGCAAGGTCGGAATCGCTTCCCATGACGATGAGAACGTGTGGGTTCTTCATGTGACCTCCGTTACGACTGTCGAGCGTTGAGAGATGAGGGACGAGAGTGGAAGGTTGATGAGTTTTTCTCTCAACTCTCGACTCTCATCATCTCATCCGTTTCTCTTCAGCGCCTTGGCGCCGATGTCCGTGCGGAAGTGCACGCCATCCCAGCGGATCGCCGCCACACCCCGATAGGCGCGGTCGATGGCATCGCGCACGGTCCCGCCGAGGGCGGTCACCCCCAGGACCCTGCCGCCGCTCGTAACGACGGTATCGCCGCGCAAAGCCGTGCCGGCATGGAACACGAACAGCTCTTCGGAGCCGGCCACCGTCTCGAGCCCCCGGATACCATCCCCCGTGCGGTACTCCCCCGGGTACCCCCCGGCCGCCATCACCACGCAGACCGCCGCCTTGTCGTGCCACTCCAATTCCATACCGCCGATATCCCCTTCGGCCACGGCCATGAGGACCGGCACGATGTCCGACTTCATCCGCATCAGGAGGGGCTGGCACTCGGGGTCGCCGAACCGGGCATTGAACTCGAGTGTCTTGACGTTCTTCCCGTCGATCATGAGCCCGGCGTACAGGACCCCCCGATAGGGGCGCCCCTCGGCAGCCATGCCGTCGACGGCACGGCGCATCACCTCGGCCATGGCCGTGGCGTGAATCTCCGGGGTCATCACCGGCGCCGGCGAATAGGCCCCCATACCGCCGGTATTGGGTCCCCGGTCTCCGTCGAACACCGCCTTGTGGTCCTGGGCCGACGCCAGGGGAATGATGTTCCTGCCGTCGGTGATGGCGAGAAACGAGGCCTCCTCCCCCCGCAGGAACTCCTCGATCACCACCCGGGAACCGGCCGCGCCGAAGGCGTTGCCGGAAAGCATGTCGGTCACGGCGGCCACCGCCTCGTCCCTGGTCTGGGCGATGATCACCCCCTTGCCGGCCGCCAGCCCGTCCGCCTTGATGACGATGGGGACCCCGACCCGGTCGATGAAGGCCACCGCCGGTTCCACGGCGGTGAAGACCTCGTAGGCGGCCGTGGGGATCTGGTACTTGTGCATCAGGTCCTTGGCGAACGCCTTGCTCGCCTCGATGATGGCGGCATCACGACGGGCGCCGAAGATCCGCAGTCCGTACTCTTCGAAGAGATCCACGATGCCGAGGGAGAGGGGGAGTTCCGGCCCCACCACGGTAAGGTCGATCTCTTCCCTCTGGGCAAAGGCGAGGAGTTCCGGCAGTTCGTCCACCTTGAGGGGAACGTTCGTTGCCAGCTGGCCGATGCCGGGATTCCCCGGAGCGCAGTAGATCCTGGTGACAAGGGGAGACTGGGCGATCTTCCAGACCAGGGCGTGCTCCCTCCCGCCGCTGCCGATGACGAGTATTTTCATGCGAAATACACCTCTCTGAGGGGGTAGATTTTTCGTGAGATCAAGGAAGGCACGCGGCCGCGCGGGGGCGGAGCAGCGCTGCGTACCACATGCGGACACGCAGCCTGACGCCGATATCGCGAAAAAGATGCCCGCTCAGTGCCGGAAGTGTCTCATTCCGGTGAACACCATGGCAATCCCGTGCTCGTCGGCGGCGGCGATCACTTCCTCGTCACGGACGCTTCCCCCCGGCTGGATCACTGCGGTGACTCCGACGGACGCGGCGTTGTCGAGGCCGTCGCGGAACGGGAAGAAGGCGTCGGAGGCCATCACCGCCCCCCGCACGTCGAGTCCCGCATGCTCCGCCTTGATGGCGGCGATGCGCGCCGAGTTGACCCGGCTCATCTGTCCCGCGCCGACGCCGATGGTCATGCCGTCCTTGCCGTAGACGATGGCGTTGGATTTCACGAACTTGGCCACCCGCCAGGTGAAGAGGAGGTCCACCATCTCCTTTTCGGTGGGAGCGCGCCTGGTCACCACCCGGAGCGTGTCATACAGGGCCAGGTCGGTGTCCTGGACGAGGATGCCGCCGTTCACCCGTTTCAGATCGAGCCGCTGGAGGGGCTCGGCCGGCCATTCCCCGCACTCCAGGAGCCGGACGTTCTTCTTGGCGGCCACGATCGCCACGGCCTCGGGCGACACCCGGGGGGCGATGATGACTTCCACGAACTGGCGCTCGCAGATCGCCTTCGCGGTTGCGGCATCCAGCTCCCGGTTGCAGGCGATGATCCCACCGAAGGCCGATTCGGGGTCGGTGCTGTACGCCCGGTCGTAGGCCTCCAGGAGGTTTGCCCCCAGGGCCACGCCGCAGGGGTTGGCGTGTTTGACGATGACGCAGGCCGCCCCCTCGGTGAACTGCTTCACGCACTCCAGGGCCGCGTCGGTGTCGCCGATATTGTTGTAGGAAAGCTCTTTCCCCTGAAGCTGCCGGGCGGTAGCCACCGACGCCTCCCTGATGTCCCGCTCCACGTAGAAAGCCGCCTTCTGGTGGGGATTTTCGCCGTAGCGCATCCCTTGGGCCTTGCGGTACTGGAAGGTGACGGTGGGGGGAAAGTCGGCATTTTCCTCGCCGAGCTTCTTCCCGAGCCAATTGGAGATCGCCCCGTCATAGGCAGCGGTGTGCTGGTAGACCTTCACCGCCAGGCCGAAATTGGTCTCCCGTGACACGGAGCCGCCGCTGGCTGCCATTTCGTCCAGGACCCGGCGGTAATCGCCGTGATCAACGAGCACGGTGACGTCGGCGTTGTTCTTGGCCGCCGAGCGGAGCATGGTGGGGCCGCCGATGTCGATGTTCTCGATGGCGTCCTCCAGGGTGCACCCCGGCTTGGCCACCGTCGCCTCGAAGGGGTAGAGGTTTACCACCACCATGTCGATGGGCTCGATGCCGTGCTTCGCCATGGTGGCCACGTGCTCCGGGTTGCCGCGCATACCGAGGAGCCCGCCGTGGACCTTGGGATGCAGGGTCTTCACCCGGCCGTCCAGCATCTCGGGAAAGCCGGTGAACTCGGAGACGTCCTTGACGGCAAGCCCCGCCTCCCGCAGCAGCTTGGCGGTCCCTCCGGTAGAAAGAATCTCGACGCCGTAGCCCGCCAGTTCCCGGGAAAACTCGACGACGCCGGTCTTGTCGGACACGCTGATCAATGCACGGGTAATTTTTGCCATGTTCATGTACTCCTTGTCATGATGAGAGATGAGGGATGAGGAAATGAAAACCTCTCATCACTCATCTGGTTAGGTTATTTTGGGAAATTCATCTGTGCGAGAAAATGGTGCTCGAAGGCGGGGGTGCCGGAAAGGGGGATGACCCGCATTGCCCCGGCCAGCCTCTCAACCGCGGCGAAACCGCCCGGAACGCACAGGGACTTCTCCACCCCGGCAAGGGCGCCGTCACGGACAAAGCGTGCTATATCTACCATCTTTTCCGTGAAAATTCCAACATTTTTTAAGGTTTCCGCCCGCAGTTCGGCACCGAAGGAACCGGTCAGGATCACCTCCCGCACGGCGTCGAGGTGTACGCCGCTTCGCTGGCAGAGGACTTCCACTCCGGCCCGGACCGCCCCCTTGGCCAACTGCACCTGCCGGATATCGTTCTGGCCAAGGTAGACCAGTCGCTGGGCATCGTGGTAGAGGACGAACACCGCTTCCCCCCCCACCTGTTGCAGCCGGTTGGCCAGGTTGGAGGGGATTTCGCCGGGGTCGCGCAACCGGCCGGTATGATCGAGGACACCGGCCTCCAGGAGCAGGGCCACCGTCTCCAGGACCCCCGAACCGCAGACCCCTGTCGGGGTGCCCCCGCCGACCGTGGTGAGAAGAAGCCGGTCGTCCGTCATCTTCACCCCCGCGATGGCACCGGGAAGGGCCGCCATGCCGCAGGCGAGGTTTCCCCCTTCGAACGCCGGTCCCGCCGCAGCTGATGTGGCGTAGACCGCCTCCCCGGCGGCGAGGGCCAGTTCCCCGTTGGTGCCGAGGTCGAGGAGGAGGCGGGGACCCTCTTTCGGCAGGGTACGGCCCGCGTCATCGACCCCGAAGAGGAAAGCGACCGTATCCCCCCCGACAAAGCCGCCGGGAAGGGGGAAGAGAAAGGCCTCGACGTCGGTCTCCCAGCCAAGTTCCCCTGTGCGCAATGTGCGGCCGGAGGTGACGGGGGGGCGATACGGGGGAAAGGCGAGGGTCCGGACATCGAGCCCCAGAAGAAGGTGGGTCATCGCCGGGTTGCCGGCAATGGCGATCTTCTCCACTGCGCCGACAGAGATCCCCGCCCGCCCGGCAAGCTCGTAAAAGAGCCTCTCCAACTCCCGGCTGGCGAGCAGGGACTGCCGGCGCAGGTTTTTCGGAGAACTGAGGGCGGCTTCGAGGCGGGACACCACGTCGGCGCCGAATTCCCGCTGGGGGTTGAGACTGCCGCACACCGCCAAACGGACCCCTCCCTGCAGGTCGACGAGAGAGGCGGCGATGGTGGTGGTCCCAAGGTCGACGGCGATGGCGTAACGGTCAGACGAGCTCAAGGGGGAACTCCCGGGATTCGACCGCCTCTCCGATCTCGGCGACGAACACCCCGCGCTCGGCGGCCATCCGCAGGAAGCGGCCGGCTTCCCCGGCGGGAAGGGCCACCAGGAGCCCCCCCGACGTCTGGGGATCACAGAAGGGCAGGAGCGCATCATCGGCGGCAGAGGCGCCGGCCACATACGGAAGGCAGTAGTCGCGATTGCGGTAGCATCCCGCCGGCACCAGCCCGTCGGCGACAAGCTCCCTGACTCCCGCAATGAGGGGAATCTCCCGTGCCCGGAGCCGAATGGTGACCCCTGCGCCCCGGGCCATTTCAGAGGCATGGCCGAGAAGGCCGAAGCCGGTGACGTCGGTACAGGCGGAGACCGCGCATTCCTCCATGATCGCCGCGGCCCGGGAATTCAGCATGGTCATCCAGCGGACCGCCTCCGCCTCCAGCGCAGCGGAGGCCATCTCCCCCTTGATGGCCGTCGTCACGATACCGGTGCCGAGGGGCTTGGTGAGAAAGAGCCGGTCGCCCGGCCGCGCCGTGCTGTTTCGGATGATCCGGCCCGGATCGATGAGGCCGGTAACCGCGAGGCCGTACTTCAGCTCGTCGTCCTCCACCGTGTGTCCACCGACGAGGCAGACCCCCGCCTCCTCCATCATCGCCGCGCCGCCGGCCAGGATCTGGGCGAGGACCTCGACCGGGAGGGCGCAGGCGGGGAAAAAGGCGAGGTTCATGGCTGTCCGGGGAGTTCCCCCCATGGCGTAGACGTCGGACAGGGCATTGGCCGCGGCGATCCGGCCAAAGGTGAACGGGTCGTCCACCAGGGGGGTAATGATATCGGCAGTCTCCACCAGGGCGCACGTCTCCCCTATCCGGTAGACCCCCGCGTCATCGCTGGTCTCCATCCCCACCAGCAGGTTCGGGTCGCCCGGGCGGCCGATCCCCCGCAGTGCATCCTCCAGGCCCGCCGGGCCCAGTTTTGCCGCTCAACCGGCGGCTTTCACCATGGAGGTCAGTTTGATCTTCTGTTTGGTCATAACATATCCGGTACGACGTGAGATGTGAGATGTAACTCACAGGCGAGACGTCGAACGTCTTACTTCTCACGTCTCACTCCAGGTACACCCGCGGCACCCGCTTGCTGATGCCGCAGAAAATCTCGTAGGGAATGGTCCCTGCCTTTTCCGCCAGATCTTCGGCCCGGACACAGTTCCCCGCCCGGTCGCAGCCGAGGAGCGTCACGTCGTCCCCCACGGCGATACCGGCGACCGCGCTGACATCGAGCATGATCCAGTCCATGCAGACCGTACCGATGACCGGGACGCGCACCCCCCTGACGATGGCCTCGCCCCGGTTGGTCAGGGCTCGGCTGTAGCCGTCGGCATACCCGACCGGCACGCTGGCCACCAGGGTCTTTTCCGCCGTCGCGTAGCGCCGGGCGTAGCTGATGCTGGTCCCCGGCTCAACCCATTTGAGCATCGCCACCTTGCTCTTCAGGCGCATCACCGGTTTGAGGTCGAGCTTCCCCTGGAAATCGGCCGACGGGACCGCCCCGTAGAGGGCGATACCGGGGCGCACCAGGTTGCAGAAGGGAAGTCCCCTGCTGAAGACGGCGGCGCTGTTGGCAATATGGACGTAGCGGGGGGAAAACCCCTCTGCCCGGACTGTCTCCAGCACCTTCGCAAAAAGGGCCACCTGGCGGTCGGTGTAGCGGATGCCGTCCTCGTCCAGCTCGTCCGCGGAGGCGAAGTGGGAGATAATCCCCTCCAGCTCGACGTGCTTCATCCCCTTCAGTTTGTGAAAGAAGGCGGGCGCTTCGTCGTGGGCGATGCCGAGCCTCCCCATGCCGGTATCGATCTTCACGTGGATATGGGCCTTGCGGTAGAGCTTCCCCGCGACATAGTTGAGAAGGCGGGCCTGTTCCAGGGAGAAAACGGTGATGGAGAGGTTGAAGCCGATCGACTTTTTTTCCTGGCCGGGGTAGATGCCCCCGAGAATGAGGATGGGGCGGTCGATGCCGCTTTTCCTCAGCTGGATCCCCTCGGCAAGGAAAGCGACCCCGAAGGCGGTGACCCCCAGGGCATCCAACTCCCGGGTGATGTCCATAAATCCGTGTCCGTAGGCGTCCGCCTTGACCACGGCGAGGATCCCGCAGCCGGGCGGGATTGCCTGCCGCACCTGGAGAAAATTGTGGTGCAGGGCAGCGATATCGATTTCGGCAATGGTGGGTCGGCTGTCCATGAGAATCCGTTTCGCGTTTCGGGTTTCGCGTTTCGGGTTTCGTGTCATGAGTCTCTGCGGCAGTCAACTTGAAACACGAAACGCGCAACGCGAATCTGGGTTTTTTCTACCACTTCTCCCCCCCGCTGTAAAGCCAAAAACTGGAAAATACGTTGACTTACGGTGAAATTTCCAGTAGGGTAAAATTCTGCAAGAGAAAGCCAGCTGGGGGAGTTCGCGAGAACTGAGATGGGCTGTGCCCAAACCCTTCGAACCTGATCCGGTTCACACCGGCGTAGGGAAGCGGCCACTTCCACCATGGAACCATGTATGCCAGGAAGCCGTGACCTCAGGTTGCGGCTTTTTGATTTTACCCCTGCCGGTAACGGGACCGCAATGAAACGGAAGCGCGATTTTCTCAAGCTCGTGGTTGACCGGCCGGCAACGGATAACCGGATCAGAGGGGTCTATCTCGTCACCGACCAGGGCGACCGGCTCGCGGAGCGCGTCAGCCAGGCCATTGACGGTGGTGCCGCCATCGTCCAGTACCGGGACAAGGAGGGGAATTCCACGGACAGGTCGAGAAGGGGCGAGCAGCTGCGCCGTCTCTGCGCCGCGGCCGGCATCCCCTTCATCGTCAACGACGACATCCGGCTTGCCCTGCAACTGGATGCGGACGGCGTGCACCTGGGTCAGGAGGACGGCAACCCGGTTGAGGCGCGGCAGCTGCTGGGGGCGCGGAAAATCATCGGCGTATCCACCCACACCCTGGAGGAGGCGCGCAGGGCCGAGGCGGCCGGCGCCGACTACATCGGCTTCGGCTCCATGTACCCCACGGCCAGCAAGGATGTTCAGCACCTCCCCGGACCGGAACTCCTCGCCAGGGTCAGGCCGAAAATCGGCATCCCCATCGTCGCCATCGGCGGCATCAACCGCGACAACGCCGGCACGGTCATCGACAGCGGCGCGGACGCGGTGGCGGTGATCTCCGGAATACTGGCGCAGGACGACCCCGCCCTCGCTGCCGCGGAACTCGCCCTCCTCTTCAACAGGAAAGCCGCCGCGCCGCGCGGGACGGTGCTGACCGTGGCCGGAAGCGATTCCGGAGGGGGCGCCGGAATCCAGGCCGACCTGAAGACCATCACCCTGCTGGGAAGCTACGGCGCCTCGGTTATCACGGCCCTCACCGCCCAGAACACCCGGGGGGTCAGCGGGATTCACGGCGTGCCGCCGGAGTTCGTCGAGGAACAGCTGACCGCCGTGCTGAGCGATATTCCGGTGAGCGTGGTGAAGACCGGCATGCTCTATTCCTCCCCCGTCATCGAGGTGGTGTCGGCCAAGCTCCGGGAGTTCGGCAGGCGCATCGTGGTGGTGGATCCGGTGATGATCGCCACGGGGGGAGCGAGCCTCATCGACGGGAGCGCCATGTCCGCCATGAGGAACCGGCTGTTCCCCCTCACGTACCTGCTGACCCCCAACATCCCCGAGGCGGAAAAGCTGACGGGACTCACCATAGCCGATGAGGCGGCGATGGAAGAGGCTGCACGGCAGATCCACCGGCTCGGGGTCCGCAACGTGCTGGTAAAGGGAGGTCATCTCCCCGAAGGAACGTCAGTGGACATACTCTTCGACGGACGTACCTTTACCCGCTTCCACGCCCCGCGGGTCCTTTCGAGGAATACCCACGGCACCGGCTGCACCCTGGCTTCGGCCATCGCCAGTTTCCTGGCGCAGGGGGAACCGCTTCACCTGGCAGTGGCCCGGGCCAAGGAGTTCGTCACCTCGGCAATCCGGCTGGCAACACCCCTCGGGAAGGGTCACGGACCGGTGAACCATTATCTGGCCGCAAGAGACCGGGATTCGGGACTCGGGACTCGCGCATCGGAAACAAGAGGCCACGACCCCCGCTAACCGAATTCCGGAAATTCAAGGAGCATGGAATGCACAAGACGCAACTCGACTTCGCCCGCAGCGGCATCATTACCGAGAAAATGCAGGAAGCCGCCCTGGCGGAAGGGGTTTCCCCCGAATACATCCGCGACGGCATCGCCGAGGGAACGGTGATCATCTGCCATAACGTCAAGCACGGCAACGGCCGCCCCCTCGCCGTCGGCAAAGGGTTGCGCACCAAGGTGAACGCCAATATCGGCACCTCCGCCGACGATCTCGACATCTCCAAGGAGCTGGAAAAGGCCCGCACGGCCGTGAAGTTCGGCGCCGACGCCATCATGGACCTCTCCACCGGCGGCCCGGTGGACGAGATCCGCCGCGCCATCATCGCCGAGACCACCGCCTGCATCGGCACGGTTCCTCTCTACCAGGCAGCCCTCGACGCGGTGCGGACGAAGAAAAAGGCGATCGTCGACATGACCGTGGACGACATCTTCGCCGGCATCGTCAAGCACGCCGAGGACGGGGTCGATTTCATCACCGTCCACTGCGGCGTTACCCGCAGCACGGTGGAGCGGATGAACGGCGAAGGGCGGCTCATGGACGTGGTCTCCCGCGGCGGCGCCTTTACCGTGGAGTGGATGGCGTACAACAACCGGGAGAACCCCCTCTTCGAACACTTCGACCGGCTCCTGGAGATCGTCCGGGAGTACGACATGACCCTCTCCCTCGGGGACGGCTTCCGGCCGGGGTGTCTCGCCGACGCCACCGACCGGGCCCAGATCCACGAGCTGATCATCCTCGGCGAGCTGACCCAGCGGGCCGTGGCCGCCGGCGTCCAGGTGATGATCGAGGGCCCCGGGCACGTGCCGCTCAACCAGATCGAGGCCAACATCCTCCTGCAGAAACGCCTCTGCCACGGCGCGCCCTTCTATGTCCTGGGGCCGCTGGTCACCGACATCGCCCCCGGCTACGACCACATCACCTGTGCCATCGGCGGCGCCATCGCCGCAGCCGCCGGCGCGGACTTCCTCTGCTACGTCACCCCCTCCGAGCACCTGCGCCTCCCCACCGTCGAGGACGTCCGGGAAGGGGTGATCGCCTCCCGCATCGCCGCCCACGCCGCCGACATCGCCAAAGGGGTGAAGGGGGCCGTCGACAAGGATGTCCGTATGGCGAAGTGCCGCAAGAAGCTCGACTGGGAAGGGCAGTTCGGCCTGGCCCTCGACCCGGAGAAGGCCCGGCGCCTGCGGGCCGAATCGGGGGTTGCCGATCACGGTGCCTGCACCATGTGCGGCGAATTCTGCGCCTACAAGGTCATGGAAGACGCCATGGAGAAGCGGCAGGCGGCAAAGGGGTAAAAAATCGCACGAGACGGTTGACTCGGGAAGAGAAATGCGCTAAAAGAACAACTCGATTAGTCGCCACCGTAGCACAGGGGTAGTGCAGCCGATTCGTAATCGGCAGGTCAACGGTTCAAATCCGTTCGGTGGCTCCAGAATGGCAAGGCTCTGCGTGAAATTCCGCAGGGCCTTTTTCCATTCCACACGGGTTCTCTTCCTGTGGCACTGGCCGGAGCGGATGGCCGATTCCGCCGGTTACTCCGCTCCGCAACCGGCCGGGACACTCTCATGCCCCTCAATATCTACACCAGCAACCGCATGGAAAACCTGGTGGACGCCTGTGCCGGTGTTCTCGAAAAACCGCTCCCGTCCCCGTTCGTGAAGGAAACAATCGTCGTCCAGAGCAAGGGGATGCAGCGCTGGCTTGCCATGGAGCTGGCGAAACGCTTCGGGGTCTGGGCAAACTGCGACTACCCGTTCCCCAATCTCCTGGTCTGGCGCCTGTTCCGGGCCGTCTGGCCCGACATTCCCGACACCTCCCCCTTTTCCCCCGACGTTCTCGCCTGGCGGGTCATGGGAATCCTCCCCCCGTTGCTGGAGCGGGCCGCATGCGCGCCGCTGAAGCACTACCTCGCCAGCGACCGAAACGGGCTCAAGCTCTTCCAACTGGCGGAGAGGATCGCCGACACCTTCGACCAGTATACCCTGTTCAGGCCCGAGTTGCTTCGTGACTGGGAAACGGGACCGGGTGGGGATTGGCAGGGGCTCCTCTGGCGGCAGCTCACCGCTTCCGGCACGGAGCGCCATCGCGGCGTACTCAGGGAGGAGTTCTGCCGCCAGCTGCGGGGAGAGGCGCAGGACCGGGGCGCCATCCCGGAAAGGATCGCGGTCTTCGGCATCTCCTACCTCCCCGCCTACCACCTGGAAGTCCTGGCGGCATCGGCCAGGGTCACGGAGATCAATCTCTTCCTGTTGAGCCCCACCCGCGAGTACTGGGGGGATATCGTCTCGCCCCGGGAGAAAACGCGCCTCACCCCCGAGGAATGCTCCCTCCGAATCGAGGGGAATCCCCTCCTCGCCTCCCTGGGGAGGCTTGGCCGGGACTTCTCCGACATGGTGATCGAGGCGGGCGACACGGCGCTCTCCCGGGAGGACATCTACGACGACCCGGGAAGTGCCACGCTCCTGAGGAGCATCCAGTCCGACATCCTCAATCTGCGCAGCGCCGAAGAGGGCGAGGCACGGCGGATCGCCGGAAACGACCGGTCGGTCCAGATCCACTCCTGCCACAGCCCCCTGCGGGAAATGGAAGTGCTCCACGACAATCTCCTCGCCCTCCTGGAGTCCGTGGAGGGCCTGGCCCCCCGGGACATCGTGGTGATGACCCCCGACATCGAAACCTACGCCCCTTTCATTGCGACGGTTTTCGAGGAGGGACGGGAAAGCGCCCGGAAGATCCCCTATTCCATCGCCGACCGGAGCATCGCCACCGAGGGGAAAATTGCCGCGGCGCTCCTGAAGCTTCTCGAACTCCCCGGCAGTCGCCTCACCGTACCTTCGGTGCTCGACATCCTGGAGATGCCGCCGGTCATGGAACGCTTCGGCCTGGAAGGGGACCAGCTGGAAGCGATCCGCGGCTGGCTCGTGGAGACACGGGTCCGCTGGGGGATGGACGAACGGGACAGGTCCCGCCTGGGACTTCCGGCGTACCGGGAAAACTCGTGGCGGGCAGGTCTTGACCGGCTCTTCCTCGGCTACGCCATGCCAGACGAGGGAGGAAGCATCTTCAATGGCATCCTTCCCTACGACGATATGGAAGGATCGGCACCCCTCGCTCTCGGCAAACTGGCCGATTTCCTGGAACGGATCGGGGAGATTGCCGCCAGCCTGCCTCGACAGCGCCCCCTGGGGGAGTGGCGGCAGACCCTACGGAAGATGCTTGCGGATTTTGTCGCCGCCGATGACGATGCCACCCGGGAGCTGGCGACCGTCGCCGAACTGGTGGAGACCCTCGGAGATATGGAGCGAGCGGCCGGCTATGGCAGGCCGGTTGACCTGGCGGTGGTGCGGGCATGGCTCTCCGCCTGCCTTGGCCGGGAGGAAAAGGGGCTCGGCTTCATGACCGGCGGCGTCACCTTCTGTGCCATGCTTCCCATGCGGAGCATCCCGTTTCGGGTCGTTGCCCTCGTCGGCATGAACGACGGCGCCTTCCCCCGGCAGGCCCGTCCACCCGGATTCGACCTGATTGCCCGCAATCCCCGCCGCGGCGACCGCAGCATTCGGGACGAGGACCGGTATCTCTTCCTGGAGTCGATTCTGTCTGCCCGCGATACCCTGTACGTGAGCTACGTGGGGCAGAGCATCAGGGACAACGCCGAGATCCCCCCGTCGGTCCTGGTGAGCGAGTTCATCGACGCCGTCGACCGGGGGTACTCGGCCGGAGAGGGCGTGTCCGCGGAGGAGCGGCTCGTCACGAAGCATCGCCTCCAGGCCTTCAGCAGGGCCTATTTCGACGGGGGTTCGACGCTCTTCAGCTATTCGGAGGAGAATTGCGCCGCCCTCCTCCACCGGCGCGCCGAGCCCTGGGAGGCGGCGGAATTTCTCCGCACCCCCCTCGCCCCTCCCGCGGCCGAGTGGCTCGACATCCCTCTTGCGCGGCTCCTCCGGTTCTTCGACAATCCGGCCAGGTTCTTCGTGGTAAACCGGCTGGGGATCCGCATCGAAGATGCCGCGGCTCCCCTGGAGGAGAGGGAGCCCTTCGGCGTCGACGGTCTCACGGCATACGGGCTGAAGCAGGAACTCCTCGAGATCATCCTGGCCGGGGGCGAACCACGGGAACTCCTCCCCGTTGCCCGTTGCCGGGGGATTCTCCCCCCGGCCCGCCACGGGGAGGCGGTGTTCGCAGCTGCCGTCGAGGAAGCCGCCGCCTTTTCCGCGAAGATCGCCGGAAAAATCGCCGGAAACCCGCCGCTCGCCCCCCTCGATTTCTCCCTCGTCGTGGGAGACTGCCGCCTGAGCGGCAGGCTCGACCGGATATGGCCCGGGCGGATGATCCGCTACCGCTGCGCGAGGATGAAGGCACTGGATCAGGTGCGGAGCTGGATCGAGCATCTCGTCCTCAATGCGATCAGGAGGGAGGGGTATCCCCGCGAAACGGAACTCCTGATGGCCGACGGCTCCAGGACGTATGCGGGGGTGGAGGACCCGGCCGGAGTGCTCGCGACTCTCCTCGATCTCTATCGGGAAGGGCTGACCGCGCCGCTCCGGTTTTTCCCCGCATCCGCCATGGAGTATGGCAGGAAGCAGGAATGGGACCTGGAGCGTGCCCGGAAGAAATGGGCCGACGGGTACGCTTTCGCGGGCGAGGGGGACGACCCTTATTTCCGCCTCTGCTTCGGCGGCACCGACCCTTTCACCGCCGACTTCGAGCGGGTCGCCCAAGCACTCCTCGCCCCGCTTCTCCGGCATATGTCGTAGCGTGTCATGTCCCATGACCGGGAATGGAACCACAGCTGGCAGAGGAAGCCGTCATGACGGAACTTGACCATCTGCACATCGAGCTCACCGGCAGGAACCTGATCGAAGCGAGCGCCGGGACGGGCAAGACGTACGCCATCGTCTGCCTCTACCTGCGCCTTCTCGTCGAACGGGAGCTCACCCCGGAGGAAATCCTCGTGGTCACCTACACCGAGGCGGCAACCGAGGAACTGCGGGGGAGGATCCGCCGCCGCATCAGGGAAGCCCTGGCGGTTTTCTCCGGCATGTCCACTGACGACGCTTTTCTCCGGGAACTCGCCGGGAATCTCAACGGCAGGGGACCCGAGCGGGAGAAGGGACGGGAGAGCCTCGCCCGGGCCCTCACATCCTTCGACACCGCCGCAATCCACACCATTCACGGCTTCTGCCTGCGGGCGCTCCAGGACAACGCCTTCGAGAGCGGCTCCCTCTACGACACCGAACTGGTGACCGATCAGGAAGAACTCCTGCGGGAGATCGTGGACGACTTCTGGCGGACCCGCTTCTTTGCCGACCCGGCGCCCCTTCTCCCCTACGCCCTGCAGCACGGCTTCTCCCCCGACTATTTCCTGAAATTCCTCAGGGGGATGGTGGCCAACCCGAAGGTGGAGATCGTCCCCCGCTTTGACGCCGGGGAGATCACCGCCGTCGAAGAGGGGTGCCGCATCGCCTTCGAGAAGGTGCGGCAGGGATGGGAGGAGAAGAGGGAGGAGATCGTCGGCATCATCACGGCCGACAAGGGGCTCTCCCGGGCTGCGGACAGCTATCGGGCCGACCTCCTCCCCGCGCTTTTCGCGGCCATGGACGCATACACCGCCGCCGGCAACCCCTTCGACCTCTTCGGCGGCTTCGGCAAATTCACCACATCCGGCTTGCTCAAGGGGAAAAAGCCGACCGGTACCCCCCTGTCCCATCCCTTCTTTTCCCTCTGCGAGGAGTTGGTGCAGATGGCCGGCGAGCGCTTCCTCGCCCTTCGGTGGGAACTGGTGGCCTTTGCCGCGCAGCGCCTCCCGGCCCGCAAGAAAGAGCGCAACGTGCGCTTCTTCGACGACCTCCTCGCCGACCTGTACGGAGCCCTGCATGGTGCAACCGGCACCGGACTCGCCGCGCGCCTCCGGGATAGATACCGGGCGGCCCTCATCGACGAGTTCCAGGACACCGACCCGGTCCAGTACGCCATCTTCCGGAAGATCTACGGCGGGGAAGATCATCCCCTCTTCCTCATCGGCGACCCGAAACAGGCGATTTACAGTTTCCGGGGGGCCGACATTTTCGCCTACCTCGAAGCAGCTGCCGACGTGGGAGCCGGGAATCGCTTCACCCTGACGGGAAACTGGCGCTCGACCCCCCGGCTCCTGTCAGCCTTCAATACGCTCTTCGGCAGCGGAAGCCGGCCGTTCGTGTTCGACGAAATCGCCTACCACCAGGTCCGGCCGGGAAAATCCGATCCCGAGCGGCAGCTGGTGGTTGCCGACGGAGACGATGCCCCCTTGCAGGTATGGTACCTGCCGCCGGACGAAGGGGGGGCTCCCGTCAAGGTGGGCCAGGCCAACGAGACCGTCCCCGCGGCGGTTGCCGCGGAAATCGCCCGTCTTCTCCGGGATGGGGGCGGATGCATCGGCGGCCGCCCCCTCCAGCCGCCGGACATCGCCGTCATCGTCAGAACCCACAGGCAGGCCGGCCAAGTGCAGGATGCCCTGCGGAAAGCAGGCATACCGAGCGTCATGCGAAGCGATACGAGCATATTCGCCACCGACGAGGCCCGGGAGGTGCTCACGCTTCTGGGCGCCCTTGCCGACCCCGGAAACGAAACGAAGGTGCGGACCGCCCTCGTGACCGACCTCCTCGGCAGATCGGGGGACGACATTGCCCGTCTCCTGGAAGACGAGGCGGCGTGGGAAGAATGCCTGGAGACGTTCCGCGGTTACCACCAGGCCTGGCTCGAACGGGGGATCATGATGATGTCCCGTTCCCTCCTTGCCGGAGAAGGCGTGCGGGGCCAGCTCCTGCGGCGACCCGACGGCGAGCGCCGGCTGACCAACGTGCTCCACTGTTTCGAGATCATCCACCGGGCGGCCCACGAGAAGGGGCTCGGCATCGAGGGGCTTCTCACCTGGTTCGGCGAACGGGTGAGCGGGAAAACTGCGGCGGAGGAGTACCAGATACGGCTGGAGACCGACGAGAAGGCGGTCAGGATCGTCACGGTCCACGTCAGCAAGGGGCTGGAGTACCCGGTCGTTTTCTGTCCCTTCATGTGGGGAGGGCTCGGGAGCAACGACGAGGTGGCGACCTTCCACGACGGGTTCACAATGGTGAAGGATTTCGGCTCTCCCGACCATGACCGGCACCGGCTGCTGGCGCAGCGGGAGACCCTGGCCGAGTCCCTCCGTCTCCTCTATGTGGCCCTGACCCGGGCGAAGTACCGGTGTTACCTCGTCGCCGGGAAAATCGCCGATTCGACCGGGAAGAACCGGCCGGAAACATCCCCCCTCGCCTACCTGTTCCACTGCTCCGACGCCGCACGGAGTGCGGAAGACCTGGTGCCGCGCCTTGCCGGAGAAGTGTCGCCCCTTTCCGCCGCGGACATGGAAAGAGAGCTGCGCACCCTTGCCGGGAAAGACCCGGCGGGCATTTCCGTAACCGGGATGCCTGCAGCCGCGGCCGGCGTTCCCCTTCCTGCACCGGCCGATGACCTCCAGCCTCTTGCCAGCCGGAAGTTTTCCGGAAAGATCGGCAGTGACTGGCGCGTGGCGAGCTTCACCTCGTTTGCGGCCCACGAGGGGGCAACAGGAGAACTGCCGGACCGGGACGCGGCCGGCAGCGAGGAGAGAGGGGAAACCGCCCCCTCCGAGGAAATCCCTGCAACGATGAGCATCTTCACCTTCCCGAAGGGGGCCCAGGCGGGCATTTTCCTCCACGGCCTCTTCGAGGAGCTGGATTTTGCCGGCCTCACCCCCGATCACGTGAGGGGGGTGGTCGAGCGGGGCCTGGCAAAGGCGGGCTACGACCCGGAGTGGCTCCCTCCTGTCGCATCCATGGTGAACCACGTGACTTCGGCCCCCCTGCGCGCCCCGGAAGGGACCTTTTCCCTGGCCGGCCTCGCCGCGGGGAGCTGGGTAACGGAACTTGAGTTCTTCTTTCCCCTCCGGTTCATTTCGTCCCCCCTCCTGCAGGAGTGTCTCCGGAAGTGGGGGAAGGATGCCGCCGTCGATCTCGACCGGGTGGCCACGGCACTGAGATTCAGGCCGGTCGAGGGGATAGTCCGGGGTTTCATGGACATGGTGTTCCGGCAGGGAGGCCGCTACTACCTGGTGGACTGGAAGTCGAATCACCTGGGGTACCGGCCCGAGGACTACGGGCGCGATCACCTCCGGGAAGAGATGGAGCGCAGGCTCTACCCCCTCCAGTACCTCCTCTACACGGTGGCCCTCAACAGATTCCTGTGCCAGCGGGTCCCGGGGTATGACTACGGAACCCATTTCGGCGGCGTGGCCTACATCTTCCTCCGGGGAGTGCGGGCGGAGCGCGGCGAGGAGTTCGGCATCTTCCGGGACATTCCTCCCGCCGAACTGATCGGGGGATTGACGGAATGCCTTATCAAGGCAGGAGGATAATCCCGTGACGATTCCCATGGAACTGAGCGCCATCGACCGGCATTTTGCCGACTTCCTCAGCCGGGAGGGGGGGAGCGCCTCCCCCCTCCTGAGAGTCGTTGCCGCTCTCGTGAGCAGGGCGGTCGGCTGCGGCAACATCTGCCTCGACCTGGAGGAGATCGCCGAGCGGGAGATCGAGGTCGACGGCGAGGGGATACGGGTTCCCGGCATCGCCGCAGTGCGGAGATCCCTGGCAGAGTCCGGGGTCGTCGGCGTTCCCGGGGATTTCCGGCCCCTGGTCCTCGACAACGGCAACCGGATCTACCTGTACCGCTACTGGCAGTACGAGCGGGACCTGGCGCGAATTCTCCTGGAGAAGGGGGGGACACCCGGCGACGAGATCGACGAGCCCCTTCTCCGGGAAGGGATCGGGAGGCTCTTCCCCGGAAATGCCGGGCCGGGGACCGACTGGCAGAAGGTGGCGACGCTGGCCGCGGTACGGAAAAGATTCTGTGTGATTTCCGGGGGACCGGGAACCGGGAAGACGTCGACCGTCGTGAAGATCATCGCCCTGCTCCTGGAGCAGGCCCGGGGAGAGCTCCCGCGGATCGCCCTCGCCGCCCCCACCGGCAAGTCCGCTGCCCGCCTCCGGGAGTCCATCCACGCCATGAAGGAGAACCTGTCGTGCTCCGCAGCCGTGCGGGCCGGCATCCCCGAGGATGTCTCGACAATCCACCGGCTGCTGGGGGTCGTGCGTGGTTCCGTGCGCTTCCGCCACGGGACCGGGAATCGCCTCCCCCACGACGTGGTCATCGTCGATGAGGCATCCATGGTGGCCCTCCCCCTCATGGCCAAACTGGCCGCCGCACTTCCGGACAGAGCCCGGCTCATTCTCCTGGGGGACAGGGACCAGCTCGCTTCGGTGGAAGCAGGGGCCGTCCTGGGCGATATCTGCGGCAGCGGTCGGAGCGAACAGTTTTCGGCGGAGTTCAGCGCCTTCGTCGCGCGGATGACGGGCGACGAGGTGCCTGCCGACCGGCACGGCGAAGCCATGGGGCCCCTCTCCGATTCCCTCGTCATCCTGAAGAAGAATTACCGCTTCGGTGCCGACAGCGGCATCGGCAGTGTGGGAAACGCCGTCAATGCCGGGGAGGGGAAGGAAGCCTTGAAACTCCTCGTCGGGGAGGAGTTCTCCGACGTCGCCTGGAGAAATGTCCCGAAACCGGAAGGTCTGGGAAAGGCCCTCGCCGGGGCTGTTGCTGCGGGGTACGGCGCCTACCTCGGTGCAGGTTCGCCCGAGGAGGCCCTGCGGAGTTTCGACTCCTTCCGCGTCCTGTGCGCCGTTCGCCAGGGGCCTCACGGAGTTGCGGGGCTGAACGCCCTCGTGGAGGGAGTCCTTGCCGGGAAAGGACTGATCGACCCCCGCCAGCGGTGGTACCACGGCCGGCCCGTCATGGTTACGGTGAACGATTACAACCTGGGGCTCTTCAACGGCGATGTGGGGGTCGTGTTCCACGACCGGTCCGCCGACGGGACTCCCTCGGTCTGTTTTCCCTCGCCGGGAGGAGGGGTGCGGAAAGTCCCCCCCGTCCGCCTCCCCCCCCACGAAACGGTATATGCCATGACGGTCCACAAAAGCCAGGGTTCCGAGTTCGACCGGCTCCTGCTGGTTCTCCCCCCCCACGATTCCGCTCCCCTCACGCGCGAACTGATCTACACCGGCATAACGCGGGCGAAGAAGGGTGTCGAACTGTGGGGGACCGAAGATGTTTTTCTCGATGCGGTGGCCCGCAGAATCGTGCGCACATCGGGACTCGGCGAGGCCCTGTGGGGTGACGGAGAGCCTCCTCCGCGGTAACGGAAACAAAACATGGCCAACACCGGGGAAGAGAGTCCTGTGGCGAATCTTCCGGGTCTTGCGCTGCTGCTTTTCTGGTCTATACTTGTAGGTAGAGAAACTGAGAAACGAAGGGAGGCGCACGGAGCACCGCACGATCGCTCCGGGTGGGAAAGGAGACGCCCATGGAAGAGATCAAACGGATTCTCGTCGTGAACCGGCTGACGCAGTACACCCGGGATGCCCTGCATCACGGAGCATCACTGGCGAAAAGATTCGGTGCGGACCTCCATGTACTCCGCGTCATCTCGAACCCGGTCGACATGGAGGCGGTGAATGCACCGGCACTCCCCCTGAAGGGTGAAGAATACAAGAACTACCTCTCTCTGAGGGATCAGTACAAAGAGGATCTGGAAAAGGCCATCCGCGAGGTCGTGAGGGAAGGGGTTCCCGTCAAGGAACTGATAACCGACAAGGAGCCGGTCGGGGAAATCGTCAAGGTGGTGCAAAAGGAAAAAATCGATCTCGTCGTCCTGCTTGCCAATGAGGAGGGGCGCCTGGAGCACATGCTGTTCGGCGGGGAGAACGACGCACTGATTCGCAAGCTCCCCTGTTCGATCCTCCTGGTGAAGCACGAACCGCACCCGGTGCGCTGGGGCGTCTCGTCGTAGAGGGGCTGTCCACGGGGCGAATTTTCAGCAGAGTGACTCTCCACCGATTGAGGCCGAAAAAGACGTTTGCCGCTCCCTACAACCATCACGTACCGATCAAGGCTTCAACCTCCTTATGTTATCTCCGCTGACCGCTTTCCTCACTCCGGCTTTCGGCGGCCCCGTTGCGAAACGCCGTCGTTACCCGGATGCGCCCTTTCGCCCGCAGTGCCACACCGAGGAGTGATTTTTCCCGCGGCTGCACCTCTGCAGGTCCCAGCTCCCCGATGGCACTGCCGGTGGCTACCACGAGGGAGGAGCTTTTCCGCGTCCCCAGCACCTGGCTCGGGTAGATGCTCCGGTAGCCGACAATGAGAAAGCTCACCATGCAGGCGACCGCGGCATGGGGGGCAATCCCCGGGCCGAAGAGCTCGATGGCCATGACCGATGCGGCGACCGGGGTATTGGCCGCCCCCGCCAGGAGGGCCACCATCCCCACGGCCGAAAAGGTGGCCAGATACGGCTCGTGGAAAAGCCGGGCAAAGAGGTTGCCGGCGGCCGTGCCGATGAAGAAGATGGGGGTGACGACCCCGCCGCTCCCTCCGCAACCGAGGGTAATGGACGCGGCGATGCTTTTCCAGAAGAAGGCTCCGGCAGGAAGGAGCTCTCCCCGCAGCCCCGCGTCGATGGAATCGAGGCCCAGCCCCAGGTAACGGGGGGTGAGGAGCGCGCCGATGCCTGCCAGGAGCGCGCCCCCGAGGATTGCCTTCAGGGAATGGTGCCAGGGGAGGCGCTTGAACGCCCCATGGCTGAATTTCATCACCTCGATGAAAAACAAGGCGATCAATCCGCACCACATGCCGAGGAGGAGCATCTCCGCGAAGCTCCCCCCGCTCAGTTTCGGGATAAGGGGGGCCGCCTCCCTGGCGTACTGGACGCCGAGGGAGGTCGCCACGTGGTAGCCGATGATCCCCGCTGCGAACGACGGAAAGAGCACCTCGTAGAGCATCTGTCCCAGCACCAGCACCTCGATACCGAAGAGCGCCCCGGCGATCGGCGTCCCGAAGACCGTGGCAAAGCCGGCGCTGATCCCGCAGATGACGAGCTTGCGCCGATCCACATCGTCCAGGCGGAGCAGGTCGGCAAATCCCGATGCAAGGCCCGCCCCGATCTGGGCGCACGGCCCTTCTTTCCCCGCGGAACCGCCCCCCGCCAGGGTAATGACCGTGGCAACCAGCTTGACGGGGACGACCTTCAGGTCGATTTTACCCATCCGCTTGTGCACGGCCTCGATGACCTTCTCCGTGCCGTGCCCTTCAGCTTCCGGGGCCAACCGGTTCACCAGGAAGCTGCTGGCGGCGAGGGTCAACGGCAGGAAGAAGTAGTACCCGCGGTGGCTCCCGGCCTGTCCCGACGCCCAGGCAAGCGCCCGCAGGAAGACCGCCGTGCCGCAGCCCACCAGCACTCCTACGACAGCGGCATAGACCGTCCATTTGATCACGCTGGCAAAGAGCGTCAGCTCCTCGAACAATTTCCTCTTCATGCAACTCCGCTTCTCACAAAAAATAGAGCCTGGAAGGGGGTGTCAGCCCCTTTCCAGGCGGGGAAGCCGGCAAAAGCTGCCACCGGTTCCCTTTACTGCACGACGAATTCGTCCCGCCGGTTCTTGGCCCAGGCGGTTTCGTTGTGCCCCGGGTCGGCGGGCTTTTCCTTGCCGTAGCTGATCGTGGAAAGCCGTGACGGATCGATACCCATGGCCACCAGGTACTTCCGGGCGGCTTCGGCCCGCTTCTCGCCCAGTGCCAGGTTGTATTCGTCGGACCCCCGCTCGTCGCAGTTCCCCTCGATCCGCACTTTGGCGCCTGCCATTTTCCGGAGGGCGTCGGCATTTTTCACGAGGGTTGCCCGGTCCGCATCCGTCAGGTTGGCAGAATCGAAGTCGAAGTAGATCTTGTCGAGGGCATTCTTGAATTGCTGCTGGGAGGACTGTTCAGCTTCCTTGACCGGCGCCTGTGCTACCGTCTTGCCCTGTACCGCTTCCTCCTTCTTGGCCGCTGGCGACGCCGCCTGTGCAACCGGCACCAGAGCTTCGTCCTTCTTGACAGTCTGATTGCTTGCGCACCCTCCAGCCACCAGTACCCCGCAACCGAGGACCAGCCACAACCCCGCCACCTGCTTTTTCATTGCATTCTCTCCTTTGGAATTTGAATATAGAACCTTTCGGGCCGTTGAAATCCATCTTAACAAAAATAATTTGCAATGCCAATAATATTTGTTTTAAAGTATTGCCATACTGAGCATCCGCCTTTTGGCACAGAAATCTCTACCGCTTTATGGATGTCAACATGCCTGCAAAGTCCCACATGGTTGCCCACATAACCGATAATCTCCGGCGAATAGTGCAGGTGGTAAAAGAAGGGTCGAAAGCGGCCCGGCGGGAAACCGGGCTCACCGGAGCTCAGCTCTGGGCCATTACGTTACTTGCAGGTTCAGAGCCGGTCACTATCTCCGAACTGGCACATCTCATGTGCCTCCACCCAGCCACGATGGGGGGTGTCCTCGACCGACTGGAAAACAAGGCCCTGATTACCCGTACCCGCTCCCCTCGCGACCGGCGTATCGTTCACGTAGCGTTGACACGAAAAGGGAAAAAATCGGTGGACGCATCGCCAGAGCTCGTGCAGGGTATCCTGGTGTCGGGGCTGACAGACCTCCCTGCAGAGAGATTGCTGAACATAGCGGAGGGGTTGGAGGATTTGGTGCAAATTCTTGCACCGCAGGACATCCATTCCCGGGGGCACTGGCCACCCGAAACCGACAGCCCGCGTGCATGCCAATCCCACAACGGCTAACGTACATCAAGCCAATGGAACTCATCAAAGACTTTCTCATGCGCATACAGTTTCAATCCCTATCGCTTGCCGGGATAATGATCAATCTCTTGGCTTTCCTCCTTTTCCTGGTCGTCATGCTTAACACGTCGGCGTCCAGCGCCGGGTCCGGCATCAAGGTCGGCGCGGAAGTGCTCTACGAAAATGCATTCAAAGATCTTCGAGGCAAGCACATCGGCTTGATCACAAACCAGACAGCCATGGTACATGGCATTCATGTAATCGAAGTGATGCATGCGAACGGCATGCAACTTGTTGCGCTCTTTGCTCCGGAGCACGGTTTGAGCGGCTTTCAGGAAGACGGAGAGAACGTCAGGAATGGTTTCGATAAATGTGCCGGAACACGCGTATACAGTCTCTATGGAAGAGATACTAAACCAACCCCTGAGATGCTCCGAGGCCTCGACATTCTGGTGTTCGACGTCCAGGGACTCGGCACACGCTTCTACACCTTCATTTCGACCATGGGGTTGGCAATGCAGGCAGCATCGGCGGCACACATCCCGTTCCTCGTCCTTGACCGCCCCAATCCCCTCGGTGGCGACTATTTGGCCGGTCCAGTCCTCAAGAGTGGGTATGCTTCATTTGTCGGCGAATATCCGATCCCCGTTGCGTATGGCCTGACGATCGGAGAACTGGCACTCATGATCAAGGGGGAACGCATGCTCCCCGGGGTAGAGGATCTGGATCTGCGGGTGATCAGGATGGAAGGCTGGCAACGAGGGATGCAGTGGCCTGAAACCGGCCTCGCGTGGGTGAGGACCAGTCCCAATATTCCCGACTTCCCAACGGCGCTTCTCTATCCAGGCATCTGCTTCCTGGAAGGGACGGCCGCCAGCATGGGCCGTGGGACGCTGGAACCTTTCAAATTGGTCGGTTTCCCCGGCATCAATAGTGACAACCTCGCCAAACAACTCAACGACCGGAATCTGTCGGGGGTCAGGTTTGAGCCGGCGGTGTTCAGTCCCCGAAGCATACCCGGCATGAGCAGCACCCCCAAATTCGCCGACCAGCAGATCCCCGGAGTGAGGATCATCATAACCAATCCTCACGCGTACCGGCCGGTGGAGACCGGCGTGCAGCTGCTCAGCGCCTTGTACGGTTCGCTCTCGCAGAAGGATCGCGATGCGTTTTTCCAGGACAAGGGTTTCGATCAGCTGGCAGGGACGGACACCCTGCGGAAAGCGATCGAGTCAGGGTCCCCCCCGCAGGATATAATTGCGGGCTGGCAGAGGGATTCGGAACTGTTTGCCGAAAAGCGCCGCAGCTATCTGCTCTACTAAGCGAAGGTCTGTGTTGAAGCAGGGGAATTGCCATGCCGATACCGATGTTCTGGCGGACGTATATCTCGTCGAACATCTCCTCGGATCGTCTGCTGGGGAAGGCGAGGAACAGGTCACCTATGACGGGGGCGATACCTGCTCCCATCTTCTGGGCGAGCATCATGGTGGCCATGTTACCCCCCTTGTCGACTGCGGTGATTCCTTGCGGCGTCAGGTGGATGGCGGCTCCGGAGCCGAGCAGAGTCGTCAGCACGTAAAATCCGCCGATGACGAACATGGCGATGATAACGCTCTTTCTCGCGGCCTGCGCGGTCGGGACCGTAAAGAAACGCATGAGAATGTGCGGCATGCCGGCAGTGCCGAAAACCAGGGCTATACCGAGAGAAATCTGGTCGAGGGGTTTCTTGAGGAACAAGCCAGGTTCAAGGAAGCGCTGTCCTGCATCGGCACCGACAGTCACCAAGCTTCCCCGCTGAATTTAGCGCCTGACTTTACAATCGATAGGTGTTCAAAGGCCATGGCCATGACGAGACGGCATTCCGGCTGGCATTACCTTGTCAAAACATCCTCTGCTCGCTGGTCGGAAATCATAATCTGTTTCGCCTCATTGCCAGCACCCCGGCAGCGGGTTCCAACAGGACCTCGTCGGGCCAGGACAGTTTGTTTCTTCCGCATGGCTGCCGGAGAAAGTCCGGCAGCCATGCCTGAACGAAGAATACTTCTAATTCTAGTGAGATGCGGCCTTTTCGGCGCCGATGCCGGTTTCGGCACGGAGCATCTGGGCGGCGAACGCCTCCCTTTCTTTCTTGCCGCTCTCGCTGCTGTCGGTTACCGAGGTGATGTAGGCGACGATAAGCACCAGCGGGAGGACGACGAAGGTCGGGAAGTCGTACGGGAAAATGGCCGGACCGTTGCCGAGAATCTTGGTCCAGACCGTGGGGCCGATGATCAGCAGGATGATGGAGCCGAAGATTCCTGTGTAGCCGCCCAACACGGCCCCGCGGGTGGTCAACCCCTTCCAGAAGACGGACAGAACCAGGATGGGGAAGTTGGTGCAGGCGGCAATGGAGAAGGTCAGCGCCACGATATAGGCAACGTTCTGTTTCTCAAAGGCGATGCCCAGGAGGATGGAAAGAATGCCGAATCCGATGCAGCTCATCTTGGAGACGAAGACTTCCTGTTTCTCGGTGGGCTTCCCCTTCATGATGACCTGGGCATAGAGGTCGTGGGACAGGGCTGAGGCGCCGGCCATGGTCAGACCGGAGACGACTGCCAGGATGGTAGCGAAGGCGACCGCGGCGATGAAGCCGAGGAAGAAGTCGCCGCCGATGGCGTGGGACAGGTAGATCGCCGGCATGTTGCCGCCGCCCTTCAGGGCGAGGATGCTCTTGGTGACGTCGACCACGTATTCAGGATGGTTGGCGACCATGACGATGGCGCCGAAGCCGATGATGAAGGTGAGAATGTAGAAGTAGCCGATGAAGCAGGTCGAGTACATAACAGACTTGCGGGCCGCCTTGGAATCGGTGACGGTGAAGAAGCGCATCAGGATGTGGGGCAGGCCGGCAGTGCCGAAGATCAGGGTGAGCCCCAGCGAGATCGACTCAAGCGGCTTCGCTTTTGCACCGATGGGAACTACCGACTTCATGATGTCGAGATGCTTGGGATGGAGGGCGACGGCGTCAGAGAACAGTTTGGAGAAGCTGAAGCTCTCGTGGGCCAGAACACCCACGGACATGAGGGTCGCACCGCCCAGGAGTAGGCCGGCCTTAATGATCTGCACCCAGGTGGTGGCCTTCATGCCGCCAAGGGTGACGTAGAGCATGATCAGGATGCCGACGATGGTGATGGAGACCGTATAGGAAATCTGCGGTACCAGGGTGTGCAGCAGCTGCCCGGCGCCAACCAGCTGGCCGATCAGGTACCAGACGACGACGATAAGGGAGCCGATGGCCGCCATGATCCGGACCGGCCCCTGCCGGAGCCGGAAGGAAACGACGTCGGCGTAGGTGTACTTGCCCAGGTTACGCAACCGCTCCGCGACCGTGAACAGGATGATCGGCCAGCCGACCAGCCACCCCACCGAGAAGATCAGGCCGTAGAAACCGTTCATGTAGACCAGGGCGGCGATCCCCAGGAACGAGGCGGCGGACATGTAGTCGCCGGCCATGGCCAGACCGTTCTGGAAGCCGGTGACGCCTCGGCCGGCGGCGTAGAAGTCGGCCGCCGACTTGGTCCGTTTTGCGGCCCAGTAGGTGATGTACAGGGTGACGCCGACGAAGATGATGAACATGATGATGGCGTGCCAGTTGATGGGGGGAGGCGCAGCCGGGGTCGCTGGCGCGGGTCCAGTTTCAACGGTCATTGCCTGGGCAAGACCGGCAATGGACAGCATGGCGGAGGAGACCAAGGAAGTAAGGACGGTTTTGACATTTTTCATTTGGACGCCTCCTCGATGATTTCCTTCATGATCGGGTCATAAGTATTGTTCGCCTTGAACACATAAATGCCAGTCAGAACGCAGGACGCCACGATGATGCCGACGCCGAGCGGCATGCCCAGCGGTATGACGCTGTCGCTGGCGATGGGAGCCGTCAGGATGTCCGGTGTAAAGGCGATCATCAGGGTGAAACCGAAATACATGATGCAGACAATTATCGAAAGTATCCAGCCGAGCGTGTCACGTTGTTTGCACAGTTTGACGAATTTGGGATTGCTGTGGATCTTGCTTGCTATTGTTTCAGACATTGTCTCCTCCTGGTTTGTTGTTGAATTCCCTTTGCGAACCAGCCATTAGCGACGGGGACTTATCACCTTTTACTTCCATGAGATCGGTTCCTTACCTCATGTGCCACTGTGGAGTAAAACCATCGCGCATTGTCATATTTTCGTGCTTCAGGATCGATCTTATCCTTGCGAACAACACCTCACCAATCGCAAAGGCCAGCAAGCCATGTTTTCCCGAATGATGTGAAGATGCCGGTGGTTTCACGCCACTGCCACAACCCTCTTCTTTCTGCGCAAGGAGGCTCGTCTTGCCTGCCGTGCGTTGTTTAGTCTCCGTACCTCCTGTTACGGAATTTGATGACTGCACTTATGATGGGGCATAGCCAAACTTTCCCGACAGGATCTCTGCCTCTTCGAGCATGGATGGGATGATCTCGTTCTCCAGGCGTTCGGTGAGCATCCGGAACGAAGGCCCCAGCATGGTGATGGCGCCGACTACCTTGCCGGCATAATCACGGATCGCCACTGCGACGCTGATGATCCCTTCACCCAGGCCACCGTTGTCCACGGCAACTCCTCGGCTGCGAATTTCTTCGAGTTCCGTTGCGAGCTTGGCAAAGTCGGCCCCCCCCAACTTCCTGCTCCTTTTGGAAAGGAATTTTTCCAGGAACTCACGCGACTCCAGCGCCTTGATAACCTTGCCGGCTGAATTGGTAAAGAAGGGGAATCTTTTGCCGACGAGGGGAGCGGCCTTGATGTGCTGTTCACAGTCAACCATATCCAGGAAGAGAACTTCATCTTCCTTGGCAACGGTCATGTACACGGCCTCATGGTGCTTTCTGGCAAGCCCTTCCATGACCGGGTGGGCATAATTGACCACACTGGCATACCTGAGGAATTTTTGCGCCAATACAACGGAGTAAGCCCCCAGCTGGTAGTTCCCGTTGATAGGGTCCCGCTCGACGACCCCCTTTTCACAGAGGGTCGCCAGCAAACGAAAGGTATTGTTTCGATTGAGACCGATTTTTTCCGTCAGTTGAATCAGCGAAGCACTGGTGGGATTCTCTGCCAGAATCTCTAGGAGCTCGATCGCGCAATTCACGTTCTTGACCGTATATGCAGAATTCTTTTCAAGCTTCATAACGTCCTCTCCATATGTTTCGTTCCAGGTACTCTTGCAGGGAGGTGGACCATTGGCTTTCGTACAAAACCACGTTTCAAAAAGTATGTCGCAAATCCTCCGGCTCCTGCACGTATGCGGATACCATAGGGCGCGGATTGTCGCAGAACACTTTGCCGCAACAGGATGCAGCGTTCTGTGGCGGTCATGGCCTGTCACGGAAAACGCTGCCGCGCTACCGGACTGACGGCCGACTCTGAAAACCGATGATTCTTGACAAGATGCGGGGAAAATCAGGAATGAACGGCGGGGGGAGCTCTGGCTGCGGGTTTTGCAACGCAAACTGATTGAAACCGAGGGATGACCTGCGAGGTCAGGAGGAAATATCCGCACGGAAGCGCAGCCACGAAATTCTGAACGTCGGCAATGTCAATGCCGTGGCTTTTTACATGGTCTTCCGACAGGCTGGCGGTCTTGACGCATATTGCACGTGGGCGCTGCTTTGGGCCATGATTATGGTTCAGGTAGGGATTCCGCATCCCGAGGAACACGAAGAAAAAGGAAGCTGTAACGATAAGTCCAATGAGCAGCTTCCTATGTGAACAGAGTCCTTTCATGCGTGTCGCGTTCCCCGTTTCAGCAGTTGGCAGTTCGTAGGATGGGCAACGATGCCGTTTTTATTTGCCACACAAAACATTTTTACATAAATTCATTTGTGGACCAACGTTTTTAATATAACGGTTTTATATTATTTTTCAATCATTTTTTTATATTTTCTAGAAATTTTCTATCGTGCTGTTATTTATACTATTTCCTATAGCAACCTGATTGATATTTCAGAAACGGTCCAGGGCACACACCGGTTGCACAGCGCCTTCCGCTTCCACTTCAGAGAAAATAACCGTTGCAACACGCTGGCACTATCGAGCGGATTTTATTGGGAATACATGCAAAATCATGGTACAAAAGCCAGGATAGAAAGAAAATTTTCCCAACATTTTCCGACAGGGGACACTGTGACGTCTTTCAGCAAATCAAATCTGGTCTCGGACACAATCGACAATCTGCGACGGGTTTTTCAGGCGATCAACGAATACTCCAGGAAGGCCGAGCGGGACACCGGCCTCACCGGCCCGCAGCTCTGGGCAATCAAAGTCATTGCGTCGGATGCGCCCATCAAGGTGTCGGAGCTGGCACGCCGCATCTATCTCCACCCCACGACGGTCGTGGGCATCCTGGACCGGCTCGAGGCAAAAAAACTGGTTGAGCGGACTCGCTCGCGGGAGGACAGGAGGGTAGTCGAAATCAAGCTGACGGCACAGGGGGAGGAACTTGTCGCCAAGGCACCGGAGGTTGCCCAGGGACTGCTGGTCAAGGGCCTCGAGTCACTGCCCGATGCTGAACTTGTCAATACCGGCGAAGCCTTGAAGAAACTGGTCGCCATGCTG
>Ga0335082_10000448_pt1 | contig 42531 bp, 26 predicted proteins | sample Lox_Sample_41_FD_206718 | JGI IMG/M metagenome (GOLD analysis project Ga0335082, IMG submission 206718) | Soil microbial communities from Loxahatchee National Wildlife Refuge, Florida, United States - Lox_Sample_4.1 | ecosystem: Environmental > Terrestrial > Soil > Wetlands | place: USA...
ACAATGTATTGTTATTTTAGGGGCATGTCACGCAGTGGCCACGGAATTACGATTTTAGCTTATCATGATATCAGCGAGGGCAAATATTTATATCTTTCAGTTCCCGAAAAAGTGTTTCAAATGCATATCGAATTTCTGATCAAAAATAAATATAACATCATTAGTTTAAAAAGAGCGGTAATGATGTTGAAAACAGGAGAATGCATACCAAAGAAAACTGTCGTGATTACCTTTGACGACGGCTATAAGAGCATGTTTACAACGGTTTTCCCACTTGTAAAGAAAAAGCAAATACCGATTACCATTTTCCTGTCTGTAGAACCATTAGTAACGGGGCATCCTCTCTTTGTAGACGCGTTGACATTTGCTTTCGAAAATACGTTGGGGGAAAAACTGGATCTTACTTCTTTTGGCTTACAACAATATTCGCTTGACATAGAATCGGAACGATTGAAAGCCATATCTGATATTGATCAATATGGGAAACGTACGTGTAATGAGAGCAAAGAACAGATAATAGCGTCGGTCTTTTCCGCATTAAAGATTGATAGAGATGATTCGAGGCTGAAGAATTTAATGCTAAACTGGAACGAAGTTAAAGAGATGCATAAGTATGGAGTAACTTTTGGTGCACATACAGTATCGCATCCAAATCTGACAAATATTTCCGAAGAAGAAGCAAGAACCGAATTGTCAGAATCAAAGAAAATAATTGAAAAAAACTTAGGTGAAAATGTAGATTTTTTTGCATACCCATATGGTTCTAGGGATAGTTATAATTTAAGAATAAGAAACATGGTAGAAGAGAGCGGTTTTACGGCAGCTTGCACGCTTAATTCAGGCGTGAACAAGGCCGGAGAAGACAATTTCTTGCTCAAAAGGACTAACATAACTTATACTGATTCTCTGAAGCCTCACTGGCTATTTGTACATCCGCATTTTTCAGTCACATTGTCAGGATTATATGAACTGATCGTAAAGAAGATAAAGAACATGGTCAAAGTGATGTGTCGACAGGACAGTTAATATATCGACACGGAAATGACGGCAAAAAATAATATTCTTTTTGATAGATACATTTTCCTGGCCTGGTGCGGGGACAAAGAAGCACCTTTAGTATTTAGCGGCGAAGCTAGACAAGAGTAAAATCGCTTCGAGTTGCGCGTCTGACGGTCGTATCGAGCGTCGATGTGCCACTTCGTCGCGAGGTCTTGTTCAAGGCCCGCAGAAATGGTATTGGTCGTCGCTCTGGATTATCGTCATTCCATCTATTGTATCCATCACGATGCCTCCGACCATTTCGGAGAATTTCAGCGCATTCTTGGCACACGCAAGCTGATCCAATTCCTCCGGCAGCTGGATCGTGAGACTACATATTCTAGCAATCAAAGACGGAGTGGGAGGCTAAATCGCGATGCTGTCGATTCTCCAAATCGATTCGGTCTTGCAGGAATGATGATCAGCCACAGCACAGGAATTTTTAATGCAACCTGAAAGTGTGTAGGTATATTTTATCACGTGCTATAATGGCATCCACCTATGGATCAATCGTTTGACATGAAGCCGTCCCATGCAGTCACAGCATTGGATCTGATCGGCAACACGCCTCTCATCCGGATCAGCAGGATCACCTCAGGTCTCAGCCCGAACGTAAGGGTTTTAGCCAAGCTTGAACGCGGCAATCCCGGCGGATCGGTGAAGGACCGCGCCGCTTTTCGCATGATCGAGGATGCGGAGTCTGCGGGCCTCCTGACCCATGACAAGGTCATCCTTGATTCCTCGTCAGGCAACACGGGAATCGCGTACGCCATGATCGGGGCGGTGAAAGGCTACCGCGTTAAAATCGTGATGCCCGAGAACGCAAGCGTCGAACGAAAAAAGATCATCATGGGCTTCGGCGCCGAACTGGTATTTTCCAGCCCCTTTGAGGGTGCTGATGGTGCCATCAGGCTTGCTAAAAAGATTGTGAGCGATGCCCCTGACCGATACTATCAGCCTGACCAGTACAATAATCCATCCAATCCGAAGGCTCATGAGCTCACCACCGGCCCGGAGATCATCAGCTGGACAGGAGGAAACGTCACCCATTTCATAGCCTGTGTCGGCACCGGCGGCACTATCATGGGCGTTGGACGGGCGCTGAAAAAGTTTAATCCAGCTATCGGCATTCTGTCCGTCCATCCCGACGATGCCATGCATGGAATCGAAGGCACGAAATACCTTGAAGATGGTGCCATCATTCCTGGCATTTTTGACAAGAACTTCCCGGATGAACGTCTTATAATGAATACCGAGGCTGCTTTAGGCATGACAACTCAACTGGCGCGCGAGGAAGGGTTATTCGTGGGAACGTCGTCGGGTGCTGCACTGGCAGCGGCGGTGAAGGTCGCCGAAACGCTGGAGAGGGGAACCATCGTGGTCATTTTTCCTGACGGCGGTGATAGATATCTGAGCAGGTCAATCTGAACAGTATGTGCCTTACACGGGAAACCATCATCGCGATTTCAAAACAGGCCGTAGCCGAATATCCCGCTGAGTGCTGCGGTATTGTCACCGCATCGACAACGTCCCAGCGATTCCACTCCCGCAGAACCCGTCAGGACGATTTGCACGCCTTATACGTCGATTCCACAAGGATGCCAGCCATATGGTCTTCGTACGTCGTCTGTGTGCTAAGTATGACCTCACGATCGTTCGGCAATTTCTTCTTGAATACTCGTTTGCCATCTTCGTCGATAATACCAAGATACGTATTGCCCTTGAATGTAGATCAAAGCCAGCATATAATATGATATGGTATCTTCAGGGTTAAGATTGGACTCTCTTCCTATGATCATAAGAGAATCATGGTTTCTGTAAGCTTAGAGGTGCCCTGCATAAATAAAGTAACTTGAATTACAGAATCCCTCATACGCCTAATGTAAGATTAATATGAAATTAGGAATTTCAATGTTCAAGCTAGAGGGAACAACAGGTTTAATGAAATATTCGTAATTGTTATTTTTTCCATACTCAGAGCAGAGAACTGGGTATCCTGCGACGCAGAGCTATGTGACTAATGAATTTTTGGATGCAATGTTCGCCGAGCGGATAGAGAGTTTCACTCTGGCGTTTTTTGTTAAGAAGTAAGGAGGATCACCACATGATACGTAAAAATATATTTTCGTTTCTTTTAATAGGCCTGATTGTTATTATCTTGGCTGGGTGCGCAGGAGGTGGTGGGAGCGGGAGTGGGAGTGGTACGGGAGTAGCAACGTTGTCATGGAGTGCCCCGATCACAAATACCGATGGAACACAGTTGACCGACTTGGCGGGTTATATAATATACTATGGACCATCTTCAGGTCATTATACTAATAGTATTGATGTCGGTAATAGTACGAGTTACATTCTAAATAACTTAACTACCGGTACCTATTATTTCGCTGTTACCGCTTATAATATGGCTGGCTATGAAAGCACATTTTCCAATGAAGCCAGCAAAACAATCTGACATTTCATCGCATTATACAAGTGTCCATCATAAGACAAACTGTAATAGCTGCAGACTTTTACAATGGAGAGATCCTATGATACTAAAAAAAAAAGAGCTATCGATACTATTCTTGCTCCTTCTATTGCCATCTGTTAGTTTTGCTGCTATCCTCTTTGAAGAGCATTTCGAAGATGCTAATTTTTCATCGAGAGGCTGGTATGATGGAACTGGTGGAGCAATAACCACTTTACAATACAAAACAGGTACACATGCTTATGAATGCCACTTTCTTTCCGGCGGTACTAATTGTGCTGGCGGCGATCTGAAGAGAATGAAATTCACGGGAACAGATAGTATCTACATAAGTTATTGGCTTAAACTTTCTTCTAATTGGGTCGGCTCAAAATTGCCCTATCATCCACATATGATATTTTTAATGACCAATTTAAATGGAGACTATGACGGGTTCTATGGTACCTATACCACAGCTTATAACGAGCTGAGTGGAGCACATCCGAGAATGGGGCTTCAGGATGCATCCAATATAGATAACACTAAAATAGGTGTGAATCTGTGTAATACGACGGAAACTAGGGCCGTTAATGGATGTAACGGGATATGCGATGATCCTTCCCGTTGGGATCTTCAAGACTGCTATGATGGCGGAGGTGGAGTATATTTAAACGGCAGAATGACCACCCCGGCCCTATCTCTTACTACCAACGCTTGGCATTTTATAGAAGTTTATTACAAGATGAACAGCATATCCGGCGGCAAAGGACAGAATGACGGAATTATGCAGATGTGGGTTGATGGTACAAAATTAGTGGATTTCAATAATATTATATACCGTACAAACCAGCATTCGACGATGCAGTTCAACCAATTTGCGCTTTCTCCATATATTGGTGACGGTTCTCCAGTGGATCAATATCTTTGGATTGATGATTTAGTGGTCGCAACTTCTAGGTCAATACAGGGTATCATCGCTCCTTCATCCCCATCAAATCTCAGAGCAAAGTAGATGCGATGATATACTAAAATGCGTCCTGTCAAAAAGTTTAATAAGGTAACATTGAGTCGTGGTATTAAGGAGGTTTTTATGAAAAAGTTGCTTTACGGGTCAGGCGTTCTACTACTGTTTTATATAGCCCAATTTTTTTACTTACCTAGTATTGCATCTGCCACCACGCCAATCATTTCCAATGTATCCGGTGCCATACAGACAGGCCAGACACTCACTATCACTGGGACAACAATGATGGATGAGGACAAGACGAATTGGGATACTACTGTCGTCAATCTTCAATCCGGGACAGCGTATGGCTTTGAGGGTTCCGGCTTTGTGTCAGATGGATATGAATTTACCTCAGATGGTGATGGCGTTTACGTCGAATACAGCTCATCAGTAAAATTATCAGGGAACCAATCTGCGCACTTTCATATAGAAGGCCAGCATACTGACACCATAAGCCATAATCCTCACGCGAGCGCAGATATTTTTTACGGTATTAAGCAAAATCTCACGACAGTTTACGTGCGGGGGTACACCCGTTATGATGGGACGGGATGGCCAGATGGATGGTTCAAACATTGGTGGACCCTAGCAACTGATGGAAGTTATCTGGTTATGCAGCCAGATGCGAGCGGTCCGTCACTCCCTGGTGTATTTGATTATGGAGACTCTAATGGGGGAAATGTTATTAGCATTCCTAGTGGAACACTTGAGCGTGGCAGATGGTACTGCCTGGAACTGAAAATGCAAGTTAATAATGGACTAGTTGAACTGACCCCTTGGATAGACGGAGTGCAGGGAACAACCTACCGCACTCAAAATTCACCTGCAATTGAAATGGATTGGTATGAATTTGGAATTATCAATCTCAACGGGACTGACTCCAATTTTGTTGTTGACAACTATGTGGATAATTTTGCTCTCTCGAAATCATCAAGAATTTATTGCTCATCCATCATTGAAATTGGGAATAACGCTAACTACTCGACAGCAAAGAAAGTTTATCAGCAGCCTCTCTATCTCAGCGATGGCAGCATACAAATTAAAGCTAATCTGAAGTCACTGGGTGCTGGGCCATATTACCTGTGGGTAACTAACAATAAACAAGAAAGAAGCGCTGCCTATCTGCTAACTCCAGGTAAAATACCGATGTCACCATCGACTTTAAAAGTTCATTGATCTGCAGTTCCCAAACAAAACGGGGAGCACACCTCAGCGTTTCGTAATTGATGATTTTTTCAGTTGTTTTATCGATGAATTGAACCCATCTATTTAAAGAACTTCGGATAGAATTTCGGACGGGATCCTCGGTCCGGGGGCAGAAAGGATCTGATCATGAGCAAAAAGAGGAAGTTTAGGCTAAAATGACCTTTGACCGCTAATATGCGCTCCGATGATCACCAAGTGCGCCCGCTTGTCCTTTTCCAATCCTGCTTGCACGTACACTCCTCGGCCCATTGGGAAACAGCCTGCAAGGACGAGAGGTGCTGCTTCTTCCACTCCTCATATTCAGCCTGCCATTTGGCCTTCGGCCGGGCAATCGAGGCCGCCTACATAGGAGCGCCGCAGCCCAGTATCCGCCGAAGGGCGATGTCTAGGTCAACTTTGGCAAGATGACTCCAGAAGAAGGTTGCCCAATCTTTTGCCAGTCGCTTGAACTCATGCCCGCGCATTCCTCCGGCTAGGCGCGAATCGTCAGGAGGGGGTTAAGCGGGCAACGTTGTGTTAATGCTTGCTAAACATCAATGTTTGCGATATATGAATAAAAATGATCGCGGCATAAGCCTGTCGGTATTGCCGAGCTGGAATCGTGATCTCGCCGCACGGCACGCTGCAGGAGTGCTCGAAGTGTTCGCGCACTCAACCGGATACGCTAAGCGATATCCGAAAACAGAATACTGCATAAATTTTCGTGCCATCCGGTTACAGAATGATCTGTAACTAGGCCGAGAACCGGCCGCAGTAACGCACGCGGAGATGGAAATAAGACGCGCCAAAGGAAATACCTTTGTCGCGCATCTGTCGTTGAACCGTAAAACCCCCACTATAATTGTCCCTATGATTTAATGGTGGGTAGTTCATAAATGGAAACACTGCACTGATAAACCTCTCTTCAATACCCTGCACCCGCGGCCGACGGACTGTGATGGTACCGCTCATAAGAGTGAGTTTCCGTGAACCATTAAACCCATCAGATGCTTGGTTGCATTATGATTTCCGGCGGTTTAATAAATCGACACCTTCCACCTCCAGAATGTATTGAATGATCTACGGGACCATAGTTCTTACGGTTTCCTCCACGACCAGCAGGCTCAGGCGATTATCATTATTAACGATTATATATCCGCAAAACTGCTCATGTAGGCCCGCTGGATAAACTGCTACTTTTAATTCCGGCAATGGTTTCAATGCAATTAGGTTTATTCTGCCTGTTCTCGTATGAGATGGCCAAAAGGAGAATACACCCTGTTTACCGCTATAGAGAATTTACATAGAATAATATATATTAGCTTACATATGTATAGTTTGGAATTGCAAGCAGTTCTGTGATAATATGGAGAATCATCGGATTATCCCTTCCGATATATAAAATTTGATCGGCAAACCTTACTTTATCAGAAACGGTTAATCTGCTATCTTTTTTTAAGATAGTATCTGATTTTCGACTTTTTATATAAAAGAATCAACAAAGACAACGCTCTATATGAATAATATTAAAGTATTTAAATAAATTTAATATCTTTATAGGAAGGAAATCACGGTATAATTTAAAGAAATACGGCATCACGGCTATTGGTTGGGATTAGACGAGCTTTAACTGAAATCAACCAAAAATGGAAAGTAAGGTGCGGAGTGAAAGACGACATCACAATAGAATCTTTAAAAGAAATCGCGCTTTTTTCTTCTCTAACATCTGACGAGTTGCATCAGGTACGCGAGAAGATAGTCTTTAAGCGCTTCAAAAAAAATGAAATAATACTCCATGAAGAGAATACCAATGAATACATGTACATGATCCTTAAGGGAGAGGCAAAGGTGGTCAACACGACCGACAAGGGGAAAGAAATACTTATTACTATGCATCAATCGGGAGACTTCTTCGGTGAGCTCTCGCTGATCGATGGCAAAACTGCTCCCGCCACCGTAATAGCTACGAAGGATTCTGTTACCACCATTATATCAAAAAAAGATTTCTACTCACTCTTGTTCAGCCAAAGTCAAGTTCTTGAAAACCTGCTCCAGCTCTTATGTTCCCGGATTCGTGAATCCCTGAAAAAGATACAGATATTAAATTTTAATAACGCAGCTCAGCGAATAAAGATGCTGTTCCTCATGCTCTCGGAAACCTATGGAGAAAAAACAGAAAAAGGAACAATCCTGAAGATCAGGCTTATCCATCAGGATATTGCTGATATGATCGGCCTGACCCGTGAAACGGTAACGCGAATTCTTGACAAATGGCAGCGGGGTGGTGAAATAGAAATACTTCAAAACAGGTTCATTCTTCTCCGGCCTGAGTTTGAAACGATCACATTCTAACAATCTGTTCATGCTTTCTAAAAAGCCATAAACTATTTTATGCAAATTGCGTAGAGTAATGAATCAGATTGCATATTGCCCGCGCGATCTGTTCTCAAGTTCAACTCTCTCTTCAGCGGCATGAATGCAAATAGTCTTTACTATACTAGCTTTCCAGCCACAATTCCCATCCTTTTTGTCCTTCGCTTAAACTCCTTGTCCAGCCTCTCGATAATGTTCGTCGTCCGTAGGAGTATTTATTCCCTCCACGGAGAACTTAGAAGAAGGTTGGTCATCGTTCAATCCATTGGCTGAGTGAGAGCGTGGCCGAAGGAATACCCATTTTCACTTCTCTGAAACTCTTCGTAAATCTCCATTGCCTTCTCTCTGGAGGAAGTAAATGGATCGAAGATCGCCAGCAACCTGCTGCTTTATCTTCTGGGATGTCTTGGTCAGGACGTATCGAGCCAAAAGCGCCTGGCAGCGCCTTACTGAGGATTGCAGAAATTTTCCCGGAAGACCTTCTCCACGCCAGTGAAACTGTCTGTGATGCCCAACCGTAACTCTCCTTTCATATCCCGCTTTTTTAAGTACCCTGAATAACTGCGCCAGCCTTCCTCTGACTCGTTATCACAGCTCTGAATATACAGAACGAGTTTCGGCCAATCCTCCATTACGCCGATAGCCACGAGAAAGGAGCCCTTCTTAATTCTCTTGGCATCGCGCTTACGTCAAATAATTTTATTGCTTCGATGGATAAATTCCGGCTCCACTATTGCTCAATAGCTTTATGTTAGCTTTTAAATGATCTTGCTTATTTTCTGGTGAGATTTGTACCTGCCGATGGGTCGTCTACTGATGAGGGATGGGCTTGATTCCCGTGCCGTATAAGGGCGAAACATCCATGGCGATAGCATCCTGATGCTGGATGATCCAATATAAAACCGCTATCTTGAACTCTCCGGTCTTGAATCTCGGTATCCGGACATTCCTGATCATCTAAATTCAAAACATCCTGGAATAGGTGCCATTGCTATGGCTTGCTTCACCTTCGACCCGTGCGTCTTTCCCCCGGCCTAAAGAAGGGTGAGCACTGAGACGGTTTCAATTCAATGGGAAAGAATGCATCGGGGAATAAATCTTTACTCCCAGGGCCGACTTCACCGCCGGTCACACTGAGCAGATTATAATCCAACTCGTAAGACGTGTCGTTCCGCACCAACGAAACGTAGCTCATGATGCCTGCAGCGACATCAACATTGCTATGATGATGCGGTATTACGGCCCACTTGTTTTTCCTGATACGCTGTGGCAATTTGCTCAACCAGTTGCCTCAGCTTGTTCTCTTCATCGCGCGTGAATTGATCAGCCTTGGAATGGTGCTCGAAGTACTCGCAGAGACTAATCAGACGACGTCCGGATGGTTTTTATGGTCTTTAGCGGCCGAGCGTTCCTAAGGATCTTGTCAATTAAATCCGGCAAAAGGTCTTTTTTTGACCGGTCGGCGTTCTCTGCCGTGAAGAGAGTGTCCAACGACGCGATGAATTTTTTCAGATCATCTTCCCGGTAATTGTCTGAAGACAGAAGCTCTATGAACTGCGCTATTTTTTCGCTCAGAATGGATGCCAAGGAGTAGTCCCGCTTGGTAAATGGTTGAGAGGTCTTTTTGTTGTTCAGGTTAAGGACCCCGATTACTCGATCTCCTATCTTCAAGGGGAGCGACATCAGCGATTTCGTGGTATACTGCGATATGCTTTTCTTTGCGAAACGCGGATCGTTCTCGATATCTTCTATGAATAGAGGTTTCCCTTCGAGTGCGACCCAGCCTGCTATCTTATCGCCGAATTTTATCCTTGTCCTTTTGACGATGTCGTCATCCAGGCCTATTGCACTCTTCACCGTCAATTCGCTCGTGAGTTCATCGCCGAGCATGATTGAACAAATGTCCAGGTCCAGCAACTCTGAAATAAACTCTACGAAAGAATCCATGCTTCGGTCCACATAGGTATCGATCGTTTCCTTGGCCCTCTTTGGGATCCTCAGGGTTATGCGACAGCTGTTTGCGGCGTTCTGTGCCAAGAGATTCCACCGATGTGTCTCTGCAATATTTTTGGCAAGGTACAGCTTCAACCGGTCCTCCGGATGCTCTACTTGGAAAATGTACCGTCTGTCATGAAGAACAGGAACCACATTTTCCGGTAGCGCACGCGGTAATAATATGTTGACATTCACGCAACCGGTCTCGGTCGCAACGACCTGTATGGAATCACCTCGCTCGAGATGATAGCTGAGACCGTCAAATAAACTGGTAAAGAGCTGAATGACTTTGATCTTGTCTCCGATGATATCCAGGACGTTGTCTTGTGTATCGAGGGTAAGATTAATTCCCCGTCGTGACAGTATCGTCTTCAGAGACTTGGCATCCAGGAGTTCCTTGAATATATCCCTTAAATTGAGCGCGGTTTTTTTGATTATTCTCGCCTCGTCCTCAAGTCTCAGAAAGTTTAGAAGGTTCTCCACAAGCGAGATGAGCTTGTCGGTCTCCGTTGAGATGATTCCCTGAAATTCTTGGTTATCTTCTTTAGATATATTTTCGGTCTGTTGCAAAAAATATATCGCGCCTTTCACTGAATTCAGGGGAGTGCGAAGCTCATGTGAAATGCGGGTAAGAAATTCGGTTTTTAAAATATCCGTTTCGACAAGCTTTTTATTGATATCCTCGAGTTCCTCCGCCTTCGACTTCAACTGAGCCAAAAGGAAGGCGTTTTCAAGAGCGATAGCTGCATTATTTGCAAGGACCTTGAGCAGCTCAAATTCATCAACACTGAATGGCGTGCCGTCCCGTTTGTCGTTGATGTTGATAATGCCGAGTAATTTATTTTTACTGATAATGGGACAAGAAATAAAAGATTTTGTTTTGTAGTGGTCACGCCGGAAACTCTTAAAGTTGTCGTCTTTTTCAATATCCTCCACCAGGACGGGAGTAGGGTTCTTGGCCACCATGCCCGCAATCCCCTCGCCGATTTTTACCCTGTAGCTCCTGATCAACTGAGGATCAAGTCCCCTTGCAGCTAGGATACGGAGCTCATCCCGCTCTGTTAACAGCATGAGGGACCCTTTTTCGGCATAGGCGTAATTTAAGGCGAGGTCTAGCAGCAGAGATGCAATTGCAGTGAAATCATCGGTAATGACGATTGCATCAGAGAGTTCTTGAAGGATATCAAATTTTGCTTTAAAAATATCAGCTTTTTTCATGAGCCGCAGCTCCAGCACAGTGCAAGCGCATCACATTTTAGCTCGTCGTCGCCGACATCATAAAATTTTATTGCGGCGGCAGAAATGCTAAGGCTCCTTAAGTCTTTTATAGAACGTTTTTCTCGATATTCCGAGCTTCTTTGCCGCTTTTGACTTGTTCCCGTTGCACACGAGAAGCGCATCACTGATAGCCTGACGTTCAAGTACTTTGAGCGGCTTCACGGAGCCCACGGATTTTATTTTCTGATGATGGGACAGGATTTCCTCGGGAAGCTCCTGTATGGTGACCCGCTCGGCTCGTGCAAGAACGACAGCCCGCTCAATGACGTTTTTGAGCTGTCTTACGTTTCCTGGCCAATCATATTGCATGAAAATATCCATAACCTCGTCGGAAAGGGAGAACAGCTTGTTCTCGCGCAAAGAGAAATTGTTGATAAATTCCGATACCAGCAGCGGAATGTCATGTCTTCGTTCGCGAAGGGGAGGAACATCTATCCGCACGACGTTTATTCGATAAAAAAGATCTTCTCTGAACCTGCCTTCTTCTACTTCCTTCCTGAGATCCCGGTTTGTTGATGAGATAAGCCGGAAATTAACCTTGAATTTTTTGTTCGTTCCAAGCCTTTCAATCTCTCGTTCCTGCAATACTCGTAACAGTTTCGACTGAACTGAGAGCTCGACTTCACCGATTTCATCGAGAAAGATGGTGCCTTCTGCTGCCTCCTCAAATTTCCCCGCCCTATTTGCTGCGGCGCCCGTAAAAGCCCCTTTTTCATGTCCGAAGAGTTCTGATTCGATGAGTTCCCGCGGTATGGCGGCGCAGTTGACGGCGACAAACGGTTTATTATATCGCTTCCCGGTGTAATGGATATTACGCGCGATTACTTCTTTGCCCGTACCTGTTTCTCCCTGGATCAGGATACTGCTTTCCGAGTCCTTGACCGTTTCAATGGTTTGAACAATCTCGGTCATTGATGGAGCTTTCCCTATTAGAGGGTGCAGGTTTTTTTCCTGGAATACGCTTTTTTTCAGGGACGCGAACTGTTTTTTCGCTGAATGCTTTTCTATGGCTTGTGCAAGAACATTCTTCAGCCTTGGGTAGTCAGGCGGCTTGATAAAATAATAGAATGCGCCACTGGTCATGGCACTTACTGCGGATTCAACTGTACCATATGCGGTAAGAAACATGACCGGCATGTCGGGATGGTGTTCGGAGACGTATTTAAAAAGCTCAAAGCCGTCCTTATCGGGCATTTTCAGATCCGTGATGATGGCATCCACATCCTCATTGTGGATGATGCCCACAGCGCTGTCGACATTCATTGATTCGAGAACATGATAACCCTCTTCCTTCAGAATCACCGAGAGCACTCTGATGGCATTGGGTTCATCGTCAACAATCAGTACTTTTTTGCTGTCCATCATAATAATTCCCTCATGCGGTATGCTGCGATGGAATAAATAACTTTATGGTTGTTCCTATATTCTTCTTGCTGTCAATCTCCAGGTGACCGCCATAGTGTTTGAGAATCTCATAAGTAATAAAGAGACCAAAGCCTCTCCCGTTTTCTCTGTCCTCAGAAGAGAGATCATCAATTTTTCTATCGCTCATTCCGGGACCGGTATCGGAAATGGCAATCACGACAAAAATCCTGCCCGACCGTTCCTCGGTGAACGTTCTGATTGTTAGCTGTCCACCGTCAGTCATGGCATCTATCGCGTTGTTGATCACGTTAAGAATGGCCTGTTCCAGATGAAATGAATTGATCATTATTGGAGGAATGCTCCCTAAGTCGTAGTGAGACTTAACATTCCGCGTGTATATCTGCAGAGAAGTAAAAATCTCGATCTTTTTGAGTAATGAATTGATGTCCGTTACTCTTACTTCCGTCTCCGACACGGACGAACTAAGAAATCTTGATATGAAAGTCTCAAGGCGTGAAATTTCTTCTTCCATTATCTTCGTGAATTCAATAAGCGGTTCTTCGTAGTCATACTTCTCTCTGAGATAAACAACGGCTCCTTTTATGGCATTTAAAGGATTTCGCACCCCATGGGCGAGCGTGGATGCTATTTTGCCGATGTCGATAAGTCTCTGCGATTGATTCAGTCTCTTTGCTACTGCGCACGTCGAATGGGGAGATATAATAACTTTGACCGAGTCAACTTTGTGATTACTGGACTTAATTGGCTTGATTCTTATGTCTGCTTTAATGCGGCCATAGAGGCAATTAAAAGAATATCCTTTCAGCGACAGGGTCTTGTCATTCTTGATGGCTTCCGAAAGAGCATCCTTATTCTCAGTAAATATTCTGGGAAATATTTCGTAATATTTCTTTCCGATAATATCGGTTGAGGATTGCCCGGTAAACTCTGCAACCTCTTTTTCCCAGGAAGATATGCATAACTTCTTATCGGCAGAAAAAGATATTTCTTTCATTGGAAAATATCCTGTCAAATATGCTTGCCCTCAGACTATCACCGGGGGCTGTATAGTTTCAAGATGACTTCGAAATCCTGGTGGTTCCTAGATATCCTCAAGCTACTACGAAAAGGCTCTGGTAAGAGATGCGAACTCCGTGTCATTCACCTTTACTCAACAAATAAGAATTATAGTACCGATGCGATGCACCAGTAGTCTCATTCCAGTCGGTAGTTGTGCTGTGTGGAGTAAGCAGTAATTTCCGGGGAAATGACTTTAGAATAAGGCAAAAAAAGTCATTAATTATTAATATGATATGACCAATTATCACCTTGAAGTGGCGTGTCACTTTCCTTGCCGTTAAGAATAATCTAATGCTCGAATACGCAAGAATTACTATATTGTAAATATAAACCCTTATCTATACCCGTTACCGGGTATTTCCCGGGTATATTATTGACAAACACACATTTTATTTAATGTTATTTGAGGACTCTTTATACTCTTAAACTATTGAAATAAAAATTAATTCAAATAATATCAAATTAAATCTCGAGATTCGCCATATAACAGGTATTTGTTACATAAAGCGGTTTCACTATCGGGTAATTTTTTAATTTAGCTGGATCTTGAAAATAGATTCTATATAATGATTTAGATTTTAGTTTCATTATACCATAAAAATGTTTTTCTAATACTTTTTATATACATTATAAAAAAATAAGGAACAATAATAATAATTACAGATCATCATAAACCCATGATGATTATGGATAGATTATTAAGAAAGTTCAGTACCGGCCACACATTGCTTAGATAATTTTATTAATCAAATACTTAACATACATTATTAAATATTAAGGGTCTGATTTTGCTCGTTTTTTACGGACTCTTTAAAATGTTAAAAGTTTTTTGGGTCCAAAATCTTCAGTTTATCCTGAGCTTTAAAAATTATCCCCAGACTCTCTCTGACGATTCATAGTGATTAAATAGAGTTTATGCCGCACCTTCTATACATCCATATCAGCGCTGTTGCGAGCGAAAAGTGCGGTAACCGAATGTGTGGAGGTATCGTTAGTACTAGGATAAATGCTTTCGACCCGGTTAGCTTAGGCTCAAAACTTGACCGATTGCAGGAATGAAATCCTTTTTCCTCGACATGACCCGCGGGACGGTACAGGTATCATTCTCTACCTTCACGTTGAACGCTTTCTCTACAATCCAGGTCTCGCCCTTCAGCAGGATTCGCTCCTGTCCCTTGCCGAGGGGATTTAGCACCAGCAGCACCGTGAGATCATAGTTGTTTTTTGAACGCAATCGCTCGAGTTCAGCAACCAACTCCCGCTCGCGCGCGTCGATTTCCGCACAGTCCAAAGACATCATCTGGCTCACGCCCAGTTTTTTCCCTCCGATGAGGAATTCTTTGAAGTCCGCCGCGATCAGATCCGCTGCGCTCTTGTTCTCAAAATTGATGCTTTCATGGAGCAGTTCCTTTGCATATGATTGTATCTCGATGCCGGCAATCTCGGCCAAACGATGGGCTGCGACGCGGTCCCTTTCTGTTGTGGTCGAAAGCGTCAAAAGCAAGGTATCCGACAAGATGCCGGATAGAAGTATTCCTGCAATCTCCCGAGGAATGTGCGTCTGGTATAGGAACATGATTCCTGCCACGACGGTGCACGTGCTCCCGACGGGGTCGTTATATACGTATATTGGCGCCGTGGTTGAAATATCACCCACACGGTGGTGGTCAATAATTTCAAGGATCTCGGCTTCTTCGATTCCGTCGACGGCCTGCGAAAGCTCGTTGTGGTCCACGAGAATGGCAAGTTTGCGCACAGGATTGAGAAGGTCCGTTCGCGTGATGAAGCCGATCAGCCTGTTATCGCTGTCCACGACGACGACGGAGCGGTAATCAGACTCCACGATCTTCGCCCGGACCTCCGCCATAGGTGTATAGAGCCCAACGGTGGGACAGGACGTCGTCATGATCGATGATACAGGCTCAGACATGGTCATGAGCTGGACAGTGGCAAAGGCTGGATGGCGCGATGAGAGGAGGAGCACATCCTTTTCCTTGGCCGCCGCGATGACCTCTTGGGTAATTTGAGCGTTGTCTGTCACGATGATGGCCGAACAACCCATTCTGATGAGCTCAAGCTGGACATCATTCTGATCGCCGACAACAACGACATCACCAGGACGCACGCGGTTTAGTATGGTCCCGCGCTGCATAGCGGCAATCAACACCTTGCCGGTCAGCACCGTTATCTGTTTCGTATTGCTGATGACATGGCCATCGAGCGTCTTCAAAAGAATATCGAGCTCGATGGGCGCCTTGGACAGGTCTGCAAAACCTACGCTGTCCATGTAATGGCGTGCGATGTCCTTTAGACCCACGACGCCTGCCAGCCTGTTGGACTCGTCCACCACCGGGACAGACCGCACACCTTGCTCGCGCATGAGACGGGCGAGAGCCTGGATGGAGTCCCTGACACCGACGGCAATGGGGCGTTTGAGGTCTATGTCGCTCACCGTGGCTACGAGGCTGTCGATCTCCGCAGAGACAGGCACCCCGAACTTCTCCAGCACGAAGGCAGTCTCGTGATTGAGCTTACCCGCTCGTACGGCCGTGAATACATACCGCTTATCCGTGACGTTCTTGAAGTATGCGTAGGCTATCGCAGAACACACTGAATCGGTATCCGGCGTGATATGACCCACAACATAGACGTTTTTTACCCGTTCAGGGCTCATAGGAACATTTTTCCCCGCTTTAGTTCGATGTCATCAGTATTACCGTAACAGGGCGACGATTGTCAAGCATATAATCGGTCCGGACCCTATTGCAATGCACGGGAATTTTTGGCGTTTTGCCCTTGACAACTCCGTGCAGTTTTGTATATAGTGCTTACTCTGTAAGTCACTGGGGGATCGTCCAGTGGTAGGACGACAGGCTCTGAACCTGTTTACGGGGGTTCGAATCCTCCTCCCCCAACCAAAGACCGACAACAGTAAGCAGTTCTCAGAAAAGGAAAACTCCAAGCAACATCTTTTTTTTACTGATAACTGCTGACTGATTCCTGATCACATTTCTCCGCATCAAAACGGTCCCATCGTCTAGCGGCCTAGGACGCTGGCCTCTCACGCCGGAGACACGGGTTCGATTCCCGTTGGGACCACCAATTAAACCAGCCCCTATCCAAATGACAAGCATCCGATTATTTTGCTGACTGCAAAAAATGTTTTGGCAAATTGGAATCGAAACATCTCTGATGCGACAGGAAGCCCGGAGGCCATTGCCATAGCAGATGCATATCCAGAGCGGACACCTGAATAGAACGTCTACCCCTATAACCTGAGGAATATCTATTTCAGGTTCTCACCTATTACCGACGCCATTCCATAATATGTGACCAGAAGATGACACAGTTACTTCAATCCGGAGTTAGATGGGTTAAGCTACTGCGAAATATCCACGGTAAAACGAGGCTGTGAAAATCAGTGCAACAAATTCACCTTGAATTGATGGTAAAAATACTGTATCCTTGTATCCGGTTACGAGAACATTCCAAACGCAACAAGGAGAACCGGCACCGGTGTCAGATCCATCCGTTTCTATTCCTCCTCCGGCCACAAATGGCCTCACGCTTTCCATTATCCCGCTCGGCGGCGTCGGCGAAATAGGGTTGAATATGACCGTGCTTGAATGCGGCGACGACATCATTGTCGTCGACGCAGGCCTCATGTTCCCTGATGAAGAGATGCTCGGAGTGGACATCGTGATTCCTGATTTTTCCTATCTCATTGACAACAAGGACCGCATCCGCGGTGTTGTGCTCACCCACGCTCATGAAGACCATATAGGCGCGCTCCCGTTCCTTCTCCGGGAGCTTAATGTCCCCATTTACGGCACACGACTCACGCTCGGGTTCGTGAGAGAAAAGCTCAAAGAGCACGACCTGGACAGCGAGGCGCAGCTTCTTCCAGTACGGCCCCGGGAAATAGCGGAGCTCGGCTGTTTCAGGGTCGAATTCATCCGCGTGACCCACAGTATAGTGGACGGCGTTGGCCTCGGCATCACCACGCCCGTAGGCCGTGTAGTGCACACCGGTGACTTCAAGATCGACCCCACGCCTGTTGATGGCGAGGTGATGGACTTGCGCACGTTCGCGGAGTACGGTGACAAGGGCACCCTCGTGCTCCTATCGGACAGCACGAATGCGGGGAAGGGGGGCTACACTTTTTCGGAGAAAGAAGTGCGGCGAGGACTAGAGGACATTTTCGGCCGTGCCAGGGGCAGGATCGTCGTCGCGACCTTTGCTTCGAACATCCACCGCGTGCAGCAGATCATAGACGTCGCCGTGATGCACAACAGGAAGGTGATCCTGAACGGCAAAAGCATGATCGCGAACGCCCAGATCGCGCTTGACCTCGGCTACCTCCATATCCCGCCTGACACGTGGCACAAGATCGACGCGCTCAAGACACTACCCGACGACCAGATAGTGATGATTACCACCGGAAGCCAGGGCGAGCCCATGAGCGCACTTTCGCGCATGGCCGCGAATGAGCACAAGCACTTTCAGATCAAGAAGGGCGATACTATCGTGCTTTCATCCAAAATGATTCCCGGGAACGAGCGCGGCATTACGCGTATCATCAACCACCTGTTCAAGCACGGAGCGGAAGTGTTCTACGAAAAAGTTTCAGAAATCCATGTTTCCGGGCACGCGTCCAAAGAAGAGCTCAAGCTCATGCTGAGCCTCATTAAGCCTACATATTTCATTCCCGTGCACGGCGAGTACCGCCACCTCGTGTATCATGCCCAGCTCGCCAGGAAGGTGAACATCCCCGAGGAGAACATCTTCATCCTCGAGAACGGCGAGGTGATGGAGTTCACCAAAAACAGCGTGCAGCGCGCCGGTGTCGTGAACGTCGGCAGGGTGTACATCGACGGCAAGACCGCAGGCTCGACGGTGGATGCGGGCGTGGACACGGTAGTGCTCAGGGACAGGATGAAGCTGGCCCATGACGGTGTGGTGATTGTCATCCTCGGCATCGAAAAGACTTCGGGCAAAGTGGTCACGGGGCCAGACATCGTGTCGCGAGGCTTCGTGTTCGAGGACGCGTCCCAGGAGCTTTTAGCCGAGGTAAAGGACGTGGTCACGGACACTCTGCTGCTCATGATTCCCGAGGCAAAGGGTGATTGGTCCCTTGTGAGCGCCCGGGTGCGAAGCGCTCTCAAGAAGTTCATTAATAAGCGCATGGAGCGCAGGCCTATGATCCTGCCGATCATCATGGAGATTTGACGAAATATCCTTCAAAAAGATAATAAGCTGTCGGTATGCGTGAAGAAATGCGTTGTTTCGCAGAAGGCAGGCAAGCCCTCCAATATTAAGCTATAATCTACATTGAACTTACCGCTCATAATTTCCCGCAGCCGAATGGGCGCATTTCTCCAAAAGTTGCTCTCAATCGAGGTTCTAGATGGTCAATAGCAGGAATAGCAGCTTCCAATACGACAAGCTCGGCAACGATCCGTCGTCTCTCAAGCGATCGCTTTCGAACCGCCTGATTTACTCACTAGGCAAAGACCCGATTACTGCCACGCATCGCGATTGGTTCCATACGACGGCCTACGCTGTGCGCGAGCGGCTGATCGAACGCTGGATGGAGACAATGCGCAGCTACTACCGGTCCGATGCCAAGCGCGTCTACTATCTCTCGATGGAATTCCTCACAGGCCGGCTTCTCACGAACAGCCTTCTCAACATGGGATTTTACAGCGAGTGCCGCAGGGCGCTTGCTGACCTTGAACTGGACATCGACCGGATCAGTGAACTAGAGGCGGATGCGGCGCTCGGCAATGGAGGGCTCGGAAGGCTTGCGGCCTGCTTTCTCGATTCTATGGCCACCCTGCGCCTGCCGGGATACGGGTACGGCATCCGCTATGAGTACGGCATGTTCAACCAGCGTATCGAGAACGGCTACCAGGTAGAGCATCCCGACAACTGGCTTCGGTACGGCAATCCATGGGAGATCCCTCGCGCCGAGATTCTCTTCCCGGTGAAGTTCGGCGGCCGCGTGGTGCAGTTCAGGGACGAGCAGGGCCATGCGCGGTTCCACTGGGTGGACACCGAGGACGTGATGGCCATGGCCTACGATACGCCGGTGCCCGGGTACGATACTACCACGGTGAACAACATGCGCCTCTGGGCCGCGAAGGCGTCACGCGACTTCAATCTTAAGTATTTCAATGAGGGAAACTACATCAAGGCCGTTGAAGACAAGAACGAATCGGAGAATCTCTCGAAGGTGCTCTATCCCGACGACACGACATTGATGGGGCGTGAGCTGCGGCTCAAGCAGCAGTATTTCTTCGTCTGCGCATCACTCCAGGATATCATGCGGCGCTTCATAAAACTTCACCCCTCGCTCGACGCACTCCCAGACCGGGTTGCGATCCAGCTGAATGATACCCATCCCTCGATCGCCATTCCCGAGCTCATGCGCGTTCTGATCGATGTCCATCGCCTGGACTGGGACCGGGCGTGGGATATTACGCGGCGCACCTTTTCCTACACCAACCATACGCTCATGCCTGAGGCGCTCGAGACTTGGCCGGTAAGCCTGTTCGAGGCGATCCTCCCTCGCCATTTGCAGATCATCTACGAGATCAACTTCCGCTTTCTCGAAGACGCGCGGCACCGCTATCCCGGAGATGTGGATCTCCTGCGGCGTATATCGATTGTAGACGAGGCAGGAGGGAGGCGTCTGCGCATGGCCCACCTGGCCATTGTCGGAAGCCATAGGGTCAACGGCGTATCGCAGATCCACACCGACCTCATGAAGAAGACCATTTTCGCTGATTTCGAGCGGCTCTTCCCTGGCAGAATCATCAATATCACGAATGGTATCACACCGCGGCGCTGGCTGCACCAAGCCAATCCTGGCCTGTCCTCGCTTATCACGTCGCGGATAGGCACGGGCTGGCTCAGCAATCTCTCAGAGCTTGAGAAGCTCGTTCCCCTCGCAGAGGAAAGTTCGTTCAGGAATGAGTTCCTTGGTGTGAAGCAGGCAAACAAGGCGCGGCTGGCCGAGATCATCAAGATGCGGCTTAAGCTGACGGTGGACCCGGCGTCGCTTTTCGATGTGCAGATCAAGCGTATCCATGAATACAAACGGCAGCTCTTGAACGTGCTCCATATCGTTACCCGCTATAATCGTATCCGGGCGGGCCGCACTGGGAGCTCGGTGCCGCGCACAGTAATCTTTAGTGGCAAGGCCGCGCCCGGCTATGCCATGGCCAAGCTGATCATCAAGTTGATCCACAGTGTCGGAGACATCGTGAATAATGATCCGTTGGTCGATGGTCTTCTAAAAGTGGTGTTCATCCCCAACTACAGCGTTTCGAACGCGGAGAAGATCATTCCGGCCTGTGATCTGTCAGAACAGATATCAACGGCCGGCACAGAGGCTTCTGGCACGGGTAACATGAAGCTGGCCCTGAATGGAGCGCTCACCATCGGCACGCTTGATGGCGCCAATATTGAGATGAAAGAGGAGGTCGGGGAGGATAATATTTTCATTTTCGGTCTCACGGCCGAGGATATCGCTGCGCTTCGAGCAAAGGGGTACAAGCCCTGGGACATTTATAATACAACCGAGGAACTCCGGCAGGCGCTTGACATGATCGCCGGCGGTTACTTCTCGCCTGACGAACCGCATCGCTTCAAACCGATTTTCGATGCACTTACCGGCTGCGGCGACCATTTCCTGCTGCTCGCGGACTATGTCTCCTATATAGCGTGCCAGGAGAGGGTCGACGCGTTGTACCGCGATCGCGAAGAGTGGAGCAGGCGCGCAATCCTGAACGTGGCCGGTATGGGTTGCTTTTCGAGCGACCGTACAATTCGTGAATACGCCGAGAACGTGTGGAAGGTGACAGCTGTAGAGCCTTGAAACATGAGGAGGAGCCATGAAAGCACTCTACTATGACGAATTCAGAGCTCACAGGGGAATCAAGATCGGCGATCTTCCGGTTCCTGAGATAGCCGATAACGAAGTGCTGGTCCGCATAAAGGCTTTCTCTCTCAACCACCTTGACGTCTGGGTCATGGGCGGCAAATACCCGGCCCAGGTCCCTCTGCCTCATATCTTTGGTTCCGATGCATCGGGTGTTGTCGAAAAAGCTGGGAAGAGCGTCCAGCATATTAAGGCCGGGGACTTAGTGATTGTCTTTCCCGGACTTTCCTGCGGGCACTGTGAGCGATGCATGAGCAGGCACGACAATGAGTGCAAGGAGTTTTCCATCATCGGGATCAAGAATAACGGCGTGTCAGCAGAATATGTGAAGGTTCCTGCATCGAATATCTTCAAAAAACCAGAAGGCCTTTCGTTCGAAGAAGCGGCGGGCATCGGAGTGACCTACACGACCTCTTGGAACGCCCTTGTTCTGCGCGCGGGCATCAGGCAGGGTGATACGGTTCTTATCCACGCCGCTGGAAGCGGTGTGGGCACAGCCCTCATCCAGGTGGCAAAGCTGTATAATGCCACAGTCATCACTACTGTGGGTGATGACTGGAAGGTTCCAAAGGCGAAAGAGCTTGGTGCGGACTTTGTAATCAATCATCGAAAGGAAGACTTTGCCGAGGCGGTGAAGCGGATAACGGAGGACGAACTGGCGGATATCGCCGTAGACCACGTGGGCATAGCCACGTTCAACAAGTCTTTATCATGCCTCAAGAAGGGTGGCAGGATGGTGACCTTTGGCGCCACGAGTGGGGATGAAGTTCCGCTAAGTCTCCGCTATATATTTGGCAAAAACATTACGATACATGGGGTTTACGTTGGGCCGAAAGCCGCGGTCCACGAATATCTCAGGCTCTTCCCGCATCGGCTCAAGACCGTTGTCGATTCCGTGTTTGAGTTTGCCGACGCTCAAAAGGCATATGAAAAGCTCCTGAGTAGGCAGTTCTTCGGGAAAATTGTCGTGAAGATTTAGAGGCTTGGGCAAACACTCTAGACAGCCTGCTTCCGGTTTATATCCCAACAGAACGCAACACTGCTACTATGCCCGTTCAAAACATCTTGAAATCCTGAGTGCTTTGTGAAATAATGTGTTCACGATATTTCCGAATTCTTTTTTCTCGCGGTCTGAGGGGCAACCATGTTCCTGACAATCCTGCTCATCATCCATGTCATGGGTGTCATCATCTGGACTGGCGGGGTGGCTTTCATGACCACGGTGATCTTCCCCTTGATGTATCAGACCGAAGGATCCCTCGAGAAAGCACTCCTGTTCCAGCGTGTCGAACATCGGTTTGCCAGTATGGTGAGATGGCTTATAGCGATCGTCGGCATAACGGGTTTCTGGTTATTGTATGCGAAATATGGCTTTGGGATCTTGGCACAAAAGCATGGCTTCGGCGTCCTAATCATGATTTTTGCGTGGGCGATCTATACGGTAATCCTTCTTTCCGAGCGCAAGATTTTTGGCAAGATCTTTGCCGACCCCGAAAAAATCGACATGAACAATGCGCTCAGGATTATCAACAGGATGCACTGGGCACTGTTGGTCATCAGCTTTTCTGCCGTGGCCGGAGGCGTGTGGTTCGGACATAACCGATAATGCGGAATGCGGATCTCGGATTGGGGAAAAATCTCAAGAAATGGATTGGGGATTTTAAATGATGTTTGAGGCAATAATCCTCGGCATCATACAGGGACTAACGGAGTTCCTGCCCGTATACGACCCGCTCGTTCAAGCCTTTTACCGGCAAGAGGAATGGAAGTTCTGATATGGCGGTTTCAGCAGAAAAACATAAGCACTGGAACGAGGTGATAGGCTTGCTCCTGTTCGCCATCGGACTCCTGATTTTGCTCGGCCTTGTTTCGTACAATGCAGCCGACCCATGTTTCAGTGTCTCGGGCTCCGGTGGTGAAACAAAAAACTACATTGGAATCATTGGGGCCTATCTTTCCGATGCGCTCCTGCGCCTCTTCGGTCTGTCCGCCTACTTCATTCCGATCTTCCTCTTTGGATACGCTGTGTTCCTTGCGCTCGGCAGGCAGGCCGTCCATCCTCACCTCAAGAAGATCGGCGGCATCGTTCTCTTCATTTCGGCCTCGGCGTTCTTCGGGCTCCAGGGCAGTACGGTTCGGCTCTTTGGCGAAGATGTCCCCTCGGGCGGCATGCTCGGTGGTTTCATTTCCTATCTTCTCCTAAAAGGATTCTACGCCACGGGTGCCTACATCATCACGTTCACTTCAATAGTAATCGCCCTCATGCTGCTTACGCCGTTCTCGCCACTTAAGGCATTTGCCTGGCTCCGCGGCCTTTCTGGCAGCATGATGGAGAAGCTGGACCTTCTCATTACCATCTACCAGGGTCGCAAGGAAAAGGCCAGAGAGGCGAAGCAGAGGCCGGTACTGCCAAAAGAGCCTCCGAAGATCATTGAGACGCAAAAGCAGCAGTCTTCGGTGCAGCGGGAGCCTAAGCCTGCTAAACCGGTACAGGCAACCTTCGAGTTCATGGAAAGCAAAGAAGCCAAGAGTGCGTACAAGCTTCCGTCACCGGAGCTGCTTGATCCGATTCCCCCGGCAGTGAAAAAGGTTTCGAAAGAAGACATGCTGGCACAGTCCGAGCTTCTGGTGCGCAAGCTCCTTGACTTTGACATCCAAGGCCGCGTGACACAGGTCTATCCGGGGCCTGTGGTGACCATGTTCGAGTTCGAGCCCGCTCCCGGGGTGAAGGTCAGCAGGATTGTGAATCTCGCCGACGACCTGGCCCTGGCCATGAAATCGTCCTCTGTGCGCATCGTGTCACCACTCCCGGGAAAGGGCGCTGTAGGCATCGAGGTGCCCAATAATACCCGGGAGACGGTTTATTTCCGCAATATTCTCGAGTCACCTGATTATCAAGCGAGCAAGTCGAAGCTCAAGGTACCTTTGGGTAAGGACATTTTCGGCGCGTCGGTGGTATCGAGTATCGACAAGATGCCCCATCTCCTGATTGCCGGCGCAACGGGATCTGGAAAAAGCGTAGCCATCAACACCATCATCCTCGCCCTCCTGTACGGTGCCCGGCCGAACGAGGTAAAGCTCGTGCTGGTTGATCCGAAAATGCTCGAGCTCTCCCTCTATAACGACATCCCTCACCTGCTCTCACCAGTTGTTACCCAGCCCAAGCGCGCAGCCGAAACGCTCCGTGCGCTCGTCGCAGAGATGGAGCGCCGATATCGGGAGCTCGCACAGAAAGGGTCCAAGAACATCGATTCATACAATAAGTCGGTGTCTGAGGCAGAGCGACTTCCGTACATTGTGGTGATAATAGATGAGCTCGCGGACCTCATGATGACAGTCCAGCGCGAGGTCGAGGACGCTATCATGCGTCTAGCCCAGATGGCGCGTGCCGCGGGCATCCACCTCATTGTTGCTACACAACGCCCCAGTGTTGACGTGATCACCGGACTTATCAAGGCCAATCTTCCGGCGCGGATCTCCTTTCAGGTTTCATCCAAGACCGATTCACGCACCATCCTGGACGCCAATGGCGCCGAGAACCTGCTTGGCATGGGTGACATGCTCTTCCTGCCGCCCGGCACTTCCCATCTTATCCGCGTGCACGGATGCTTCGTGTCCGAGGCCGAGATCAAGCGCGTGGTGGAGTTCGTGAAGAATCAGGCAAAACCCAACTACGAACTTTTGGCCCAGAGGGTGAAGGAAGTAGCTGAGGCCGCGGAAACTTCAAGCGAGAACAGCGAGCGCGACGAGCTTTACGACCGCGCTGTGGAATTGGTCCAAATGAACGGCCAGGCATCGACGTCGTTCCTCCAGCGAAGGCTGCGCGTTGGCTACAACCGTGCGGCGCGGATGATCGAGATGATGGAGGAGGACGGCATTGTAGCGCCTGCTGATGGCGCTAAACCCAGGGAAGTGCTGGTGCGCAAGAACATGGACGGCACCGTGAGGAGTTTGGATGAATAACAACATATGGACCAGAATGTTTACTGTGGGGTGTTTTATTCTTTGTGCATCGACTGCGGCGACGTCCGCAGAGACATTAGATGAGGCGATTGCGTCCGTCGAAAACCATTACCGGCAGTTGCATGACCTCACGGCAAAGGTGACGCAGAACAACCTGCTGAAGTCCATCGGCAAGACGCAGAAGTTCGAGGGCACGCTCTGGATCAATAAACCGGGTAAACTCAGGCTTGAGTATACGAACGGTCAGCTCATCCTTATCGATGGCAAAGTGGCCCTACTCTATTCGAAGAAAAGCGAGCAGGTGATCAAAAAAGCTTTCACGGATTTTGAACAGATGAACATTCCCGTTGCATTCCTCCTCGGCGCCGCACATATTCGGGATGACTTCGAGGTATTTCAGCCTGATGCGAAAACTCTACACCTTCTTGAATTGAGGCCGAAGAAGGAGGGTGCGGCTATGAAGAAGCTCAGGATCCAAATCGAAGAGGCTGGACGCATCATCGGGCTAAGCATATTCGACAAATCGGGCAATGTCACGGAGATAGATTTTTCGGACATAAGGGAAGACACGGGTTTCGACAGCAAGCTGTTCACCTTCAAGGCCCCCAAGGGCACGGAGATTATAGAACAGTAAGATGCAAGATCCCATATCCCGAAGACTACGGTTCAAGATCTGCCCTTGGGTGTTGCGGATTAGCCATCGAGCATCATATTTACAGTGAGGAGGAATGCATGGCAGCAGAAAACTCATTTGACGTTGTTTCGAAGATTGATATGGCCGAGGTGACGAACGCGGTGAGCCAGGCCCTGAAAGAGATCAGCCAGCGGTTCGATTTCAAAGGAAGCAAATCCAATATCACGCAGGAGAAGGACGCGCTCGTGATTGTTTCCGATGACGAGTACAAGCTCAAGAGCGTGGTCGATATTCTCCAGACCAAGCTCGTGAAACGTGGGGTGCCGATCAAAAACTTGTCATTCGGCAAGGTGGAGCCCGCCCAGGGTGGCACCGTGCGGCAGCGTGCGACGCTCCAGCAGGGGATACCGACAGACAAGGCCAAAGAGATCGTGAAGGCAATCAAGGATTCCAAGATCAAGGTCCAGGCGTCAATTCAGGCCGACCAGGTCAGAGTATCCGGTAAGAACCGAGATGATCTCCAGTCCGTAATCCAGCTCTTGAAGGGAAAAGAGTTCGGCCTGGATCTCCAGTTTACGAATTACCGGAATACATGATTACTATGCCTGTATTCCGGTTCTCTTGAGCGGAAGCTCCGCTCTATCTAGCTGATTATTAACCTTGCTTTTTTCATTCAAACTGCTATGATTTGTCGAAGAAATGCTTAATAGGGAGAGTGCATGAGCCTTGTCGGCAGGCTGGAAGACCTTGCGTTGCCCGATATCTTCCAGATCATCAGTCTGAGTAAAAAGACCGGCACCCTTATCGTGCGAAGCCGCAAGGGGACGGGGATGGTCGTATTCAAGGGCGGACAGGTAATTCAGGCCGCGAGCGATAGCATCCGCGATTCTCTCGGCAATATCCTCGTCTCGCAGGGCATGGTGACCGAGACTGCGCTGTCCCGGGCGTTGGCGCTTCAAAATGGGGAGTCCGAGAAACCCCTCGGTATGATTCTCGTGGAGATGGGCGCCGTCCCTGCACAAACGCTCGAAACCGTCGTGCGCAAACAAATCGAGGAGATCATCTACGATCTGCTCGCGTGGGAAGAGGGTTTTTTCAATTTTGAGCTCGGCGAGATAATTCCAAAGGATAAGATCGAGATAGACACTCAGGAGTTTCTGCTCAAGTCCGGCATCAGTGCCGAATATCTCCTCATGGAGGGAACGCGGATCCTCGATGAGAAGCGGAAGGGCATGCACAAGGCCGCTGCCCCTCCGCCAAAAACGTCGGTCGCTCATCATGTCAGCTACGCACCAGCCAAAGAAGAGTTCCGCACCCGCATAGAAACTGAAACTCCTCGGCGAGAGATCGTCGCGCTCAAGTCCATGTTCGATGAGCTTCGGTTCCCGACGGCAACGTCAGAGGTGACGCTCCTCATCTTGCGGTACGCAAGCGAGGTCGTCAATCGAGCTATCCTGTTCATGGTGAAGAAGGACGAGGTGCGCGGTCTCGGTCAGTTTGGGATAGAGCTCAAAAACGTCTCTGCGGACCAGGTCGTCCGCAATATAAAAATCCCTCTGAAGCAACCATCCCTGTTCCTAACAGTAATCGAAAACCGCCGCAGTTATCTCGGCCCCCTCGAATCGAATGAGAGCAACAACTACCTCGTCAACCAGCTCGGCGGGGTCATGCCTGAGATGGTGTTGGCAATACCGTTGATCGTGGATGGAAAGGTAGCGCTGATCGTATACGGAGACAACCTGCCCGACCAGAAGCCGATCAAAGGCACCGATGCACTTGAGATATTCATGAACCAAGCAGGGATGGCCTTGGAAAAGGCCTTGCTGGAAAAGAAGCTTGCCGAGCTTCAGAAGGAGAAAAAGTGAAGAACGTCCTTATCGTCGACGATCCGGGGCGATACGTTCGATGATGCAGCTCCCCTTCGAGGCGACGGAAAGGTTCTTTGCGGTAGTGGCCGGGAATGACTTCGCGGCCCTAAAAACTCTTTCCGCTCGTCGTTTCAAATTCATCATTACTGACATCAACAGCCTGAAGCTAATCAGCTTCGTAAATCCGGTTCGTCACATTCGATGCGGGCCGTCGCCGAATGAGTCGCGATAAGAGACGAGGCTGTTTCCTTTCTCCTCCGAGGAGCGTCCAAGCCAACGTAGACAAGCTCAGCCGGAGGCCGCTGCTCTCAATAGATACTCCACAAGTTTGAAAATTGGAAGACCTCCCTGTCAAATTTTGCCTGTTAAGATTCCATCAGTGGAGTGTTTTCCAACACTAGGGATGACAATTGCCATACCTAATATATTGATTTATTGAACTATTTTATCATTTGTTTCTGGTATAAATATTGCTTTGAAGATTCAAGATGGATTTAAAGGCGGAATAAAATCAAATAATGGCACGTAAGGGAGTATTGAAGACGATCCTGATCGTGGATTATGAGCTGAGTCTATAGAGACAACATGTCTGATGAACTTCCAATCCACGTCGTCGATGCTCTCGAGATGTTCATGAATCATGCAGGGATGGCCTTGGAAAAGGCCTTGCCGAGCTTCTGAAGGAGAGAAAATGAAGAACGTCCTTATCGTCGAGGATTCCAAGGCCATACGTTCGATGATGCGGGTCTCCTTCGAGGAGACGGGAAGGTTCTTTGCGGTAGAGGCCGGGAATGGCTTCGAGGCCCTAAAAACGCTTCCCACGCGTCCTTTCGACCTGATCATCACCGACATCAACATGCCCGACATCAATGGCCTGGAACTGATCAGCTTCGTCAAGTCCAATGCTGCGTATAAGGAAATTCCCCTTATCATCGTGAGCACCGAAAAGAGCGAGGAAGATAAAAAACGAGGGATGGCGCTGGGAGCTTCCGGGTATATCGTTAAACCGTTTAAGAAGGAAGAGCTCATGGAGATGGTGAACAAAGTGCTGGAAGGGAAGTAGGCTACAGGCACTGCCTGCCGGATGAGACGTTCAAGGTTGGAAATGATGATTCAAAGTTTTCAAGTTGCACATTCAATTTTTCAACGGAGCACAGCGACGATTGAAAACAGACCGATCTATAAAAGATTTTCTTGCTGAGGCGGAGGACATCCTCGAAACGGCCAACCAGACGATGCTCTCTCTTGAGGCAGAGCAGGCTGCGGGGCGGTCGGCGCCGGAGTTGGTGAACGCTCTCTTCCGCGCTATCCATTCCTTCAAGGGCCTCGCCGGAATGTTTGGTCTCAAGGTCCCTTCCGATCTCTCACATAAGCTGGAGTTTCTCCTCGACGAGATACGGCTTGGGAAGACAGCGCTCAGCCGGGACGCCCTCGACGTACTGTTAGAAACCATTGCCCTGCTCGGACGGCATGTACAGCAAGCAAGTACGAATGAGCAGCCCGAAGACATCACTGCCGCGTTGGACCGCATCGAAGGGGTCCTCAAGGCCAAGCCTTCCACAGCCGCCGACCGGTCTCTCCTGGATCAGATCGAAATTGACCGCGGTCTTCTCCAGGTCCTGACCGAATATGAAGAATACCGCCTCAAGGAAAATATCAGAGAGCACAAAAATCTTTTCACGTTGAAGGCGACTTTTGAGCTTGCCGATTTCGAAAAGGGCATTAAGTACCTCAACGAGGTGCTCAAAAAGAACGCCGAGATTATCTGTACCCTGCCTACTGCCGCCAGCGCGGCCGGAGGCGGCATCGGATTTACCATCGTGGCCGGCACTGTCATGGGACGAGCTGAACTGATGTCGGCGGTCAATATGCCGAATGTGTCATTCGACGCAGTGCCGTACGTTGAGGGGCGGAAGACGGAGGAACAGCGGTCAGAGTCGGGTGTGCTCAAGTCGGTGAGCAATACCGTCCGTGTTGATATCTACAAGCTCGACAGCCTTATGAACTTGGTCGGGGATCTGCACCTTACCAAGAACATTATCGGTCGCATTGCGCGGGAATTGAGGTCGATGCAGGGATTTGCAGGACTTTCCGTGGACCTGCACAAGTCTCAGCGTAGCCTGGAGAGGAGGTTGAACGACCTGCAGGAGGGCATCCTTGAGGTTAGGATGGTGCCGATCGGCCAGATCTTCACGCGTCTGACGCAGATGGTCAGGAAGTATGCAAAAGACGCGGGAAAGGAGATTGACCTCCAACTCTCCGGAGAAGAGACCAAACTCGACAAGCTCATGATCGAGGACCTTGCTGATCCTCTGATGCACCTCATCAGGAACGCCATCGACCACGGCATCGAGATCCCCGAGATGCGGAAAACGCAGGGGAAACCTGAGCACGGCGTGGTGAAGCTCACGGCGTTCCCCAAAGGTAACCACGTAGTGATCACCGTCGAAGACGATGGAGCGGGGATAGAACCTCAGAAGATCCTGGCCAAGGCAGTGGAGAAAGGGGTGCTCGCTGCGGACCACGGCCTAGATCCGGAGACAGACCGTAGGGAGATTCTGGACCTCATCTTCCTTCCCGGGTTCACCACCCGCGAGACCGTAACAGAAATCTCGGGCCGCGGTGTCGGCATGGACGTGGTGAAACGGAACGTCTCCAAGCTGTCCGGCATGATCGATATCGATACCGAGCCGGGTATGGGTACTCAATTCATACTCACGCTTCCCATAACCCTTGCCATCATCAAGGCGCTCGTGGTGGAAGCCGGCGGAGAGGTCTTCGCTGTGCCCCTTAGCGCCGTGCTGGAGATCATTCAGGCGACCAGAGATCAGGTTGAAACGGTGGAGACACGCGAGGTGATGGCCATCCGAGGAGAAACGGTCCCGCTTCTTCGGCTTACACAGTCGTTTAAACTGCCCCCGAAGGCCGGGAGCAATTCATTCTATCTCATCCTCGTGGGACTTGCCGAGCGACGCTTGGGGATTGTGGTGGAAGGTCTCCGGGACCAGCAGGAAATCGTCATCAAGCCCCTCGGAAAGCGTATTTCAGAAATACCGGGCATTGCAGGGGCTACGGAGCTGGGAGACAAGCGAGGCGTCGTGCTCGTGCTTGATGTTGAATCGCTCATCGAAGGGGCGCTGAAAAAATCGGTCGTCATCAGCAGGCAGTAGGAAGCAAGCGGAAGAATCACCGTCATTGTTCGCATGGCGCGCGAGCATTGATTCAATGATTTTGGACTGCATTTCTGCAATGTGATGCTGGGGTATTGATGTACGAGGAATTTTACGGACTGAGGGAAAAACCGTTCAACAAGACGCCTGATCCTCGCTTCCTCTATCAGAGCGCCAAGCATGCCGAGGCACTCGCCCGGTTGCAGCTCGCGGTAGAGGACCAGGACATTGTTCTTTTGACCGGTGATATCGGCTCGGGCAAAACGACACTTTCCCGAGCGCTCATTGATTCGCTGGATGGGAGCCATCATCCGATGCTTATCATTAATCCGAGGCTCTCGCCGTCACAGCTCCTGCGAACCGTGGCCCTCCGTCTCGGAATGGACGATTTGACCCGTTATCGCCACGGCATCCTGGAGGGGATCAATGCAAAGCTGTACGAGCTTTTTGAGGCCGAGAAACGACCGGTCATCATCATAGACGAGGCGCAGCTCATTCCAGGCAAGGCCACGTTCGAGGAACTTCGATTGCTTACGAATTTCCAGCTTGATGACCGCAACCTGCTCGCACTCGTGCTCATCGGACAGACTGAGCTCAGGGAGCGGATCGACCGCCGGCCGTACCGGGCCCTCCGGCAGCGGATCGGTATGCAATATCACCTGGGATCGCTCGATGTGGACGAGACTCGGGAGTACGTGAAGCACCGGCTCCTGGTAGCAGGGAGGGAAACACCGCTCTTCGATGAACAAGCGCTCACGGCATTGTTTGAGCATTCCGGGGGCGTTCCGCGCCTCATCAACATCATTGCGGGCAATGCACTCGTCGAGGGGTTCGGCAAGGGCGTTGAAACCATCGGCCCGGAGATTATCGAGAGCGTGGTCAAGGACCGTTGAAAAGAATTGTAAATTGAAGATTCGGAATTTTGAGACTTCAGAGTGCAACATGAATGTTAATGTACGACAGGACGTTGATCTGCACTCTGCAATGGAGCAGTAGCGACGTATGGATATATTATCCGCGCGAAAAAAGGCAACTGAGCGGGCACGAGCAGAAAACAAGGTCGAGGCCGGATTGCCGTCCCCTGCTAGGCCAGTACCGGCAGAAGAACCCCCGCGCATGGAGGCATCGGTGCAGTCATCTCCGGCTGCCGAGATACAACGTTCGATGGTCGAGGATGCTGCTGTGAAAGCGCCCGCCAGCGAGAGCGCTCCAGCGCCCGAAGGCACGGACGAGGAAATCCAGGCGCAGGAGATCGAGATGCTTTCGTTCCTCCTCGGCGGCGAAGAGTATGTATTACCCGTCGATGAAGTACGGGAGGTGCTCAAGAGCAGGGAACTCACCATTGTCCCGAATTCACCGCCCCATGTTCTCGGGGTCACTTCGATCCGAGGGACAGTGCTGCCGGTGATAGATCTTGGCAGGCGGCTCGGTCTTCCGTCGGCTAAGCAGGATGAAAAGGCGCGGATCATCATCATAAACCCCGATGATGAGGATGCGGGAATCGTGGTAGACCAGGTGACGGGGGTGGTGCGGATCTCGCCGGACGCCATTCGCCCGGCGCCAGAGACCGTTGAGCAGGGCGCAGAGTTTTTAAAGGGCATCGCGCGCAAGGGTGACAGGCTCTACATCCTGCTGGACCTGAATAAAGCGGCGGGGAGCTAGTATGTGGCTTACTGAATGCAGAATGCGGAATGATGAACACCAGGATGTTTGCCTTCATTCCTCGCTCCGGATTCAGCAATCTGAAATCATTTAGGGAGGAACAAACCATGAAACATAGAATGAGAAGTGGAATGGTTTTTGTTTTTCTTATCGTGCTCGCTTTGGCCGCCCTGCTTGGCGGATGCGGCAAATCCGACTCGGGAAGTATCGGGCCAGCGACCGCAAGCGTACTCTCGGCAGCGACACCGACCGCGGGGCTGAACACGTGTGCTATATGCCACACCACGCAGACGACCGACTGGCTTACCAGCAAGCATGCGAATCTTGATCCGGCGGGAAATCTGTACAGTGCCGGGGTCCCGACAATCGGTCTGATTAGCAGCTGTACAAAGAACTGCCATGACCCTAACGGGGACAGCAACAATCTCACGGCAGGCTACACCGGGAATGTCCCGCGTCCCGTGGTCGCATGTGAGACTTGCCATGGTCCTGGGAGCCTGCATGCAGATGCCGGGGGAAACGGTCCGATATCCCTCCTTTCGAACACGGCAGGAACGAGCTTTGGCGCCGTAGCGGTCTCTGGACAATTCGTCATGTGCACGGGTTGCCATGAACTGCTCGATACGTCAACAGGGGCTCTGAATGCTTCTCCGACCCATGCCACAGGTGCACCTTCCCCAACCGGTGCTCAGTACGTCATCACTGACACTCACTTTGCCACCGCCGGGAACTGGACAGGAGCAGGGGGCATGAATATCAACGATATATCCGGTTACGCCATGAATTTTGCGAGCGAGACCGTCTGTACCGACTGCCACAATCCACATAAAAATGCCGACATCAACAGAGACTGGGCCAGTTCGAAGCATGCAGACAAACTTGCTGCAGATGCCTGGGCTCATTACAACTGGTCGTGCGATGCAGCAAACTGCGGAGCGGCGGGGAGCAGGACCGCCTGTCAGCGGTGTCATACGGCAACCGGTTTCGCGGCATATGCCGATGCCCTTCAGGCGAGGAACCAATCATTGGCCCAAACTATTTGGAACGGTGGCATGTCGCTTGTACCGTATAGTGCCGGTTTCAAGCCCGAGATGCTCAGGTGCACGGGCTGTCACATAGACAATCGGGGCAACCTCAGAAATCCGGGAGCCTATAACGCAGAATATACGATCGGGACTGTCCCGAACGCGGTAGCAAATGTTCAGTATCCTGATCTATCCACCTCGAATGTCTGCATCCCCTGTCACACGGGGCGTAATAACGGCACGGCAATCCATAATTTGAATACCGGGCAGACAGCAACTGTGAATTTCAGTAATTTGAGCTTCCCCGATGGGCACTACCTCACGGCAGGCGGAACGATGTTCAAAGGCACGCTATACGAATATACCGGAAGGACCTATATGGATCCTGCTTCGTTCAAACATAACCAGATCGGCACATTAAGTGCGCCGAACACCGGCGCGAACGGCCCTTGCGTTGGATGCCATATGGATCGGACGGGCATGGGCGGCAATCATCTCTTTGAGCCAATCAGCATGAATTCGGGGACCATCATTGTATCGAGCGCAATTTGTTTTACCTGCCATGCCGGTTCAAGCATAGATTTTGGTACGGTGGTGCAGAATGAAAAGGACCGCTTTGATTCTGCCCTTCAGGCGTTACAAACACAGCTGGCTTTAGCCACATCGGGTAGTTATACGTTCTCCGTCAACTATCCGTATTTTGTCCAAAAAAACTGGCTTTCCGCCGGTGATACGGATGCTTCGGGCAACACAACCGGAAAAAACAATCTGGGGGCCGCCTTTAACTTCAGTCTCCTCTTTCATGAACCGGGGGCCTACGTGCACAATAGCAGATATGTGAAAAGATTGATCTACGACTCCCTCGACTGGATCGATGACGGGATAATGAATTATTCGGTCGGTGCGACGCTCAGTGCTGCATGCGGCGGCGCCACGCCACCCGCTTGGTGCCAGGGAGCAATGGATTATCTTCTCCCAGTCGGGTCGCAATGGAATGGCATATATCCGGCTGGATACGGAATCGATGCGGAACGACCCTAACCCACACTCAGGTAAAGGAGGTCACAGATAGATGGAACAATTTACGAAATTAAAGAAATGGCTGGCAATAGGAATCTTGGGCATCTTCTTTGCGGCTGGGTGTGCGGCGCTCAAAGAGTCGAGACCATTGTTGCCGATCAAGGAGTACGAAAAGATGATCGCCGGGCGGCTTGACGCCGATTACATCGGCACAGACAATTGCCTCAGGGCATGCCACTTTCATGACAAGATCCGGCATGATTTCGACCTGTCGACCATGGGCGCGCAGCTCTCGAGAGAATCAGGACTGCCGCTCGTGAACTGCGAAAGCTGCCACGGTCCGGGAAGCCTCGCTGTCGATACTCTGACGCCGCAGAAGCTTGCGGCCGATGCCAAGGCTGGGAAGCGGTCGGCCTGCGACTACAAGACCTTTATTGACATCAAGAACCTGCCCGCGCAGGCAAAATCGCTCATCTGCCTGAAGTGCCATACGGCCAACGCCACGTTCAACCTGCACAACTGGAACTCGAGTCTTCACAATATCGCCGATGTGTCGTGCTCCGATTGCCACCGAATCCATGGTGGACACAACCTCAAGGTCAAGCTCAGGGACACCGCAGAAATGTGCGAGCGGTGTCATCAGGATGTGCAAGCGGCCTTTGCCCTGCCGAACCACCACCCGGTTCCTGAGAAGAAGGTCTTCTGCACCGACTGCCATGATCCGCACGGCGGCGGCGGGGAGAAAAACTTGAGAGGGGAGACAGTAAAGTCGACCTGCACCCAGTGCCATGCAGAAAAAGAGGGGCCGTTTTTATATGAGCATGCGGACCTCACCGAGGATTGCCGTTCCTGCCACACCCCGCATGGGTCAGTGAACAACAACCTGCTCATTCTGCGTGAGCCGTTCCTTTGCCTGCAGTGCCACCCGACCCACCCGATCACCAATGCAACGACTGCCGATCAGAAGCGTGCTTTCTATACCCGGTGCACGGACTGCCATTCACAGATACACGGTACGGACCTGCCCTCTCCAAGCGGCCAGGGCAACTTCATACAGTAGAGGAGGCTCAAATGAAAAAGACTATATTTATAATCGCATATCTGATGCTCTGGGCCTCCCTGGCGGCGGCACAGCAGGTAACAGGTACGAACACAGCGGAGACTAAGGGGCTGGAGGGTCTGGTACCCTTTGAAGGCAGGTTCAGCCTGGGCTATCGGAGCATAGATCAGGACGGGAATCCTGCTCACGCCGGAGAGTATGATTATCTCAAGTCTTCTGCGATCGGTGCGCTGGACATGGAATGGGATCCGCTGCCGCACCGTCTTTTGCTCGAATCCTATTATTTAAACAACAAAGATTATTTTGCTGAAACGGATTATGCGTTCAAGGATATTGTGCTCTTTAACTGGTACACGAGAGACATGTTCCACAATCTTAATCATTTCATCCTCGGTCCATATAATCCTTCATCTACACCGCCGGTCCCCACCTTTACCGACCTAAATCCCGGGGCCTCGTATGGCGTTGAGAATAGGCTGAATAATGGGTTCATCCGTTTTAAGACACCTGACTTTCCTTTCCACCTGTACGCAGACATGCGGACCGTCGATCGGGAAGGGACTATACAGCAGATATTTTTGCACGGCTTTACCGGCGGCATTAACCAGGTTTCGCAGTCCCGAGATATCGACTGGCACACGCAAGAGGTCCGGATTGGTGCCAACAGCCACCTGGGGCCGATCGAAGTCGATTATAGCCACATGGAAAAGAAGTTCCAATCGCTTACTGACAAAGTACTGTATGACACAGTGCCAGGGCCCAATCCGGTCCCGCATAATTTAACCCCGGATCTTGAATCCTCGTCAGATACAGTAAAAATCCACACGTCGTATTCGGGCAAAATTGTTGCAGCCGGCACATACACGAACGGGGAAAAGAAGAATGACGACAGCGGAGCGAAGGTGCAATACTGGAACGCAGGGGGTGATCTTATGTTATTGCCCGTGACCAGCGTGATGTTCGTCCTCAAATACCGGCACTACAATATCGATGAAAGCAACCCCGGTATGGTTAATAACGTAACCCCCTTCGGCACCACGGTCGTCAATGTCCGGGACGCGATCTCTTCGTCACGGGACGTTATAACTGGAACACTCCGGTACCGGGCGACCGACCGTTTGATGCTCAAGGGTGAGTATGTCGAGGATATGACCGATCGCACCGTGGGAGCGCAGGGGACCCTTCTGCCGCCACCTCCTTCAAACGCCCAGGCCTTCTGGGACCTGCCGGAGAAGACCACTAAAGGCACGGCAAAGCTTGGTCTCACCTACCGTATCATGAACAAGCTTACTTTCCGCGCCGATTATAGCTACATGAACGTGGACAACCCTGCCTACGATATTGATCCCAACAAGCAGCAGACTGCGCAGGCATCGCTCACTTGGTCGCCAAAGACCTGGGTCAACACGTTGCTCAGTTACAGCACGGTGCATGAGAAGCGGGATGAGCTGGATGCTCCGCTGGCTGGTGGGAGCCGGGATGCAACGCGAAACCAGGGCCTTGCCAGCGTTACTTTCTTGATCGGCAGCCGCTCTTCGATCACGGCGAGCTATGCCTACTTCCTGAACAAAGTCGACCAGACCGTTACCTTTCAGGATGGAGTTGGCGCTTTGTCACTCGAATCGGGCGTTCCTTACGCAGACGTTGCCAACGTAGGATCGCTTGCCCTTACCTATGCTCCGATCGACAGACTAAATCTCACCGCATCAGCAAGCAGGAGCTACACGCGGGGCGATTTCTCGCTTGCAGGGACGAGCAGCGTGACCAATGTGGGAGGAATCGCTGAGTTATCGAACATGAAGGTCGTCGACAGCGAGTACGCTGTAGGGGCCGAGATGCAGCTTGGCAGGAACATGAGCGGCGAAATCCGCTACCAGTATCAGAAGTATGATGATCAAGTTGACAACACGCAGGACGGCACGTTTACAACCCTATTAGCCACCCTGTCCATGAAATGGTAAGGGGGAGAATGATGAGACGACTAAATTGGTTATTAACTATTGTGCTGATGTTCTGCACAGCGACAGCCGGAGCAGCGGACAAGATTGTAGGCGTGATCATGTCAGGGAATATCGGATACTACCAGGAAGTGCATAAGGCCTTCGTAGGTACCTTGGCCAAGGAGGGGTTTGACTACCGCAAGGTCGACACGGTACTCCAAATGCCTTCGCCCGACATGATGTCCTGGACGAACTCAGCACGCAAGCTTGTGGTGGCAGAAGTAAATGTGCTCGTGACCTACGGTGCGCCTGCGTCGTTGGCATCGATCAAAGAGACCAAAGACATCCAGATCGTGTACGCAGGCGTTTATGACCCGTCTGCTGTCGGCGTCGTGGCCAAGAACGTGACCGGTATCAGTTCCAAAGTACCGATGACGAGTCTGTTGAAATACTTGAAAAAAATCACCCCTTTTACGAAGCTTGCGATTGTTTACAATGAATCGGAACCCGATTCCATGAAACAGGTCGAAGAGCTGGTTCAGCTTGAGAGCCAGTACGGATTCCAGACGGTGAGAATGCCGATAAAAAAAGTCGACGATGCGCGAAAGCTCACGTTTGCAGGCAAGGTAGATGCCGTGCTTGTATCCGTAAGTGCAGCCGCAAACGAGGCGATCGAGTCCATCGTGAAATCGGCACATGAGAACAGGATCCCGACGGTCAGCCAGACTGGTGGTTCGGCCGAGAAGGGGGTTATCCTGACCCTCGCGGCGAGCCCTGTGGAACAAGGTGAAGCGGCGGCCCATATCGCCGCGCGTCTGCTCAAGGGGGAGAAGTGCGCGAGCATTCCGCCGCAGGTCCCCAAGCTGGTCGAGCTTGTGTTGAACCTCAAGGAAGCGAACGTCATGGGGCTTAAGGTGCCCATTGATCTACTTACAGACGCTACAAAGGTGATCAAATGAAGATATTGTCCTCAATGAATCTGAAGACCAGGGCCGTGCTCGTCACGGCCAGCATCCTCTTGCTGGTGCTGGCGTTCAATACGCTGATCAACATATATAGCGCCACGAGCAGGTACAAAGAAGCACTTATCGCCAAGACTGCTGCACTTGCCGAAGGAACGAAGAAGGATATCGCCAAGGCCGTTGGATTCGGACTTCCCCTGAATGCACTCGAAGGCATGGGGGATAAGCTCCGCGGACTGGCGGAAGAAGACAAGGACATCTCGCGCGCCATGGTGATGGACATGGACGGCAAGGTGCTCTATTCCAGCGACCAGACGATGGAGAACACGGTCCTAAGCGATGGGCCTACGAGGAATGCGATCGCGGCGTCGGGGCCCATGGTACACTCTTATACCGATGCCCGCGGGGGTCACTATGAGCAAGTCATTCCTCTCATGAGCCCCGATGGAAAGAAGCTTGGCGTGTTCCGCCTCGCGCTGAAAGAGACGGCCGTCAACAGGCAGATCCAGAGTCTGCTCCTGTCGTCTCTCGTGGTAGGGCTCATCAGCTTTCTGGTGGCCATGGCCCTGGTCAATCTGTTTATGGATCGGCAAATCACCCAGCCAATAACGGACATGTCGAAGACGGCTGCACTTATGGCTGCCGGAGACCTCTCGCGGGAGATCACCGTCACGGGAGAGACCGAGATCGCCTCACTCGGGGCTGCTATTAATACGATGTCGTCTAACCTGCGGGAGATGCTCGGCAAAACCAAGCAGACGGGCGGAAGTCTGGGCGATGCAATGAAACTCATGACCAGCGCCACACTCAAGATGAGTGAGGGCGCGAAGGTCCAGCAGGAGGCCACGGAACAGACCGCGATGACCGTGAATGAGTTGACCGCCTCGATCAAGGGAGTGGCGGAAAATGCCGCCGAGATGTCTCAATCGGCTACGGACGCCTCATCGTCCGCATCGGAAATGGCCTCATCGATCGAAGAGGTGGCTACGAACGCCGGCGCGCTCTCCGCGGCGGCTGAGGACACGGCTTCATCCATCGAGCAGATGCTTGCTTCCATCAAACAGGTGTCCGAAAATACGGAAACGCTCTCGGCGTCTGCGGAACAGACATCGTCGTCCATCACTGAGATGAGCTCTACAGTGAAAGAGGTTGAGCAACGCGCGCTGGAAGCTGCGCGACTCGCAGAGCGGGTGTCGGCCGAGGCTTCGGACCGCGGGATCACTGCGGCAAAGGAAGCGATACGGGGGATGAACAACATCAAGGAGACGGTCGAGGCTACGGCAGATGTGATAAACCGCCTCGGCAAGCGTTCCCAGGAAATCGGCCAGATAGTGAAGGTTATTGACGAAGTCACGGACCAGACGAGCCTCCTTGCGCTGAACGCCGCGATCCTTGCGGCACAGGCAGGAGAGCACGGGAAGGGTTTCGCCGTGGTGGCCGACGAGATCAAGGATCTGGCCGAGAGAACGGCAGCCTCGACTCAGGAGATCACGAGCCTGATCGCCGCCGTGCGGGAAGAAACGGAACAGAGCATGCAGGCCATGGGTAGAGGTCTCAAGGCTGTTGAGACCGGCTCCGCCGTCGTGCAGGTGACCAGCGACGTGCTGGAGCAGGTTGCGGGCAGCTCGAAGCAGTCTGCGGATATGGCCCGGGCCATTGAGAGAACAACGGCAGAACAGACAAGGGGCATTTCCCAGATCACAGAGGCCGCCGTTAACATCGCAAAGCAGATCGAGCAGATTGCTGGCGCCGTGCAGGAGCAGCGGAGGGGAAGCGAGCGGATAGCAAACGCGGCGGAAAGGATGCGCGATATCACCCGGCAGATGAAGACTGCAACCCAGGAACAGACCACGGGCAGCCGGCATATTGCCAATGCCGTCGATTCAGTGAAGACGCAGGCCGCCCAGGTCGCCAGGTCCACTTCAGAACAGAGTGTCGGTGCGCAGCAGATCAGCAATGCGGTCAATCGTATTCAGAAGATCACGCAGGAGAACGTCGATGTGTCGGTCGAGATGGATATGGCGGTGCAGACGCTGAAGTCCAGGGCGGAAGCGCTCCAGGCCGAACTGGAAGGTTTCAAGTTTTAAAAGGGACGTTAGGGCATAGAGAGACAAACGCAGGGAACAGGTCTGGCGATGTCATTTCCTGTGTTCTCAACTCCTTGCTTCATGTCGAGAACCGGAGAGAGATAGCATTATGCAGATTGGCGTTCGACAGCGTCTTTTATTCCTGATCATCTCAGGGCTTTTTTTGACCATGAGCCTGATCGGGACATACCGCTATTTCGTGGGGGAAAGGGATATCCTGACCAATATCCGCATAAATGCGGAGCAGTCCTGTAAGCTCATGTCCGAACTTGCCGCGCCCTATCTGCTGACATCGGATTTCAGCGGACTGCATAACATGGTGCAAAATTTTCTGGACATGCCCGATGCCCAGGAGGTGATGATAACCGACATTGGCGGGAAACCAGTTGCTCACGAGAGCAAGCCTGTTCTCTCCGGGAAACGCATCACGATCGGCCCGCTTCCCATCTCTACGGGCCAGGCCAGGCTTGGTGACATCCGTATCGCCGTATACCCTGCCGACCTCGACAGCAGGCTCAAGGCCTTTGCGGCGAGCGCTCTGATAGAGCACCTCTTCATTTTCATGATCCTGGTCGTCATTCTCAGCGTATCAGTGTCCAGGACCATCACCAGGCCCGTTAAGGAATTGGGGAACGCCCTCAAGGATGTGATCGATCGGAAGGATTTCACCCGGCGGGTGGAATCTGTTCATGACGATGAGATCGGCGCGCTTGCGAATGGAGTAAATTACCTGATCGAGCGTCTTGAGCAGTTCATCATCGAGATGAACGCGATCGCTTCCCGCATCAGCGATCTGAACCCGAAGATCATGGCGGACTCGCGTGAAGTCAAAAAAAATGCCGAGGTCTCAGCCGGCGCCATCGTGAATGTTTCGTCCTCCGTCGGCGAGATGTCTGCGTCCATTCAATCCATCGCGGAAAGTGCGGAAAGCCTCCAGAGCTCCGCGGAAGAGACTTCGTCTGCCATCCTCGAAATGAACGCCTCCAACCAGGAGGTGGCGCGGCATACCGGCGAATTGACCGCCTCGGTCGAGGATGTGACTTCATCGGTGATGAATATGATCACGGCGATCCGCGAGGTTGCCGGCCATGTGGAAACCCTCTCGACCGCCGCGGAGCAGACCTCGGCATCGGCCGTACAGATAGAGGCTACTGTACGCGAGGTTGAACGGACGGCCAAGGAATCCTCCCGACTTTCGCAGCAGGTATCCCGCGAAGCAAAGGACATCGGGGTCCGGTCCATCCAGGAAACGATGGGCGCCATGGAAAGGATAAAGGAGGTCGTTGGCCGCTACTCCAGTCTGGTGAACCGTCTCGGAAAGCGCTCTGAGGAAATCGGCACGATACTCGGGGTGATCATGGAAGTGACGGAGCGGACGAACCTTCTTGCTCTGAATGCTTCAATCCTCGCGGCACAGGCCGGGGAA